>VFQM010000288.1_pt1 | contig 59259 bp, 52 predicted proteins | sample 3512391 | NCBI WGS metagenome assembly VFQM01 (sample SAMN10412369, study PRJNA504923) | tailings metagenome | isolation source: Replicate 1 from Balatoc abandoned mine | place: Philippines | reverse complement strand
CAAAATCGGCAAGGGCTGAAGTCGGTCAAAAACAGGCGGCTTTTTCAGACCTTCCCTAAAAATTGTCGCAGAGCAATCTGCCATCATGAGCCGGAGGCTTGTTCGCGGCTACGGCGTTGTTCTTCGAGCAATTGCTGCGCGCCGCTCAGGCGCAGGCGCTCCTGTTCACTAAAGCGCTCTGCCGCCAGTTGCTCAATGGCTTCGGCACGCGCCTGTTCGCTCAGTCCCTGGTTGTCGAGGAGTGCCTGTTTGTCCTGGAGATACTGCTCCAGGCGGCTTTGCCATTCTTGGCGTTGCTGATCGAGTGCTTCTAGCCGTGCGGTGGCTTCGGCGCCGACCAGCTGTTGGCGAAGCTCGCGCAGTTGCCGACTATCACCGCCGGACTCCAGCAGCAACTGGGTCTGCGTACGCAGCTCGCTGTGCAATTGTGGCAGCAGTCCTTCCTGCACGCTTTCCGGCAGCCCGGCGCGTAGTTGATCGATGGCTGCTGCGCGTTGCGCGGGACTCAGGCTGCTGTCGCGCTGAATGGCCATGCGTTGCAGGGTGAAATGATTGAGGCCTTCCTCGTTCTGGAAGAACGCCTGATGCCACTGTGGATCGAAGAGCCGTGCACGCAGGGCCTGTACCGCGCGCTCGCGTTGCAGCATGGCTTGCAGGTCAGGCAGTTGCGGCCAGTTGCCTTCCAGCTCAACCAGTTGCTGCTTGTACTGCAGGTACTGTTCAAGAACAGCCAGCGCCTGGCTGCGGGCAGGCTCATCGAGGCTGTCACGAATATAGTCACGCAAGCGTTGCAGCGTCACGGGCAGGCTGTCTTCACCCATGGCTGCCAGGAAATAGTCGAACAGCTGGCGAACGTCCTCGCCGGGTAGCAGGTTGCCGGCGGCATCCAGCGTGAACCCCCCGTCAATCTCCGTGCCACGGAACGACGCAGGCAATGCCTGGCGAGGTTTGGCTAGCGTCTGGCGCGGGCTGTCGCTGGAGGGCTCGCTCAAGGCCAGCGCTGGCGTGGCGGTAGTCTGTGCAGACGAACTCGTAGGTGCTTCAGCCTGCGACGTGGGGGAAGGCTGACGCCATTGCAGCCAGGTCAGTACCAGTACAAAGCTCAGCGGCGCCAACAGCAGGTATTTCTTCACGGGTGACTCCACAAACAACATGGCCAGCGGATGCGAACAGCCGCTGGCCATGGGGTTACAGATCGACTACTGACTCAGAGGCCGGCGTTCTTCAGGCGATTGGCCTGTTGCCGGTACACGGTGACCGGGCTGGTCTCGAACAGGCTGGTCAGGCCAATGAACTGGTTGACCTCGTCGAGGTGGTTCATCCGGTAATTGTCACGGATGACCATGCCCAGGCGCGAGCTGCAACGGCCTACCAGGCCATCGTTTGCATCCTTGAAGGTCAGCGAGCTGACGCCCATCAACAGATCGCTTGGGTCGAGCACGTTGGTCAGCGGGCTGGTGCCACTCCACGAGTAGTAGCTCACGCCATTGACCTTGTAGGCCCCTTCGCCACAGGCGGTGGTCGGCAGGCCTTGCGGGAACTTGGCATTGAAGCGTGCCGCGCCTTCGCTGTTGAGCGACTCCAGGGTGCCCAGTGCATTCTGCGGGGTTGTGCTGGAGCTGCCGGAGAGGAAGTTGATCATCGCGCCGAGGCCATTGACGATCCCGGCCAGCAGGGTTTCACCCGCCGATCCCGGAGGTACCTGACGAATGAAATCAGCGGTATCGGAACCCTTGTGTGGTGCGCCGACGCTGGTAACAGAGGCGACCAGGTCCGGGCGAATGGCTGCCACGTAGCGAATGGTCGGGCCGCCATGGCTGTGGCCGACCAGGTTGACCTTGCCCTTGCCGCTGATCGCGGCAATTTCCTCGACCTGGCGCAGCAGCTGTTCACCCCGGGCCTCGGAGGTATCCAGCTGGCTGACCTCGGTGATGTACACCTGGGCGCCGTCGCGACGCAGGGCCGACGGAATGCCATACCAGTAGTCGACACCCAGAATGCTGTCGAAACCCAGCATGCCGTGAGTCAGCACGATAGGGTACTTGGTTTTGGTGTAGCCACTGGAGCCAAACAGAAAGGCATGGCTCGGTGCGGAGGCCAACAGGCCGGCACCCAGGCAGAGGGCGAGCAGGGTCTTGTTCTTGTTCATCTGTGCTCTCGATTGAATAGGCAGAAAGGGCTTTCCCTGCGCCAGCTCGCGCACCGTCCTGGTGGCGTACGACTGCCAGCAAATAGCAGGAAACGTGCCATGGTTGGCAAAGGCTCTGCGACGGGCTGTACCTTCCGCAGATACAAGCCTTGAGGGGAGCTGGTGTTACCGATGGCAACCGCCGTATCGCGTGCGGTAGCAGAAGGCCGGATTTTTTGCTGAAAAGCAGCGGGCGCAGGGGTAAGATGGCTGCGCGCCGATTTAGTCAGCTACTTGCGGGGCGCCGCCGGCCCAGATTGCCGGTAACAAATTCCGCTAAAGCGCTGGCCCCGGTGTTGCCTCGCACCGCTGCCCAGCTGCAGCAACGAGGCGGAGTATCCAGCATGTCCCCACATCCCCGCATTTTGCGCCTGAGCGCGATCACCCAGGCTTGCCGTGCCGAGCTGCCACGCGTTCTCCTCAGCCCAGACCTGCAACTGGCCCAGCTGGCACAATGGAGTCGTGCCGTGTCGGCACCAAAGCTCGATAGCCTGGATAACTGGCAGCAACTGCTTGGCGAGCCGGATGATCACTATCACTTTGCCGCGGTACGCAGCACGGCGGCTCCAGGCGACTGGCTGGTGGAACTGTTGCGAGTGGCACGCCAGGGGGTGATCCTGCGGTGTGTCGATCAGTCCCGGTAGAAGACCTGGATCAGGTGATAGCCGAAGCTGCTTTTTACCGGGCCATGCACCTCGCGCAGAGCCTTTTTGAAGATCACCTGATCCACCGCACGGACCATTTGCCCAGGGCGAACTTCGCCCAGGTCGCCACCGCGCTTGCCGGACGGACATAATGAGTATTTGCGCGCCAGCATGTCGAAGGCTTCGCCAGCGGCGATGCGTTTTTTCAAGGCGGCTGCTTCAGCTTCCGTCTTGAGCAGGATGTGGCGTGCCATTGCCTTGGCCATGGAGGGACTCTCGTAATGGTCAAAAGGCTATTTTGCCTGCGCACGCGCGCATTTGCTCAGTCGCGTAGCGCAGGCAGATCACGGAACAACTCCAGCGCCTGTGGATTGGCCAGGGCGTCGGTATTTTTCACAGGTTGGCCGTGTACCACGTTGCGCACCGCCAGCTCGACAATCTTGCCGCTGATGGTGCGCGGGATGTCGGCGACCTGGACGATCTTCGCCGGCACATGGCGCGGCGTGGTGTTACTGCGGATCACCTGGCGGATCGCGGCCTGCAGCGCGTCATCCAGCACGACACCTTCGCGCAGACGGACAAACAGCACCACGCGCACATCGCCTTCCCAGTCCTGGCCGATGGCGATGGACTCCAGCACCTGCGGCACCTTTTCCACCTGGCGGTAGATCTCGGCGGTGCCGATGCGCACGCCGCCGGGGTTGAGCACGGAGTCGGAGCGGCCGTGGATCACCAGGCCGCCGTGTTCGGTGCTCTCGGCATAGTCGCCATGGGCCCAGATGCCGGGGAAGCTGGCGAAGTAGGCCGCGTGGAATTTCTCGCCTGCCGCATCGTTCCAGAAGCCCACTGGCATGGACGGGAAGTGGCGGGCGCAGATCAGCTCGCCTTTTCCGCCAGTGACCGGGCGGCCTTGGTCATTCCAGACCTGTACGTCCATCCCCAGGCCCTTGCACTGCAGCTCGCCGCGCCATACCGGCAACACCGGGTTGCCGAGGGCGAAGCAGGAGACGATGTCGGTGCCGCCGGAGATGGAGGACAGGCAGACGTCGCGTTTGATGTCGCGGTAGACGTACTCGAAGCTCTCATGGGCCAGCGGCGAGCCGGTCGAGAGAATGGCCTTCAGGCGGCTCAAGTTGTGTGTTTCGCGCGGCCTGGCACCGGCCTTTTCCAGGGCGGCGATGAACTTGGCGCTGGTACCGAAGAGGCTGATGTTCTCCGCGTCGATCAGGTCGATCAGACGCTCGGCCCCAGGGTGGAAGGGCGAGCCGTCGAACAGCACCAGGCTGGCGCCCAGCGCCAACCCTGAGATCAGCCAGTTCCACATCATCCAGCCGCAGGTGGTGTAGTAGAACAGGGTGTCGTCGGCCGTCAGGTCGGTGTGCAGGCCCAGTTCCTTGACGTGTTGCAGCAGGGTGCCACCGACACCATGCACGATGCACTTAGGCACGCCCGTGGTGCCGCTGGAATAGAGGATGTACAACGGCTGCTCGAAGGACACCGGGGTGAACTGCGGTTCACCGCCGGCTTGGTAGAAGTCCTGCCACAGGGCGACGCGAGCGGCGCTGCGGAAGTCGCCGGCCCTGGCTGCCGGGTTGGAGTAGGGCACCACCACCAGTTGCTGCAGCGAGGGCAGGCGTTCGAGGATTTCGTTGAGCTTGCCGGTCAGGTTGAGGTTCTTGCCGGCGTAGCGATAGCCGGCGGCGGCGATCAGCACCTTGGGTTCGATCTGGCCGAAGCGGTCGATCACCCCCTGGGTGCCGAAGTCCGGTGAGCAGGACGACCAGGTCGCCCCCAGGCTCGCTGTGGCCAGCATGCCCGCCACGGTCTGCCAGGTATTGGGCATAAAGGCGGCCACGCGGTCACCCACGCCGACCCCGGCGGCCTGGAGGCTGCGCTGCAGGCCGGCGACATGCGCGGCCAGCTCGGCGTAGGAGAGCTGCTCGCGCGAACCGTCCTCGCCGATGGCGACCAGCGCCGGGTGCGCGTCGCGGCGGCGTAGCAGGTGCTCGGCGAAGTTCAGCGTGGCGCCGGGGAACCAGTGCGCGCTGGGCATGGCTGGGCCTTCGCGCAGTACCGCCTCGGGCTGCTGGGTAAAACGCACTTCGAAGAAATCGACGATGGCCTGCCAGAACGCCGCGCGCTGCTCGACGCTCCAGGCGTGCAGGGCGGGGTAGTCGGCCAGCTGCAGGGTGTGGCGTTGGTTGACGAAGCGGCGGAACGCATCCATGCGGCTGGCAGCGATGCGTTCGGCGGACGGAGCCCAGAGCGGGGTGTGCATGCTCAGACTCCCTGACAGCCGAGGCGGGCGCGGGCCACGCGTGAGCCGTTGGGCTTGCCGAGCACGTCGCAGATGCGCTGGCCGGCGGCGATCAGTTGCTCCATGTCGATGCCGGTGTGGATGCCCAGGCCATTAAGCAGGTAAAGCACGTCCTCGGTGGCAACGTTGCCGGTAGCGCCCTTGGCGTACGGGCAGCCGCCCAGGCCGGCGACCGAGCTGTCGAATACGGCAATGCCTTCCAGCAGGCTGGCGTAGATATTGGCCAGGGCCTGGCCGTAGGTGTCGTGGAAGTGCCCGGCGAGCTTTTCGCGTGGGATGTCACGACCGACCACCTCGAACAGGCGACGAGTCTGCCCGGCGGTGCCAGTGCCGATGGTGTCGCCCAGCGAGACTTCGTAGCAGCCCATGGCGAGCAGCTCGCGGGCCACCGCAGCGACCTGCTCGGGTGCGATTTCGCCCTCATAGGGGCAGCCAAGCACGCAGGAGACATAGCCGCGCACGCTGATGCCGTGGGCCTTGGCCGCGTCCATTACTGGGACGAAGCGCTCCAGACTCTCGGCGATGGAGCAGTTGATGTTGCGCTGGGAGAAAGCCTCGGAGGCCGCGGCGAACACTGCCACTTCCTTCACCCCAGCCTCGACGGCAGCCTCGAAGCCCTTGAGGTTGGGCGTCAGCGCGCCATACACCACGCCCGGCTTACGCTGGATGCCGGCGAACACCTCGGCGCTGCCGGCCATCTGTGGCACCCACTTGGGCGAGACGAAGCTGCCCACCTCGATGTAGACCAGGCCGGCGGCGCTTAGGTCGTTAGTCAGGCGTACCTTGTCGGCCACGCTGATCGGCTGCTTCTCATTCTGCAGGCCGTCGCGCGGGCCGACTTCAACCAGGCGGACATGTTGCGGCAGGTTCATTGTGTTCTCTCTCGCTTCGTGGGTGGCCCTCAGGCCTCTTCCAGCTCTACCAGGGCGGCGCCTTCGCCGACCATGTCGCCCTCGGCGCAGTACAGTGCCTTGACCGTGCCGGCATGCGGCGCGCGGATGCTGTGCTCCATCTTCATGGCCTCCAGCACCACCAGGGCGGTGCCGGCTGCCACGGCCTGGCCGGCTTCGACCAGCACGCGGACGATACTGCCGTTCATCGGGGCCGTCAGCCCGCCGTGCTGGGCGTGGCTGGCCTCGGCCTCGGCGATCGGGTCGACGCGGCGTACCTCATGCAGGCGCCCCTGCCATTCCAGATAGAGCGCATCGCCCTGGCGAATCGCCCGGTGCGCGCGGCGCAGGCCATCCTGCTCGGTCCACAGCTGCTCGCCCTGCAGGCGCGATTGCGCGGAGCCTCGCAGGTGCACGGTGTGGCACTGCTCGCCGCTGCGCAGGTGCACATCGGTTTCCGCGCTCAGGCCGGAGCGCCAGCCGCTGCTGGTAGCCCAGGGCGAGTGATAGTCCTCATGGCTACGGCGCGGCGCCTCGCTGTGCAGCCAGGCCTCGGCGGCCAGTTGCCAGAACTCGGCGGGTAGCTCGATGGTGGCCGGCAGCAGCTGTTGCTGATGCCGGGCGATAAAACCGGTGTCCAGCTCGGCAGCGGCGAAGGCCGGATGGGCCAGCACGCGGCGCAGGAACGGCAGGTTGCTGGCGAAGCCACCGACGGCGGTCTCTTCCAGCATGGCCAGCAGGCGCAGGCGGGCCTGTTCACGGTCCTCACCCCAGGCGACCAGCTTGGCCAGCATGGGGTCGTAGAAGGGCGAGACGGTATCGCCCTCGGCCACGCCGCTGTCCACGCGGCGGCCTTCGCCGGCGGCCGGTTCGCGATACAGCTTGAGGTCGCCGGAGGCGGGCAGGAAGTCGTGGTCGGTGTCTTCAGCGTACAGACGCACCTCGATGGCATGGCCATTCAGCGGCACCTGCTCCTGGCTGATCGGCAGGGCCTCGCCACGGGCCACGCGGATCTGCCAGGCCACTAGGTCGAGGCCGGTGATGGCCTCGGTGACCGGGTGCTCCACCTGCAGGCGGGTGTTCATCTCCATGAAGAAGAACTGGCCGCGGGCATCGAGCAGGAACTCCACGGTGCCGGCGCCGACATAGCCGATGGCCTGGGCCGCCTTGACCGCCGCCTCGCCCATGGCGCGGCGCAGTTCGGGTGAGAGGCCGGGGGCCGGGGCTTCCTCGACCACTTTCTGATGACGGCGCTGGATCGAGCAGTCGCGCTCGTTGAGGTACAGGCAGTTGCCGTGGCTGTCGGCGAATATCTGGATCTCCACGTGGCGCGGCTGCAGCACGTATTTCTCCACCAGCATGCGCGCGTCGCCGAAGGCCGACTGCGCTTCACGCCGGGCGGATTCGAGGGTTTCCGCGAGCTGATCCTCCGTTTCGAGCACCTTCATGCCCTTGCCACCGCCACCGGCAGCGGCCTTGAGCAGCACCGGGTAGCCGATGCGCTCGGCGGCGACGCGGAAGGTCTCTACGTCCTGGGCCTCGCCGTGGTAGCCGGGCACCAGCGGCACGCCGGCATCTTCCATCAGCGCCTTGGCCGCGGACTTGCTGCCCATGGCGTCGATGGCGGAGGCGGGCGGGCCGAGGAACACCAGGCCGGCGGCATCACAGGCGCGGGCGAAGCCGGCGTTCTCGGAGAGGAAACCGTAGCCCGGGTGGATGGCCTGGGCGCCGCTGGCCTTGGCCGCGGCGATGATCTTGTCGATGAGCAGGTAACTGTCGGCCGGCTTGGCGCCGCCGAGGTTGACCGCCAGGTCGGCCTCGCGCACATGGCGTGCATGGGTATCGATGGCGCTGTGCACGGCCACGGTCTGCAGGCCGAGGGCCTTGGCGGTGCGCATCACCCGGCAGGCGATCTCGCCGCGGTTGGCCACCAGCAGGGTGTCGATGTGCTTGTGGCTCATGCTTGCGGCTCCTGCCGGAGGTTTGAACGTTTATCCAGCGCTTTGCCGAGCAGGGCGTGCAGGGAAGGAATCATCATGCTTATTGCTCCTGCCAGGCGGGCGTGCGTTTTTCCAGGAAGGCGTTGAGCCCCTCCTGGCCTTCGGGGCTGACACGGATGCGCGCAATGGCGTTTTCGGTATAGCGGCGCAGGTTGGGCGTGAGCACACCACTGGCCACTTCGCGCAGCAGGTCCTTGCTGGCCTGCATGGCCTGCGGGCTGTTGAGCAGCAGGTTGTTCACCCAGGCTTCGACCTGGGCGTCCAGTTCGGCGGCCGGGTAGGCTTCGGCCAGCAGGCCCAGCTCGCGGGCGCGGAGGCCTGCGAAGCGCTCGGCGGTCAGCGCATAGCGGCGCGCGGCGCGCTCGCCGAGGGCCTGGACCACGAAGGGGCTGATCACCGCCGGGGCCAGACCGATACGCACTTCGGACAGGCTGAACAGCGCGTCGTCCGCACCGATAGCCATATCGCAGCAGCTGACCAGGCCCACCGCACCACCGAAGGCCGCGCCCTGGACTACGGCGAGGGTCGGGATCTTCAGGCCGTTGAGGTTGTACATCAGCTCGGCCAGCTCGCGGGCATCATTCAGGTTGGCGTTGTAGTCGAGCTTGGCGCTGGCCTGCATCCAGGCCAGATCGGCGCCGGCGGAGAAGTGCTTGCCGCGGCCGCGCAGCAGCAGGAAGCGCAGGCTCTTGTCGGCGGCGATCGCGTCGATGGCGAGGATCAGCTCGCGGATCATCTCGGCGTTGAAGGCGTTGTTTTTCTCCGGTCGGTTGAGCCACAGGGTGGCGAAGCCCCGCGGGTCTTTTTCCAGTTGTACGGTAGTGAAGTCGGTCATGGCTTACATCCGGAACACGCCGAACTGGGTCGGCTCGATGGGCGCATTGAGGCTGGCGGACAGGGCCAGGCCGAGCACGTCGCGGGTCTGCGCCGGGTCGATGACGCCGTCGTCCCACAGGCGGGCGCTGGAGTAGTAGGCGTGGGCCTGCTGCTCGTACTGGGCAACGATGGGCTGCTTGATACGCGCTTCTTCTTCATCGCTGAACGGGTGACCGGCGCGGGCCGCCTGCTCGCGCTTGACCTGCACCAGCACGCCGGCAGCCTGTTCGGCACCCATCACGCCGATCCGCGCGTTGGGCCACATCCATAGGAAACGCGGCTCAAAGGCGCGGCCGCACATGCCGTAGTTACCGGCGCCGAAGCTGCCGCCGATGATCACGGTGAACTTCGGCACCTTGGCGCAGGCCACGGCGGTGACCAGCTTGGCGCCGTGCTTGGCGATGCCGCCTTCCTCGTACTTCTTGCCGACCATGAAGCCGGTGATGTTCTGCAGGAACAGCAGCGGGATGCCGCGCTGGCAGGCCAGTTCGATGAAGTGCGCGCCTTTCTGCGCCGCCTGCGCAAACAAAATGCCGTTGTTGGCGAGGATCGCCACCGGGTAGCCGTGGACGTGGGCGAAGCCGCACACCAGGGTGGTGCCGAACAGCGCCTTGAATTCATCGAACTCGCTGCCATCGACCACCCGCGCAATCACCTCGCGCACATCGAAGGGCTGCTTGGCGTCCGCCGGGATCACCCCGTACAGTTCGTCCGCCGCGTGGAGCGGGGCGATGGGCGTGCGAGCCTGCAACTGACCGAGCTTGCGCCAGTTCAGGTTGGCGATGCAGCGCCGGGCGAGGGCCAGGGCGTGCTCGTCGTTTTCCGCGTAGTGGTCGGCCACGCCGCTGGTCTTGCAGTGCACATCGGCGCCGCCCAGTTCCTCGGCTGTCACCACCTCGCCAGTGGCGGCCTTCACCAGCGGCGGGCCGGCCAGGAAGATGGTGGCCTGGTTGCGCACCATGATGGTCTCGTCGCTCATCGCCGGCACATAGGCGCCGCCGGCGGTGCAGGAGCCCATGACCACGGCAATTTGGGGAATCCCTATCGCGCTCATATTGGCCTGATTGAAGAAAATGCGGCCGAAGTGCTCACGGTCCGGGAACACTTCTTCCTGGCGCGGCAGGTTGGCGCCGCCGGAGTCCACCAGGTAGATGCATGGCAGGCGGTTCTGCTGGGCGATGGTCTGCGCGCGCAGGTGCTTTTTCACGGTCAGCGGGTAGTAGCTGCCGCCTTTTACCGTGGCGTCGTTGGCGATGATCATGCACTCGACGCCTTCCACCCGACCGATACCGGCGACCACGCCGGCGGCCGGCACGTCCTCGCCGTACACCTCGTGCGCGGCTAGCTGGCCGACTTCGAGGAAGGGCGAGCCGATGTCCAGCAGGCGGTTGATGCGCTCGCGCGGCAACAGCTTGCCACGCGAGGTGTGGCGTTCCTGGGCCTTGGCGCCGCCACCTTCGTGGACGCGGGCGAGCAGGGCGCGCAGGTCGTTGACCTGGGCGAGCATGGCTGCGCTATTGGCGGCAAACTCCGCCGAGCGCGTGTTGATCTGGGTATGCAGGATGGTCATAAACCCCTCGAAACAGCGCTATAGGCTGGAGGCTGGACGAGGGCTGTGGCTGCTTTCCGTCGAGCCTTCAGCCTCGAGCCTCCAGCGGCTTTATTTGGTCTCGTTGAACAGCTCGCGGCCGATCAGCATGCGGCGGATCTCGCTGGTGCCGGCACCGATCTCGTAGAGCTTGGCGTCACGCAGCAGGCGGCCGGCCGGGTATTCGTTGGTGTAGCCGTTACCGCCCAGCAGCTGGATGGTGTCGAGGGCCATCTTGGTGGCCATTTCTGCGGTGTAGAGGATCACCGCGGCGGCGTCCTTGCGCGATTCCTCGCCGCGGTCGCAGGCCTTGGCCACGGTGTACAGGTAGGACTTGGAGGCGTTCATGCCGGCGTACATGTCGGCCAGCTTGCCCTGCACCAGCTGGAATTCACCGATCGACTGCTTGAACTGCTGGCGTTCGTGCACGTAGGGCAGCACCACGTCCATGCAGGCGCTCATGATGCCGGTGGGGCCGCCGGAGAGCACGGTGCGCTCGTAGTCGAGGCCGCTCATCAGCACCGCCACGCCACGGCCGACCCCGCCGAGAATGTTCTCTTCAGGTACTTCGCAATCCTCGAACAGCAGTTCGCAGGTGTTGGAGCCGCGCATCCCCAGCTTGTCCAGCTTCTGGTGGCGGGAGAAGCCCTTGAAATCTCGTTCGACGATGAATGCGGTCATGCCCTTGGAGCCGGCGTTGATGTCGGTCTTGGCGTAGATCACGTAGGTGTGGGCATCCGGGCCGTTGGTGATCCACATCTTGTTGCCATTGAGCACATAGCGGTCGCCGCGCTTCTCGGCGCGCAGCTTCATCGACACCACGTCGGAGCCGGCATTCGGCTCGCTCATGGCCAGCGCGCCGATGTGCTCGCCGGAGCACAGCTCGGGCAGGTATTTCTGCTTCTGCGCCTCGCTGCCGTTCTTGCGGATCTGGTTGACGCACAGGTTGGAGTGGGCGCCGTAGGACAGGCCGACCGAGGCCGAGGCGCGGCTGATCTCTTCCATGGCCACCACGTGGGCCAGATAGCCCATGTTGCTGCCACCGTATTCCTCTTCCACGGTCATGCCGAGCAGGCCCATGTCGCCGAACTTGCGCCACATGTCCATGGGGAACTCGTTGTCGCGGTCGATCTGCGCCGCACGTGGGGCCAGCTCGGCCTGGGCGAACTGGTACACCGAGTCGCGCAGCATGTCGATGGTCTCGCCGAGGCCGAAGTTGAGGGTTGGGTAGCGCATGGTTCCACCTTTCATTGTATTTGTTAGCTTTGGTAGATAAGTGCTTGTCAGGCTTGAGTTTGTTCTAACGCGGCGATGCAGCGCTCCTCGGCCGTGTCGAGTTCCAGTTGCATCTGCTGGATGTCCAGTAGTTGCTGTTGCAGCTGGGCGCGCCGCTCGGCGATCTTCTCCATGAACGTATCCAGCTGCTTGCGGTTGCCGCCGGCCGGGTCGTACAGCTCGATCAGTTCCTTGCATTCGGCCAGGGAAAAGCCGATGCGTTTGCCACGCAGAATGAGCTTAAGCGCCACGCGGTCCTTGGCTGAGTAGATACGTTCCTGGCCGCGTCGCTCCGGAGCGAGCATGCCTTGCTCCTCATAGAAACGAATGGCCCGCGTGGTGATATCCAACTCACGGGCCAGGTCGGAGATGCTGTAGTAGATTTTCGACATAGAAGCATTCATTGTATGGATTTACGTTAACGTAAGCGTAATTGACGTTAACGTCAATCTGCGGTGCCCTGATAACCAGCCGTGCGGGATGCTGCGCTTTTTGTTAAAGCCAGGATGGTCAAGCCTGCCAGCCTTGTTTAGTCTCTGCGTTTTCGACCGGGAAGGAGTGGACCATGAGGCGTCTTGCCTGGCTTGGCTTACTGCTCGCTCCGCTGTGCATGGCCGGTGAATCGCGGGTCTACCTGCTGGCCAATGTGGAGTTGGGCGGAACCACTTACGGACAAAGCGTGTTGCTCCACGAGGCAGACATCACGCGCCTGGAGGACTGTGAGTCCGTGCGCCTGCAGAGCCTGCGTGACAAGGACTGGGGGCGCTATCACCATGTCTTCCAGCGCCACAAGGCCAAGGGTTTCACGGTGCAGATCAGCTACCGCTGCGTGCTCAGCGAGCAGGTCTTCGAGCCTTGGCATGACCGTGATCGCTACGACCATACCTACCTGTTCCTTGTCGACGGCGAACAACGCCTGCGCGTGGAGAAAACCGCCAATATGGCGCGCTGTACGACTACCCTGGCCAGCCTGCGTTTGCCGGCTGGTACACAGGCGCATTGCGCCAAGTCCAACCAGCGCCTGCTGGTTCCCTGACCCACCTGCCCACAGAGGTTCAAGCAATACCCGCCATGACCGAGCGCGCCCAACCCCTGCGTATCTGTATTCTGGAAACCGACGATCTGCGACCGGAGTTCGTCGAGCAATACCGAGGCTATGGCTGCATGTTCGAGCAGCTGTTTGCCCATCAGCCGATTCCGGCCCGCTTCGAGATTTTCAATGTGGTCGCCGGGCATTATCCCGACGAGCAGCAGCACTATGACGCCTATCTGGTTACCGGCAGCAAGGCCGATTCTTTCGGCAGCGATCCGTGGATTCAGGTGCTCAAGGACTATCTGCTCAAGCGCTACGCGGCCGGCGACAAACTGCTTGGCATCTGCTTCGGCCATCAGTTGCTGGCCCTGCTCCTGGGGGGCAAGGCTGAGCGGGCCAGTCAGGGCTGGGGGCTGGGTAACCATGTCTATCAGCTGCATGAGCACGCCGAGTGGATGCAGCCGGCCCTTCCGGAACTACACCTGCTGATCAGTCACCAGGACCAGGTGACCGAATTGCCGCCGCAGGCCACGCGCCTGGCCAGCAGCGACTTTTGTGCCAACGCCGCCTACCGGATTGGTGACCAGGTGCTGTGTTTCCAGGGCCACCCGGAGTTCGTCGCCGACTATTCCCGCGCGCTGATGGAGGTGCGCCAGCAGCAGTTCGCCGAACCTGTGTACAAGCGTGCCCGGGAAAGCCTCGAGCGTGAGCATCACGGCAAGACGGTAGGCGAGTGGATGATGCGTTTCGTCGCCAACGCGCGGCGTAGCGCCTGAGATGAACAACGGGCGCCACACAGGCGCCTGTTGTTTATTCAGCCCTTAGCCAACTGCAACTGGTTATCCAGGCGGGTAATGCAGGCCTGCATCTGCTCACGGCAGCGTTCGATCAGCGCGGGCAGGTCGTCCATGCTCAGTCCGCTGGTGGGAATGGCTGGCAAGGATTCAATGCGAATGCGCCCGCCCAGCCAGCGGTTGAGGCTGAGTTTGCCGGCATAGGTACTGACGCACACCGGAATGATCGGCACCCCGGCGGCGATGGCCATCTGGAAGGCCCCCTTCTTGAAGGGCAACAGGCCCTTGCCGAGATTGCGCGTGCCTTCGCAGAACACCCAGATCGAGGTGTCCTGATGTTGCAGTGTTTCGGTGGTGGTGAGCATGGCCTGCTTGGCCTGGCGCGCGTTGCCACGATCGATCAGCACGTTGCCGGCCAGCCAGTAGAGCTGGCCGAAAAAAGGCACCCACTTGAGGCTTTTCTTGCCGATGCTCACGGTGCGTTTCGGTACCACCTTGCCCAGCACGTAGAGGTCGTAGTTGGACTGATGGTTAGCGACGATCACACAGGAACGCTGGTGATCGCGCAGTCCTTCGGTAGCGGTATCCACCTTGATATTCAGCAGGCGCAAGGCTGGCCAGGAATACAGGCGCGCGCACAGGCGGCTGTTGTCCGGGTTGAACGGACGGCACAGGCCGAGAATCAGGCCGAGCGTGCCGGCGATCAGAAAGTGTATGCCCATCATCGACATACGCAGGGTAAACAGCATGGATATTCGCCCAAATGGCAGGAAAAGGGCGCGCAGTGTACGGGTGTGCGCTGAGCACGGCAATTGATGCCGATCATGCCGGCCGTGCAGACCTGCGCCGCCGGTCAGGAACAGGTATGCTCCCGGCCGTATGCCAATAGCGTTTGGGAGTGAATTGCCATGGCCTTTGATTTCGACCTGTTTGTCATCGGTGCCGGTTCCGGCGGCGTGCGCGCAGCGCGCTTTGCTGCCGGTTTTGGCGCGCGCGTGGCGGTAGCCGAAAGCCGCTACCTGGGCGGCACCTGTGTCAATGTTGGCTGTGTGCCGAAAAAGCTCATGGTGTACAGCGCGCACCTGCACGAAGACCTCGGCCTGGCGGCGAGTTTCGGCTGGCAGGTCGAGCAGGCGCGTTTCGACTGGGCGACGCTGATCGGCAACAAGGATCGTGAAATCCAGCGTCTCAATGGCATCTACCGCAACCTGCTGGTGAACAGTGGCGTGCAGTTGCTCGAAGGGCACGCACGGCTGGTCGATGCCCACCATGTCGACGTGGCCGGCATACGCTACAGCGCCGAGCACATCCTGATTGCCGTGGGCGGCTGGCCGCAGCGCCCGGACATCCCGGGTATCGAACATGCCACCGACTCCAACCAGGTGTTCCATCTTTCGGAGCAGCCACGCCGCGTGCTGGTAGTCGGCGGCGGCTATATCGCCGTGGAGTTCGCCTCGATTTTCCATGGCCTGGGTAGCCAGACCAGCCTGCTGTATCGCGGTGATCTGTTCCTGCGCGGCTTCGATCAGGCGGTACGCCTGCACCTGCGGGATGAGCTGAGCCGCAAGGGCATCGACCTGCAATTCAACAGCGATATCCAGCGCATCGAACGGCAGGCCGACGGCTCGCTGCTGGCCAGCCTGGCCGATGGCCGACAAGTCAGCGCCGACTGCATCTTCTACGCCACCGGGCGGCGGCCGATGCTCGACAACCTGGGGTTGGAGCAGGTGGACGTGACGCTGGATGAGCGGGGCTTCATCCAGGTCAATGACCGCTACGAAACCAGTACCCCGTCGATCCTGGCGATTGGCGACGTGATCGGTCGTGTCCAGCTTACGCCCGTGGCATTGGCCGAAGGCATGGCAGTGGCACGCCGCCTCTTCCAGGCGCAGAGCTATCGCCCAGTGGATTACCAATTGATCCCCACCGCAGTATTCAGTCTGCCGAACATTGGCACGGTAGGCCTCAGTGAAGAACAGGCACGTGCCGCCGGCTATTCGCTAAAAGTTTTCGAAAGTCGCTTTCGCGCCATGAAACTGAGCCTCAGCGATTGCCAGGAGCGCACGCTGATGAAGCTGGTGGTGGATGCCGAGACGGACCGCGTGTTGGGCTGCCATATGGTTGGCGCCGAGGCGGGGGAGATGCTGCAGGGGATCGCTGTGGCGCTCAAGGCCGGGGCAACCAAGCAGGTGTTCGATGAAACCATCGGCATCCACCCGACGGCCGCCGAGGAGTTTGTTACCATGCGCACCCCGTTGTAAGGCCTGCCTGGCATGAGTATCGAACAACTTTTCTACCTGTCCGACCTGTTTGGCGTGGCGGTATTCGCCATTACCGGCGCACTGATGGCCGGGCGCAAGTCCATGGATCTGTTTGGCGTGCTGGTCATTGCCATCATCACCGCGCTGGGCGGCGGTACGCTGCGCGACCTGATCCTCGACAATCACCCGGTCAGCTGGATTCGCAATGACCTATATATCCTGGTAGCGTCGCTGTCGGCAGTGGGCACGGTGCTCTGGGTGCGTCTGACCCGGCCCATCCATGAGAGCGGTCTGCTGCTTGCCGACGCCTTCGGACTGGCGGTATTCACGGTGATCGGCACGGAAGTGGCCCTGCAGAATCAGGTGCCGAACAGCACCGCGGTGATCATGGGGGTGATGACCGGCGTGGCGGGCGGGGTGATGCGCGACGTGATCTGCAACGAGATTCCGCTGATCTTCAAGAAGGAAATCTATGCCACGGCCTGCATTGCCGGCTCGCTGACCTTCATCCTGTTGCGTGATCTGGGCACGCCGCACTGGCTGGATACCGGTATCTCCATGCTGGTGGTGCTGCTGACCCGCGTAGCGGCGCTGCGCTGGGGCCTGGCGCTGCCGCGTTTCCATCTGCTCGACCGGGATTGAGCATGCTGCTGCGTCTTGACCATCTGGTACTCACCGTCAGCGACCTGTCGCGTAGCCTGGCTTTCTACCAAGAGGTATTGGGCATGCGTCATGAGCTATTTGGCGAGGGACGCCATGCGTTGTGCTTTGGCCAGCAGAAGATCAACCTGCATTTGCACGGACATGAGTTCGAGCCCAAGGCTGCTGCTGTTCAGGTGGGCTCGGCCGATCTGTGTTTGATCACCGACTGGTCGCTGGCCACGTTGCAAGAACACCTGGCGGCTCTGCAGGTGCCGGTGGAGCAGGGGCCGGTATTGCGTACCGGCGCCCTGGGGCCTATCGAGTCGCTGTACCTCCGTGACCCTGACGGCAATCTGCTGGAAATCAGTCGCTACCTCTGAGCAGGCGAACGCTCAGTGGCGTGCGGCGCTGCTACCTTCCTGAACCTGAACTTCCACCTCGATGCTGCCAGCTTTCTCGAACTGCAGGGTCAGTGGGAAACGGTCGCCGGCCTGCAGCGGCTGGTTGAGCTGGAAAAGCATCACGTGGTAGCCGCCCGGCGAGAACTCCACCTGCGCGCCGGGTGCCACGTCCACGGCGGGCACATGCACCATCTTCATCAGGCCGTTTTCATGCACATGGTTGTGCAGTTCGCTCTTGCCGGCGCGCGGTGTGCTGACGGCCACCAGACGATCCGCGCTGTTACCCCGGTTTTCCACCAGAAAGTAAGCGGCGCCCGCCGGAGCATTCGGCGGCATGGCGCGTGACCAGGGATGATCGATGTGCAGGTCGGCCAACTGATAGTCGTGTGCCTGCGCGAGGGGCAGGGCCAGCAGGGAGAGCAGGGGCAGGGCGTACTTGAGCATGATGACTCCGCAGGGTGGGGAAGCTGCCGGCTAGCATAAGCTGCACCGAGCGGACTGTCTTGTGCTGGATCAATGCCGGCGAGGCTGGTCGGCATCGCTGGGCTGTGCTTCACTGAGCACTCAATTCCTACCAGCGCACAAGGAGATTTCCATGTCCCAGGTTACCCTCAAAGGCACCCCGTTTGCCGTCCTCGGCCAGTTTCCCCAAGTAGGCGAGACCGCCAAGGATTTCCGTCTGGTCAACGGCGACCTGACGGATGTCGGCTTGCAGGACTTTGCCGGCCAGCGCAAGGTCCTGAATATCTTCCCCAGCGTGGATACGCCGACCTGTGCAACCTCCGTGCGGACCTTCAACGCCCAGGCCGCCAGCCTGGCCAATACCGTGGTGCTGTGCATTTCTGCCGATCTGCCGTTCGCCCAGAAGCGCTTTTGCGCCGCCGAGGGGCTGGATAAGGTAGTCAACCTGTCAACCCTGCGTGGTGCAGCCTTCCTCACGGATTATGGCGTGGCCCTGGCCAGCGGCCCACTGGCCGGTCTGGCTGCCCGTGCGGTGGTGGTGCTGGACGAAAACAACCGCGTGCTGCACGCCGAGCTGGTCAGCGAGATTGCCAATGAGCCGGACTATGCCGCGGCATTGGCAGCCCTGCAGTAAGTCTGGCTAGTCCAGCCAGGCCTGTGCCAGGGCGATCAGCAGCAGATAGCGCGCGCCCTTGGCCAGGCTGACCAGCAGCAGGAACACCACGAGTCGCTCGCGCAGCAGGCCGGCGACCAGGGTCAGCGGATCGCCCAGCACCGGCATCCAGCTGAGCAACAGGCTCCAGCGTCCATAGCGGCGGTACCAGGCCTGGGCCTGTTGCAGACGTTGCTCGCTGGGTTGCCACCAGGCCTGGTTGACGCGTGGTTGCAGCAGCAACAGCCCCAGCCACCAGTTGACCAGCGACCCCAGTACGTTACCCAGCGTGGCAACCAGCCAAAGCAGCCAGGGCGCCTGCTGGCCGGCATGCAGCAACGCCAGCAATACGGCTTCCGATTGCGCGGGAAACAGCGTGGCGGCGAGCAGCGCACTGAAGAACAGGCCCAGATAGGCCGACACCGATGTCACGCACAGCACTCCGGGCGGATGACGGGGCGACGATCATAGACAGCCTGCAGAAACCGGGCGAGTGCTTATTGTCGATGCGTCTTGCTGAGGAAGCATTGGCATGACAGACAGTCCGGGGCGTTCAATAATGCTGATTTAACATAATGCACATTATGCGAAATTACATAACGCATCAGCAGGAAGGTCAATGCCGCGATTCTGCGGCATCTATTCCACTATGCCAGGCTGTCAACGAACACCTAGCGTGCATCATCCGGCGTGTTCGACCAATCGCCGCCCAAGGCCACGGTGAGTTTTACGCTGCTGATCAACAAACTGCCTTGCAAGCCGATCAGCGTGCGCTCGGTTTGCAGTGCGGTGTTTTGCGCGCTGATTACGTTCAGGTAGTCGACAGTACCGGCGCGGTACTGGTTTTCTGCCAGGCGCAAGGCATCGCGGGCGGCATCCAGGGCTTGTTGACGTAGCTGGATTTCACGCTGCAAGGCGTCCTGTAGCACCAACTGGTCTTCGACCTCGGCAATCGCCTGCAAGACCTGTTGCCGGTAATCCGCCACGGTCTGTTCGTACTGCGCACGCGCCTGTTCGACGCGTGAACGCAACAAGCCGCCGTCGAACAGGTTGAGCGCCAGCTGCGGGCCGAGTGACCAGGCCCGATTGGGTGCACTGATCCAGTCGCCCAGCTGGCTGCTGCGATAGCCGGCACTGGCACTGAGGCGAAAATCCGGGAAATACGCCGCTTCGGCCACACCGATTTGCGCGTTGGCGGCCATCACCCGGCGCTCCGCGGCTGCCACATCGGGGCGGCGTTCCAGTAAGGCCGAAGGCAGCTCGGCACGCAAGGCCGGCAGGCTGGGCAGTTCACGGCGCCCGCTGAGTTGCAGCTGGCCGGGTGTCTGGCCCAGCAAAACGGCGATGGCGTGGCGCAATTGGGCGATTTGCCCATCCAGCTCTACGGCCTGCGCCTGGGTGTTGCGCAGCTGGGTGATGGCCTGGCTGACATCCGCGCGACTGACCAGTCCTGCCTGGTAGCGGCTTTCGCTCATCTGCAAGGCCCGCTGGTAAGCCTTGGCCGTCTCTTCGAGCAGATCGCGCTGGCGCAGTTGGCTGCGCAGTTGCAGATAATTCTGCGCCAGTTCACTTTGCAGACTCAGGCGCAAGGCGGCCAGTTCTGCCGCGCTGGCCTGGGCGCTGCTGTCGGCGGCTTGCAGTTCGCGGCGCACCTTGCCCCACAGATCGACTTCCCAGCTGATCGCCAGGTTGGCGTCGTAGCTTTTGCTGTGCAGCGCCGCACTGCCCTGCCCTTGTCCGCTGCGTTGCATGCCGGCGCCCAGATCCAGGTTGGGGAACAAGCCAGCCCGTGCGCCACCGGCCAGGGCTCGCGCCTGGCGGTATTGCGCTTCGGCACTGGCCAGACGCAGGTTGTCGGTTTCGAGCTGAGTGAGCAGGCGGTCCAGTTCGGCGTCGGCATAACCCTGCCACCAGCGGCCTGCGCCAGATGTATCGGCTGGCGTGGCGGTTTTCCAGCCGGGCATGGCCAGGTAATGCGCGGCCTGCGGCGTGGCCGGGCGCTGGTAGTCCGGGCCGATGGCACAGCCGGCCAGCAATACGCTGGTGAACAGAAACAGAGACGGCAATGCATTCATGACAAGCTTTCCACACGGGACAGGGAACGACCGCGCAAGCGCAGGCGCTCCAGGCTGAGATAGACCACCGGAGTGGTGAACAGGGTCAACAACTGGCTGAGCAGCAGCCCGCCAATCACCGCCAGGCCCAGCGGCTGGCGCATTTCCGCGCCCTCCATGCCGCCGACCAGCAGCGGCACGGCACCCAGCACCGCGGCCAGGGTGGTCATCAGGATCGGCCGCAGGCGCAACAGGCAGCTCTGGCGGATGGCCTGCAGCGGGTCGAGGCCCTGTTCGCGCTCCAGTTGCAGGGCCAGGTCGATCATCAGGATGGCGTTTTTCATGACGATGCCGATCAGCAGGAACAGACCGAGCAGCGAGATCAGGCTGAACTGCCCGCCACTCAGCTCGATGGCCAGCAAGGCACCCAGGCCGGCCGAGGGCAAGGTGGAGAGAATGGTCAGCGGGTGCAGGTAGCTTTCATAGAGGATGCCCAGCAGCAGGTAGACCAGCAGCAAGGCGCCCAGCAGCATCAGTGGCTGGCTTTGCTGGGCCTGCTGGAATTGCTGGCCGCTGCCGCCCAGGCTGCCCTGGATTTCCCCAGGCAGGCCGATGGCTGCCATGGCCCGGTCGATGGCGCGTACCGCCTGGTCGAGGCTCACGCCCTCGGCCAGGTCGAAGTTGATGTTTTCCACGGCAAACTGGCCGTCATGGGTGACCCTGTCGTCGGCCAGGCTGCGCTCGAAGCGGGAAAACGCCGCCAGCGGCACACGCCGGCCATCGCTGGCGATCAGGTGGATCTGCTTGAGTACCTGCGGTGACTGCGCGTAACGCGGGTCGACCTCGAGCACCACCTTGTACTGGTTGAGGCTGGCATAGATGGTGGAAATTTGCCGCTGGCTGAAGGCGTTGTTGAGCAAGGCGCTGACTTCGTCCATCTGCAGGCCGAGGCGGCGTGCCGCCACCCGGTCGATGACCAGACGCACCTGCTCCGCGCCGCTGCCGTCATTGGCGTCGATGGCGGTGAGTTCCGGCAGGCTGCGCAACGCCTCGGCCACACTGCGCCGCCACTGGCGCAACAGCTGCAAGTCGCTGGACAGCAGCTTGTACTCGTATTGCGAGCTGCTGCCCTGGCGGCCACCGAAGAACATCAGGTCCTGATCGGGCATCAGCATCAGCCGCCCGCCCGGTACCAGCGGCAGATTGCGGCGCAGCCGGGCCACCACCTGCTCCGCCGAGTCACGCTCGGCCATGGGCTTGAGCCGCACGATCATGAAGGCGTTGTTGCTGGCCCCGTCGCCGCCGATGAAGCCGGCGACGCTGTGCACCGCGGGATCTTCCAGCACGGCGCGGCGGAAGATTTCCATCTTCGGCTGCATGACCTGGAACGACAGCCCGTCGTCGCCGCGAATGAAGCCGGCCAGCTGGCCGGTGTCCTGCATGGGCAGCAAGGTCTTGGGCACCTGGATATACAGCGCCACGCTCAGGCCGATGGCCAGCAACAGGCTGGCCAGCATCAGCGCCGGGCGCGCCAGAGCCCAGTCCAGGCCACGCTGGTAGCCGGCCAGTAGCCGCTGGTTGGCGCGCTGGCTGAATGCGACGAGGCCACTGCCCTGCTCCGCCGGCTCGGCCTTCAGCCAGCGGGCGCAGAGCATTGGGGTCAGGGTCAGCGATACCAGCAGGGAAATCAGGATGGCCACGGCCAGGGTGATGGAGAACTCGTGGAACAGTTGGCTGGCCAGTCCGCCCATGAACAGGATGGCGACGAAGATCACCACCAGCGACAGGTTCATCGCCAGCAGGGTGAAACCAACCTCGCGGGTGCCTTGCAACGCAGCCGGCAACGGCGGCATGCCCTGGTCGATATGCCGGGCGATGTTTTCCAGCACCACGATGGCGTCGTCCACCACCAGCCCGGCGGCGATGATCAGCGCCATCAGCGTCAGGTTGTTCAGGGAAAAGCCGGCCAGGTACATCACCGCAAAGGTGCCGACCAGGGAAACCGGCACGGCCAGCGCGGGAATCAGTGCCCGGCGCGCGCGGCCGAGAAACAGCCAGACCAGCAGGATGACCAGGCCCACGGCGATCAGCAGGGTACGTTCAGCCTCGGCCAGGGTGGCGCGGATCACCGGCGAACGGTCCATGGCAACGTCCAGTTCGACACTGCTCGGCAAGACCGCCCGCAACAGCGGCAACTGCGCCTTGATGTCGTCGATGGTCTGGATGATGTTGGCCCCGGCCTGGCGGTTGATCACCAGCAGCACGGCTTCCTGATCATTGAAGAAACCACTGTTGTAGCGGTTCTCCACGCTGTCTTCGACTTGAGCCACATCGGCCAGGCGCAGGATGGCGCCATCGCGCTGGCGGATCACCAGATCGCGGTATTGCGCGGCGTGGCTCAATTGTTCGTTGGCTTGCACCTGCCAGTGGCGCTGGGCATCCTCCACCTGCCCCTTGGGCCGGCGCAGGTTGGCGCTGGCGATGGCGGCCCGCACTTCGTCCAGCGCCAGGCCGTAGTGTTCCAGTTGCTGCGGTTGCAACTGCACGCGCACTGCCGGCAGCGAACTGCCGCCAATCTGCACCTCGCCGACGCCCTGCACCTGAGCCAGGCGCTGGCCGAGCAGGCTATCGGCCAGGTCGTAGAGCTGGCTCTTGCTCAACTGTGGCGAGGTCAGCGCAATCACCATGATCGGCGCCTGCGAAGGGTTGATCTTGCGATAGCTGGGCGGGCTGCGCATGCCACTGGGCAGGAGCTTCTGCGCGGCATTGATGGCGCCCTGCACTTCACGGGCGGCGGCGTTGATATCGCGGCCCAGCTCGAACTGCAGGATGATCCGCGTGCTGCCCTGGCCGCTGCGGCTGTTCATCGAACTGACCCCGGCGATGCTGCCCAGCGCGCGTTCCAGTGGTGCGGCCACGGTGGTGGCCATCACCTCCGGGCTGGCACCGGGCAGGCTGGCCTGCACGGTGATGGTCGGGAAGTCCATGTCCGGCAGCGGTGCCACCGGCAGCAGGCGGTAGCTCAGCGCGCCGACCAGCAGCAAGGCCAGGCTGAGCAGCAGTGTCGCCACCGGACGCTGGATAAAGGGCGCGGACAGGTTCATCGCGGGCAGCGCCTCACTGGCCAGCCGGCGCGACGGCCTGGCCGCGCAGGCGCTGGCTGAGGCGGTCGAAGAACAGGTAGATGACCGGCGTGGTGAACAGGGTCAGCAACTGGCTGGCGATCAGCCCGCCGACCATCACCAGGCCCAGCGGCTGGCGCAGCTCGGCCCCGGAGCCGGAGGCCAGCATCAGCGGCACGGCACCGAACAGCGCGGCCAGGGTGGTCATCAGGATCGGCCGGAAACGCAGCAGCGCCGCCTGGTAAATGGCCTGCTCGGCGCTCATGCCCTGTTCGCGCTGCGCCTCCAGGGCGAAGTCGATCATCATGATGGCGTTCTTCTTGACGATGCCGATCAGCAGGATGATGCCGATGATGGCGATCAGCCCCAGTTCGCTGCCATCCAGCAGCAAGGCCAGCAAGGCACCAACGGCCGCCGAGGGCAAGGTGGAGAGAATGGTGATCGGGTGGATATAGCTCTCGTAGAGCACGCCGAGCACGATGTACATGGTCAGCACCGCGGCGAGGATCAGCCACAGGGTGCTCGACAGCGAGGCCTGGAAGGCCTGTGCGGCCCCCTGCAGGCGGACTTCCACGCCTTCCGGCAGGCCGCTGGCCTGGCGGGCCTCCTCGAGCGCCTGCAAGGCATCGCTGAGGGCCAGGCCGGGCGCCAGGTTGAAAGAGAAGGAAACCGCCGGGAACTGGCCGATGTGGTTGATCACCAGGGCTGCCGGGCGCTGTTCGAAACGCGCCAGGCTGGCCAGCGGCACAGGCACCCCGCCGCTGCCGGCGACATGCAACTGTTCTAGCGCCTGCGGGCCGGCCTGGCTGGCCTCGGCACTTTCCAGCACCACGCGGTACTGGCTGCTCTGGGTGAACACCGTGGAGATCTGCCGCTGACCGAAGGCATCGTAGAGCGCATCGGTAATGCTGCTGACGCTCACGCCCAGCCGTGCGGCGGCATCCCGGTCGATTTCCACGTAGACCTGCAGGCCCTGCTCCTGCTGGTCGTTGCTGACGTCACGCAGGGCCGGCTGGGCCTGCAAGGCGGCCAGCAGGCGTGGCGCCCACTCGTGCAGCAGCGCGCTGTCCGGCGATTCCAGGCTGAACTGGTACTGGGTTCGGCTGACCTTGTCCTCGATGGACAGGTCCTGCACCGGCTGCAGAAACAGCTCGATGCCCGGCACGCCAGCCAATGCCGGGCGCAGCCGTTCGATGACCTGCTGTGCGCTGACCTCGCGCTCGTCGTGCGGCTTCAGATTGATCAGCAGACGTCCGCTGTTGAGCGTGCTGTTGTCGCCATCCACACCGATATAGGCACTCAGGCTGGCCACTGCCGGGTCGGCGAGGATGACCTCGCTGAGGCGCTGCTGGCGTTCGCTCATGGCCTGGAAGGAAATCGACTGCGGCGCTTCGGAAATACCCTGCAGCAGGCCGGTGTCCTGCACCGGGAAGAAGCCCTTGGGCAGCGCCAGGTAGAGCAGCACGGTGAGCCCCAGGGTGGCCAGCGCCGTGGCCAGGGTCAGCCGCTGGTGGCCCAGTACCCACTGCAGGCCACGGGCATAGCCGGCGATCAGGCGACTCAGCCAGTCATCCTCCGCGTCGGCATGCTGCCGGCCGGTCTTGAGCAGGCGCGTGCACATCATCGGGGTAAGGCTGAGCGAGACCAGCAGGGAGATCAGGATCGCCACGGCCAGGGTAATGGCGAATTCGCGGAACAGCCGGCCCACCACGTCCTGCATGAACAGCAGTGGAATGAGTACGGCAATCAGCGAGAAAGTCAGCGAAATCAGCGTGAAACCAATCTGCCGGGCGCCCTTGAGCGCGGCATTCAACGGTGTTTCGCCCTGCTCCAGGTAGCGGGTGATGTTCTCCAGCATGACGATGGCGTCGTCGACCACGAAACCGGTGGCAATGGTCAGCGCCATGAGGGTCAGGTTGTTCAGGGAAAATCCGGCCAGGTGCATCACCGCGAAGGTGGCCACCAGCGACAGCGGCACCACGATGGAGGGAATCAGCGTGGCAGACAGTCGGCGCAGGAACACGAAGGTCACCATCACCACCAGGGCGATGGCCAGCAACAGCTCGTGCTGTACATCGCGCACCGCGGCGCGGATGGTCTGCGTGCGATCCGTGAGCACCGTCACCTGCAGGCCGCCCGGCAGGCTGGCCTGTAGTTGCGGCAACAGCGCCTGCACGCGCTCGACCACCTCGATGACATTGGCTCCCGGCTGACGCTGGATATTCAGCAGCACGGCACGGTTCTCGTTGGCCCAGGCGGCCAGTCGCTGGTTTTCCGCCCCATCGATGATCTGCGCAACATCGCTCAGGCGCAGGGTGGCACCGTCCTGGTAGCCGAGGATCAGCTCCGCGTAGTCCTGCGGGCTTTTCAGCTGGTCATTGGCATCCAGCATGGACACCTTGGTCGGCCCGTCGAAGTTGCCCTTGGGTTGGTTGACGTTAGCCGCGTTGACCAGTTGCCGCACGTCGCTGAGGGTCATGCCGTAGCTAGCCAGGGCCTGTGGGTTGACGCGAATGCGCAGCGCCGGACGCTGCCCGCCGGCCAGGCTGACCAGACCTACCCCGCTGACCTGGGCGAGTTTCTGCGCCATGCGCGTATCCACCAAGTCATGCACGCGTGGCAGCGGCACATGCTCCGAGGTGATGGCCAGGGTCAGTACCGGGGTGTCGGCTGGGTTGACCTTGTTGTACAGCGGCGGGGTCGGCAGGTCGTTGGGCAGCAGGTTGCTGGCCGCATTGATCGCCGCCTGCACCTGTTGCTCGGCCACGTCCATGGACAACTCCAGAGCAAAGCGCAAGGTGATCACCGAGGCACCGCCGGAGCTGCTCGAGGACATCTGCGCGAGGCCGGGCATCTGGCCGAACTGACGCTCCAGCGGCACGGTGACCGCACTGCCCATGACCTGCGGACTGGCTCCGGGATACAGAGTCATCACACGAATGGTCGGATAGTCCACCTGCGGCAGTGCTGAAACGGGGAGCAGCCGATAGGCGAGCAGCCCGGCCAGCAGCAGGGCCAGCATGCACAGGGTGGTGGCGACCGGACGGAGGATGAACGGACGGGAAATGTTCACCCGCGCGGCCCCCGCCCCGCGCCCTCGCCCTGCCCTGGCCGCGGCCCGGGTGCGGCTTCACTGGCCGGCTTGGACAGGCCCTCGACCACCTCTACCCTGGCGCCGTCCTTGAGGCGATCGGTGCCTTCCAGCACCACCTGCTCACCGACACTGAGCCCGGACAGAATCACGCTGTGCCGTTCGTCACTGGGGCCGACCTCGACTGCGCGCAGGCTGACCTGCTGGTCCTTGACCACGAAGACGAAGTTGCCCTGGTTGCCGAACTGCACGGCGGCGACCGGCAGCAGCAGGCTGTCCTTGAGGGTGCGCGCGAGTACCCGCACATTGACGAACTGGTTGGGCAGCAGGTGCTCATCCTGATTGGCGAACTGTGCCTTGAAGCGCAGGGTGCCGGTCGTGGCATCGATCTGGTTGTCCATGCTCAGCAGTTCGCCGCTGGCCAGACGCTGTTGCTCGCTGCGGTCCCAGGCCTCCACGGGCAGGCGCTGGCCAGCACGTACGGCCTCGATCAGTTGCGGCAAAAGGCTTTCGGCCAGGGTGAACTGCACGGCGATCGGCTGGGTCTGGGTGATGGTCAGCAACGGCGTGCTGTCATTGGCCGCGACCAGATTGCCAACATCCACCTGACGCAACCCGGCCCGGCCACTCAGCGGCGCGCTGATGCGGGTAAATTGCAGGTTCAGACGGGCTTCGGCCAGGCTGGCCTGGCTGCTCTTGAGTTGGCCACGGTATTGCTCGACCAGCGCGCGTTGGCTGTCCAGGGTCTGCCGGGCAATGCTGTCATCCTCGGCCAGTTGCTGATAACGGCGCAGTTCCTGCTCGGCATTGCGCAGTTGCGCCTGGCTTTGAGCCAGGGCGCCCTCAGCCTGCTGCACCGCCACCGCGTAGGGGCGTGGATCGATCCGCGCCAAGAGCTGGCCCTGCTGCACCGTTTGACCTTCGTTGAAGCCGAGTTCCACCAGTTCGCCGGCCACCCGGCTGCGAACGCTCACGGTATTCAGCGCGCTGACCGTACCCAGCGCCTTGAGGTAGACGGCAAAGTCGCCCTGGCTGACCGTGGCGACACGTACCGGAGTGACCCCGCCCCAGGCTCCTCTGCCCATGCCCGGGCCCATTCCGGGACCGCCAGCCGGTGCACCACTGCCCTTGCCCTGCCACCAGAAAAAGGCCCCGCCGAGCAAGATCAGCAGAACCAGCCAGGGCCAGTAACGACGCACGATGGACAGCGGGAATGCAGAGGAAGCAGGCATGATCGACCAGTGATAAATAAACGAGGCCAAACGATAAGCACTCTCGCGTGTCGCGCCTAGTCTCTTTACCCGTCATTTACCTTGGCTAAGCGCTTGTTGGCAAAGGCAAAGCACTGCGTATGCCGGGCGCTGGTGGTAGCATGCGCGCCCATGCAGATCAGTCATTTCCAAGCACAGCTGGCCAGCCTCGGCGCCAAGCCATGCCATATCGGACGTATCCAGCGGGCCTGGCTCAAAGGCCTGCCCCTGGACAGTGGTACGCGCCTGCAAAAGGCCGAGAACTTCCTGCCCCTCGCCGTGCGCCAGGGTTTGCCAGCCCTGTCGGAACAGCTCGATGGCCTGCTGCGCCTGCACAGCAGGCATCCTGCTGCCGATGGCTCCGAGCGCCTGCTGTTGGCCCTGGCCGACGGCCAGCTGGTCGAGAGCGTGTTGCTGCCGCGTGGCGGCCTGTGTGTGTCGACGCAGATAGGCTGTGCGGTAGGGTGCCGTTTCTGCATGACCGGCAAGAGTGGCCTGCTGCGTCAGTTGTCGAGCCTGGAACTGCTCGCCCAGCTGGCCCAGGCGCGGCGTCTGCGCGCGGTCAAGAAAGTGGTGTTCATGGGCATGGGCGAGCCGGCGCACAACCTGGATAACGTACTACAGGCCATCGACTTGATGGCCGGTGATGGTGGCATCGGCCACAAGAACCTGGTGTTCTCCACGGTGGGCGATCCACGGGTCTTCGAACGCCTCGGCCAGCGCGAGGTAAAGCCGGCGCTGGCCCTGTCGCTGCACAGCACCTGTCCGGTCAAGCGCCGCGAACTGCTGCCCAATGCCGCACCTCTCAGCCCGCAAGAACTGGTCGAGCTGGGCGAGGCCTATGCTCGCCGGGTGGACTACCCGATCCAATACCAGTGGACCCTGCTCGCTGGAGTCAATGATGGCCAGGATGAGCTGGATGGGCTGCTGCGCCTACTCAAGGGCAAATTTGCCGTGCTTAACCTGATCCCCTACAACAGTCTGGAAGGCGACAGTTACCAGCGCCCCTCCGGGGAGCGCATCATCGAGATGGTGCGTTACCTGCACAGCCGCGGCGTGCTTACCAAGGTGCGCAATTCCGCCGGCCAGGATATCGACGGCGGCTGCGGCCAGTTGCGCGCCCGCGCCGAGCGACGCATCAAGACCCGGCAGCTTGACTGATACCCTGCTACGGCCTGCCGCAGCGGGCTTGACGGCTTGCTGCCTGACGCCCAGCATGTACTCCCCTGAGTATCTAACTGCCTGGAGCACAGCATGAAGAACGCCCATGATCTGGTTGCCGAAGCCAAAGCGCTGATTCGTGAGGTCAGCCTGGAACAGGCTGATGCCGCCATTCGTGATGCCGCAGCATTGATCGACGTGCGCGAGCCCGAGGAATTCCAGGCCGGGCACTTGCCCGGGGCGATGAATATCCCGCGTGGCGTACTGGAGTTTCGCCTGAGTGCGATGCCGGAGCTTGAGGCCCGCGATCTGCCGCTGCTGATCTATTGCAAGACCAGTGGCCGCGCGGCGCTTGCCGCACGCAGTCTGCAGGAGATGGGCTATTTGCAGGTACAGTCGCTGGCCGGTGGCTTCGATGCCTGGCAGGCCGCTGGCAAGCCGTTGGTTGCGCCACAACTGCCCAGCTTCGAATAAATCCGGGCTGCGCGAAGCCTGCACAGCCGTTACCATGCGCGCTTTTTCAGCTCGCCACGCCTTGTGCCAATGCGAGCCGGGTGAGCAGCCATGATCGAGCGTGAACGTCTCCGGCAGATCTTCCGACTGGGCCTGCCGATCATGGGCGGTATGCTCAGCCAGAGCCTGCTCAACCTGATCGATGCGGCCATGGTCGGCCATCTCGGGCAAACCTCGCTGGCCGGGGTGGGCATCGGCAGCTACGCCAACTTCATCGCCGTAGCCCTGGTGATGGGCCTGGGGGCCTCGGTACAGGCGATGGTGGCACGGCGCCGTGGCCAGGGACTGCAGGCGGAGCTGGCGGTGCCCTTGAATGCCGGCCTGCTGATCGCCCTGTTGCTGGCCCTGCCGATTACCCTGTTCGGCGTATTGCAGGCGCCGCGCATCATTGCCCTGCTGAACAACGACAGCGCTGTGCTGCCCGTGGCAGTCGAGTACTTCGAGTGGCGCGTCCTGGCGGTGCTGGCGGTCGGTCTGAACTTCGCGTTCCGTGGCTATTGGAACGGCAGCCACCGTTCCGGGGTGTACATGCGCACCCTGGTGATCATGCACCTGACCAACGTTGTGATCAGCTACAGCCTGATTCACGGACTGTTCGGCCTGCCAGTCATGGGCGCTCCCGGTGCCGGTCTGGGTACCAGCATTGCCTTGTACCTGGGCGCGCTGCTGTATGGCTGGCAGACCTGGCAGGCCGGGCGCAGCCAGGGTTTCCTCCGTAAACCTCCAGCGCTTATTGAAGTGCAGGCCATGTTGCGCCTGGCCCTCCCCAACTCACTGCAGCAACTGTTCTTCGCTGCCGGCATCACCGCACTGTTCTGGATCATCGGCCAGGTGGGCACGGCGGAACTGGCGATTGCCCATGTGCTGATCAACCTGGCGCTGTTTCTCATCCTGCCGGGTATCGGCCTGGGCATGGCGGCCACCACCCTGGTCAGCCAGAGCCTCGGCCAGCAAAACCCCGAGGCCGCCTATCGCTGGGGTTGGGATGTGGCGCGGGTTACCGCGTTGTGCCTGGCACTGCTGGGGGCGCCGTTCTGGCTGCTGGCCGAGCCGATCCTCGGACTGTTCGTCAGCGACCCGCAACTGATCGAGCTGGGCGCCTGGCCGCTGCGCCTGACCGGCCTGGGCATGGCGCTGGACGCCGTGGCCCTGGTGCTGACCCAGGCGCTGCTGGGTGCCGGCGCCAGTCGCACGGTGATGCTGGTCAGCCTGGGTAATCAGTGGTTGTTCTTCCTGCCCCTGGCCTATCTGCTGGGCCCGGTGCTGGGCTATGGACTACTGGCCATCTGGGGCCTGCAAATCATCCAGCGCGGGCTGTCATCGACACTCTTTGCCCTGATCTGGCAGCGCCGCCAGTGGACGCAGATCCGCCTGTAGAAACAGTCGGCCGGGACGCAACAGAATTTGCGATGGGTTCATCCCGGCAAGGCTACGAAAGGTGTGGCAGAAGTGCGCCGAGTCACTGAAACCTGCCTGCAACGCCGCATCGGTCAGGCTGGCTCCACCTGCCACCAGGCAACTGGTGACGAACAGGCGATGCCATTGCCGGTAACGACGAACGGGAATACCCACCTGCTGACGAAACAGCTGGGTGAGGCGTGACACGTTCAGCCCAATCGCCGCAGCCAGTTCGGCGATCTGCCGGTTGCAGGCCACATCCTCCTGTATCAGCCTGACTACCCGCGCTATGCGCGGATCGCAGTGCACCGTTGCCGATTGTTGCTGCGGGTTGATCAGCCGCTCCAGCCAGGCAGCCAGCTCATCCAGCGTGGCAGGCGATGCGGCCTGGCTTTGTTCATGCAGCCAGGCCAGCGCGACATCCTGCTCAGCCAGTGCACCTCGCACAGGGCCGCGCTGCCATTGCAGGCGGGGTGACAGGTGCTGCAGGTCATGGCCAAACACATCCAGATAGCAGAGTGCGATGCGCCCGCCACCTTCTATCACCACCTCTTCACCCACTGGCAGCAACAGGCTGCTGGCTCGCAGGCTATGGCTGCCGCAGCGTGCCAGCAAGGGCGCATCAAGGGCAAACAGCAAAACACTGGCGGCCAGCTGCAAGTGCACGGCGCCATCCAGTTCGCCGAGGTAGAAGGTGCGCTGTGGCCAGAGGTAAAGGAGGGTGTTGGCAGGCATGATCGGTCTCCGCGATCCAGCCGATATAGCCCATGGGCCGGCTCCCTGGCGTTGTCTGGTTGGCGTTTTGCACGATTTCACCCGTATGGGTGAAATCGGCAGTTCTTACAAGTGGCCTGCCCCGGCCTGCTGTTCAGATAGCGTCCACTCCGCTAGCTGTGTGCGGAGCAATAACAACAAAAACGTCACACAGGACATCACCATGTCGAAAAAACTCGCTGTCACCCTGGCTGCCGCAGCCCTGGGTTGTTCTCTCACCGTGCAGGCCAACAGCGCCGCCACACGTCATCCGATGGTGCTGGTGCCGGGCATCTTTGCCTTCGATACGATTGCCGGCATCGACTACTGGTACAAGATTCCCAGCACACTCAGCCAACAGGGTGGCAAGGTCTATGTGCCGCGCATCAACGCTTTCGATAGCTCGGTAAAACGTGGCGAAGCGTTGATTGCCCAGCTCGAGGAAATCCGCGCCGCTTCAGCAGGCAAGGTGCAGAAGTTCAACCTTGTCGGGCACAGCCAGGGCGGCGTCACGGCGCGCTATGTGCTCAATACCCGTCCCGATCTGGTGGCCTCGGTAACCACCCTGAACACCCCGCACAAGGGCTCGCCGCTGGCCGACGTGGCCACCGGCATCGCCCCGGCGGGCACGCTGCAGGGGGTTACCTTCGAGGTGTTTGCCAATACCGTGGGTAACCTGGTCAACCTGATGTCGAACAACCGCAGAAGCCAGGCGGATGTGCGAGCGATGCTTGCCGAGTTCAATCGCCAGGGAGCGGCGGCCAATAACCAGCGCTATCCGCTGGGTGTGCCCAGTACCGCCTGTGGCGAGGGGCCGGCCAAGGTGCGCGTCAATGGGCATGATGTCCATCTGTTCTCTTGGAGCGGAACCTCGCCGCTGACCCATGTGCTGGACATTTCCGACCCTTTGTTTGCCATCACTTCGTTGGCTATCAGTGAGCCCAACGATGGTGTGACTGGGCGCTGCTCCAGCCATTTCGGCAAGGTTCTCAAGGACAACTACCGGATGAATCACCTGGATGTGAACAATCATGTACTGGGCCTGGTCTCGCTGTTCGAGAGCAACCCCAAGACACTGATGCTCAACCATGCCAACCGGCTGAAGAACCTCGGTCTGTAACTGCCTGCGACGCTGGCCCGAGGTCAGCGTCGCACGAGGCCTGCCTCCATGCGTCAACCCTACTATTACCTGCTTCTGCCGCTGGCTGCCTGCAGCGGCTTTGCCCTGCTCTGGGCCGTTTTACCGGCGCCGCAGCACAGCATGATCGAGCACCGTGCGACAGAGATGCCCGCTGCCGAACTGCGTCAGATCAACCAGCGTATCCAGGCAGACGCCCGTCTGCAGCAAAGTGTGCCACCTGCCCTGCCCGCCGGCCTGGCGGGTGCCAGTCATGGCGTACAACTGGTCACTGATGCTCAAGGGCACTTGCACGTCGACGAAGGCTTGCTGCGGCTGTTCGAGTTCTATTTGCTGGCCCTGCAGGACGAGTCGGTCGCTCAGGTTCTGGCACGTATCCACCATGAACTGACCAGCCAGTTGCAACAGCCAGCCTTGAACCAGGCGCGTGAGCTGTTGCAGCGCTACATCGATTATCGACTGGCCCTGCAGGGCTTGCCGGCGCTGGCAGAGACGGCTGATCTGCCTGCCTTGCAGGCGCGTGCAGAGGCTTTGCAAAGGCTGCGCGAGCGTTATTTCAGCCAGTCCGAGGTGCAGGCGTTATTTGCTCGTGATCAGGCCGAAGAACAGCATGTGCTGCGTCACTTGCAGGCCCAGGCAGTTGGCGCCAGCCCGGCTGAGCTGGCGGCGCTGGACGAGCAGTTGCCCGACGACCTGCGTGAAGCCCGCCGTCAGGCGACACTGCCGGGCGAGCTATATGCCCAGGTCAGCGATTTGCGCAGCCAGGGTGCGAGTGATGAACAGGTTTACCAGTTGCGTGCCCAGGCGCTAGGCACGGAGGCTGCGGATGAGCTGGCCAAATTGGATGCACAGCGTGCGCACTGGCAAACCCGCCTGCGCGACTTCACTCGGGAACGCTTGCAGTTGGACCAGGCCGGGTTGGCGGAAGAAGATCGCCAGGCCGAGTATCAGGCCTTGCTGAGTCGTCACTTTGCCGAGCACGAGCGGGTCCGCGTGCAGGCATTGAGTGAAGCGGGCTTGTTGCCGGGCGAGTAATTAGCGCAACAACGCGTCGATGCTGAAACGGTAGGCGCGCAGACGCGGGTTGGCTTGCCGGCTGTAGCGACGGAAATCGATCCCCTGCCCCGGCTGGCTCAGCCGCTGCTCCAGGCGCAGGCTTTGTGCCGCACTCACCTGACGGAACAGCTTGGCAACCTGGTCCTTGCCGCCATAGTCGGCAAAATCAAGCCCTTTGGCATGGTCATGCAGCATGACCAGCGCCCAGGCGCCGAGCATGAAGTGTCCCGTAACCAGCACTTCTATGTCGCCGGCCCGGTAGGCCTGGAACAAGGCACTGGAGTTGTTCAGGCCGGTTAGGTGCAGGTCACGCCCGGGCTGACGCCCCAGTTCGCGCGCGGCTTGCAGAACGCCGAAAGCCATCTCGTCGTTGGCCGACCAGACATGGCGCACCTGCGGGTAGCGCTGTAGCAGGCTGAGGGCCTGTTCATAGGCGCGTTGCCGATTCCATTCGCCATACACCAGTTGGCGCAGGTGTACCTTGGGGTGAGTCTGCAAAACCGCTTGCAGGCCTGCTTCGCGCAGGGTCGCCGAAGGTGTATTGCGGGCTCCGGAAAAAGCCAGCATTTCGATAGGCGCCGGCGTAGCGTGCAGTGCCAGCAACCCCTCGGCCATCAAGGCTCCGGCCTGTTGATCATTGACCACCAGGCTACCGATCCAGTTGGCATGTTTTTCCCGGGAAGCGCCGGTTCGCGCCTGCTGATCGGCAGTCAGGGTGCTGTGCAGGGCAAACAGCCGGCTTGGCGAATCGGCAAACAGCCGCAGCAACTCCGGACCGACATATTCCTCGTTGGTAAACAACAGGTAGTCCGGCTGCGGTGTCCGGGTGCGCAGTTCATGGGCCTGCTGCAACATGCGCTGCTTGTTGCGGCCGGCATAAACAACTTCCAGTTGCAGCCCCAGATCCGTGGCTGCGGCCTGCATGAACTGGCTATAGGTACGCCAAAAGGGCTCGTCGGCATGTCCGGGATTGAGAAACACCACACTGCTGGCCCAGCCGCAGGGCATCCAGGTGACCAGGAGCAACAACAGCGGCAGGCAAAAGCGCGGCATGATCGGAGCAACGAAGTTGTAAAAGGGCAGCGATTATAGTGGGTTTGCTGCAGTGCCCCTATTGAATGCCGCTATGGGAGTCATAGCGCTTTGCTATGACTGGCTGCAAATTCCGAGTCAACGCCGACTTATTCTTTAAACTTCTTTCCATATGAACAAACATCACTTTTACGCATAAATGTGAGCTGGTATCTTGCACCGCTCTGCCACGATTGTCGCGCCTGACGCGCCCCGCCGCCCTGACAGCGGCGCAGCAGAACATCCATGGCCTGACCAGCAGCCTGATCACAGGAAAATCATGTACGTATACGACGAGTACGACCAACGCATCGTCGAGGACCGCGTCAAGCAGTTCCGCGACCAGACCCGCCGTTACCTGAATGGCGAGCTTTCCGGCGACGAATTCCGCCCGCTGCGTCTGCAGAACGGTCTGTATATCCAGCGTTATGCGCCTATGTTGCGGATTGCCGTGCCCTATGGGCTGTTGGCCTCGCGCCAGGTGCGCAAGTTGGCGCAAATTGCCCGTGACTACGACAAAGGCTATGCACATATCAGTACCCGGCAGAACGTACAGTTCAACTGGCCTGACCTGGAAGATGTCCCGGAAATCCTTGCTGAACTGGCCAGCGTGCAACTGCACTCGATCCAGACCAGCGGCAACTGCGTGCGCAATACCACCACCGACCAGTTTGCCGGTGTCGCCCGTGACGAGCTGATCGATCCGCGCCCCTGGTGCGAAATCATTCGCCAATGGTCGACTTTCCATCCGGAATTCTGCCAGCTGCCTCGCAAGTTCAAGATCGCCGTGAATGGTGCCGGCAATGACCGTGCGGCCATCGAAGTTCACGATATCGGCCTCGAAGCCGTACACAATGGCGCTGGCGAGCTGGGCTTCCGCGTACTGGTAGGCGGCGGCCTCGGGCGCACGCCGATGGTCGGCAGCTTCATCAACGAGTTCCTGCCGTGGCAGCACTTGCTGTCCTACCTGGATGCCATCCTGCGCGTGTACAACCGCTATGGCCGCCGCGACAACAAGTTCAAGGCGCGCATCAAGATTCTCGTCAAGGCGCTGGGGGCGGAAGCCTTCGCCGAGAAGGTCAACGCCGAGTTCGCCCACCTCAAGGACGGCCCGACCACGCTGACCGAGGCGGAAGTCGAGCGCGTGGCCCGTCACTTCGTCGACCCGGCCTACCTCGCACTGGTCGATCTGGATGATGAACTGTCTCGCCTGGACAACGAGCATCCGGGCTTCGCCCGCTGGCGTAGCCGCAATACCACGCCGCACAAAAAGGCCGGTTATGTAGCCGTGACCCTCTCGCTGAAGCCAACGGGCACCGCCCCGGGGGATGTCAGCGACAAGCAGCTGGATGCGATTGCCGACCTGGCTGACCGCTACAGCTTCGGCGAGGTGCGCAACAGCCACTTCCAGAACATCATCCTCGCCGATGTCGAGCAGCGTCGCTTGTTCGAGCTATGGGGTGAACTGCGTGAACTGGGCTTTGCCACCCCCAATGTGGGACTGTTGACCGACATCATTTGCTGCCCGGGTGGCGATTTCTGCTCGCTGGCCAATGCCAAGTCGATCCCGGTCGCCGAGGCCATCCAGCGTCGCTTTGATGACCTCGACTACCTGTTCGACCTGGGCGAGATCGATCTGAACATTTCCGGCTGCATGAATGCCTGCGGTCACCACCATGTGGGGCACATTGGCATCCTCGGCGTGGACAAGAAGGGCCAGGAGTTCTACCAGGTTTCGCTGGGCGGACACTCCGGCCGTGATGCGCGTCTGGCACAGATCCTCGGCCCATCCTTCGCTCAGGACGACATGGCCGATGTGATCGAGAAGATCATCGCCGTGTATGTCGAGCAGCGCCATGCCGACGAACTGTTCATCGACACTTACCAGCGCATCGGTATCGACCCCTTCAAGGAGCGCGTCTATGCAGCGAATCATTAAGAACGGCCAGATCATCGACGAAACCTGGCAGCTGCTGCCCAAGGACGCGAGCCTGGATGACATCCGCAACAGCGGGGACATCATCGTTCCGCTGGCCCTGTGGGTGGAACATGACCGCGCCCTGCTGGCCCGTGATGGCGGGCTGGGTGTGTGGCTGGATGCCGGTGAGGAAATCGAGGAAATCGCCGACCAGTTGCAACACTTCCAGGTGATTGCCCTGAATTTCCCGGCCTTCACCGACGGCCGCCATTACTCCACGGCTTATCTGCTACGTAGACGCTATGGCTATGGTGGCGAAGTTCGTGCGATTGGCGATGTGCTGCGTGACCAGCTGTTCGCGCTGCGCCGCGTTGGCTTCGATGCCTTCGCCCTGCGTGCCGACAAGGACCCGCAGGATGCCCTGCAGTCCTTCGCCGACTTTGCCGAGGTCTATCAGGCGTCGGCTGATCAGCCGCTGCCATTGTTCCGGCGGCGCGCCTGATTGTATCTGGCATAAAAAAACCGGCTTACGCCGGTTTTTTTATGCGCGGAGCTGTACTCAGTCAATGCGTACCAGGCGCCGCCGTTGCAACTGCCCGGCAAGCAGCAGCTCAATGGCTTGCGGCACTTCATCCAGGCCGATTTCTTCGGCCAGTTGCGGCAGCTGGGTGAGTTTCCACTGCAGCGACAGCTTGTCCCACATGGAGGCCTTGACCACCAGGGGCAGCTCCACGGAATCCACTCCCAGCAGATTGACGCCGCGCAGGATGAACGGCAGTACGCTGGCCTGGAACTGGCTGCCGGCGGTCAGGCCGCAGCAGGCAGCGCTGGCTCCATAGCGCAGCGCCTTGACGACGTTGAACAGAATGTCGCCACCCACGGTATCCACTGCAGCCGCCCACTGCTCCTTGAGCAGGGCTTTCTCGCGGCCCTGTTCAAGTTCGCTGCGCGCCAGGATACGCTGCGCCCCCAGGCTGAGCAGCCAGTCGTGCTGACTGGTCTTGCCGGTACTGGCGACCACCTGATAGCCCAGTTGTGCCAGCAGGGCCACCGCAACACTGCCTACCCCGCCACTGGCGCCGGTCACCAGCACCGGGCCGGCATCACAGGTCAGCCCGGCCTGTTCCAGTTTTTCCACGCACAAACCGGCCGTCAGCCCCGCGGTGCCGAGCAACATGGCTTCGCGCAAACTCAGCCCGGAGGGACGCTTGATCACCCAGGCAGCCGGGACGCGAATGTACTGGGCCATACCGCCGCTGGTGTTCATGCCCAGGTCGTGTCCGGTGACGATCACTTCGTCGCCAGCTGTGAATTCAGCCACGGATGACTGCTCAACCACCCCCGCTGCGTCGATACCCGGCGTATGGGGATAGTGGCGGGTTACTCCCCTGTTTCCGCTCGCCGACAGGGCATCCTTGTAGTTCAGCGAGGAGTAATGCACGCGGATCAACAGATCGCCGGCCGGCAGTTCTGCCAAGTCTCGCTGGACGATCTGCTGGACGAAGCGGCCATCCTGCTCAATGACCTGAAGTGCCTTGAATGTGCTCATCTTGCAACCTCTCAATGCCAAAACCTTGCCTGGTTCAAACGCTCCCAGGCCTTGAGCAATAGCCCGTCGACACTCCCGGCTGCTGCCAGGCCCACGCGTTCGGACAGGCTTTTACGCTGCACATAATGCAGCTGGTACACATCGGCCTCGTTGGCGCGCTGCGCCAGGTACTCGTCACTGGTGCCCAGTTGATCGACCAGCTGTCGAGCCAGGGCGTCCTGTCCCAACCAGACTTCCCCCGTGGCGATCGCCTCGATATTCAGTTGTGGCCGATAACTCGCCACGAACGCCTTGAACAAGGCATGGGTAGTTTCCAGATCTTGCTGGAATTTCTCCCGACCCTGTTCGGTGTTTTCGCCGAATACTGTCAGAGTGCGCTTGTATTGCCCGGCTGTCAGCACCTCGAAATCAATATCGTGGCGTTTGAGCAGACGATGTACGTTGGGTAGCTGGGCTACTACGCCTATCGAACCCAGTATGGCAAAAGGTGCCGCCAGCACCCGGTTGGCGATACAGGCCATCATATAGCCACCACTGGCCGCGACCTTGTCCACGCAGACCGTCAGCGGAATCCCCGCCTGGCGTATCCGCGCCAGCTGCGAGGCGGCCAGGCCATAGCCATGCACCATGCCGCCCGGGCTTTCCAGGCGCACAACCACCTCGTCCTCGGGACGCGCCATGCTCAGCAGGGCCGTCACCTCATGACGCAAACTGTCTGCCGCACTGGCACGGATATCGCCCTGGAAGTCCAGCACATAGATACGCTGGCGGTCGTTTTCCTGCTTCTTGCGCGCCTTGGCCTGGCGCTCTTCTTCCTTGCGCAGCGCCTTCAGCGCCGGCTTGTCGAGCACCTGTTGTTGCAAGCGCTGGCGCAGCTCCTGATAGAACTCATTGAGTTTGTGCACCTGCAGTTCACCGCCCTGCCCTCGTCCTTTGCTACGTAAAGCGGCTACCACCACCAGCAGGGCCAGCAACGCCACCAGCAGGGTAAAAGTCTTGGCCAGAAACAACGCATACTCGCTGAAAAACTCCACGCATCCTCCTTGTTGAAAGGGCCCATGCAGCTGCTGCTGCAGTACCAGGCAAAGGCTCAAGCATAGCGGTGGCAACCGACGCCAGCCAGCCCGGCAGCGCAGCACCCTAGCGGATTCAAACAAGCGTATGTTTTTTCGTTGACAGTCTCCCGCCTTGCCCATACCCTCGGCGCATCTCAACGCCTAGCGAGAGTCCTGCGTACGTGGGCAGCATCTACCTGATCCGACATGGCCAAGCCTCTTTCGGCAGCGACGATTACGACGTTCTGTCGCCTGTCGGGGTGCAACAGGCAGAAGTCCTCGGACGACATCTGGCGGCACTGGGTATCAACTTGCAACGCTGCCTGAGTGGCGACCTGCGTCGCCAGCAGCATACCGCGCAAGCTGCCATGGCGCAGCTGGCGGCTTGCGGGGGCCAGTGTCCTGCCCTGGAAATCGACGCCGCCTTCAATGAGTTCGATGCCGATGCGGTGATTCGTCAGCTGTTGCCCGACCTGTTGCGCGATGAGCCGCACGCCTTGGCAGTGATGCGCAATCCGGCCGCTCAGCGCGCGGAGTTTCAGCGTTTGTTCGCGCAGATCATCCAGCGCTGGGTGGAGCAGTCCACGGACAGCGACAGCGTGGAAAGCTGGACAGCGTTTTGCGACAAGGTGTGCGAGGGTTTGCAGCGGGTGCTCGCCCAGGCCGACAAGCGCGACAACATTGCCCTGTTTACCTCGGGCGGAACCATTACTGCACTGCTACACCGTTTTGCCGGCATTCCGGCAGCCAGGGCATTCGATATGAACTGGCAGATCGTCAACACTTCGCTCAGTTGCCTGAAGTTTCGTGGCGACCAAGTGAACCTGGCTTCCTTCAATAGTCACGCCCATTTGCAACTGTTGAAGGCGCCGGAGCTCATCACCTATCGTTGAGCGCCGGCCAACCTGCGGCTTGCAAGGTCGCACAACCCAAAACAAAGGAAAAGACCATGACCACCGTTGCTGAAATCGTTCAAACCATGCAGTCCAAGTTCAACGCCGCTGCCGCTGCTGGCCTGGACCTGGTGTTCCAATTCAACATCGAAGACGGCGAGAACTATGCGCTGATCGTCAAGGACGGTACCTGTGCCGTTGAGCAAGGCGAGAATGCCAATGCCAACGTTACCCTGATCATGGACACCGAGACCCTGAAAGGCATCACCAGCGGTGAAACCGACGGCATGCAGGCCTTCATGGCTGGCAAGCTGCGCGCTGAAGGCGACATGATGCTGGCCATGAAACTGGGCGAACTGTTCCCGGTTTAAGCGACGCCAGCCTTGCCAGAAACCGGAGCCTTGGTGCTCCGGTTTTTTTTCGTCTACAGCAAAGATCAGGCAGTTTGATTGACCGGCAACAGTGCGATCTATAACACCGCCGCAGGCTTGTAGGGCTGGCAGAAGGCGCATTAGATTAGCCAATAATCGATGGCCCTCATCATAAATAGAAGGGATTAACATGACGCTGACTGATCAATCCACCCGCATCCGCTCCGGTGAAGAGCTAGACGCAGGCACCATCGACCAGTACCTCAAGGCGCATATTCCCGGGCTGAGCGGTACCCCCAAGATCAGCCAGTTTCCCGGTGGCGCATCGAACCTTACCTACCTGATCGAGTATCCGGAGCAGGAGTTTGTCCTGCGTCGTCCGCCCTTCGGCCACAAGGCCAAGTCGGCGCATGACATGGGACGCGAATACCGCATTCTCAACCAGTTGAATGCCGGCTTCCCCTACTGCCCCAAGGCCTATGTACATTGCACCGATGAATCGGTGATCGGCGCCGAGTTCTACGTGATGCAGCGCGTCAAGGGCATCATCCTGCGCTCGGACATGCCAGCGGATCTGAATTTCAGCGCCGAGCAGACCCGTGCGCTATGCCAAAGCTTCATCGACAAGCTGGTTGACCTGCATAACGTCGACTACCAGGCATGCGGCCTGGGCGACCTGGGCAGGCCGGAAGGTTATGTGCAACGGCAGATCGAAGGCTGGAGTGATCGCTACGAGAAGGCGCTGACTCCCGATGCGCCGTTGTGGGAACCGGTCAAGGCCTGGCTGCGCGAGAAAATGCCAGCCGACCACGTCAAGCCCGGCATCGTGCATAACGACTACCGTTTCGACAACGTGATCCTCGATCCGGGTAATCCGATGCAGATCATCGGGGTTCTGGATTGGGAGCTGACTACCATCGGCGACCCGCTGATGGACCTGGGCAACACCCTGGCCTACTGGATCGAAGCCGCCGATCCGGCCCCCGTGCAACTGATGCGCCGCCAGCCCAGCAATGCCCCTGGCATGCTGACGCGTCGTGAGTTCGTTGACTACTACGCCGAAAAAGCCGGTATCCGTATCGACAACTTCGACTACTACTACACCTATGGACTGTTCCGTCTGGCGGGCATCGTGCAGCAGATCTACTACCGCTTCTACCACGGCCAGACCCAGGACAAACGCTTTGCCCAGTTCGTGCAGATGAACAAGCTGCTGGAACAGATGAGCCTGCAGGTCATCGGCAAATCTACCCTCTAACCGGCTGTACAGCCGCTTACTGCCAAGGAATCACCATGTCCAAGACCCACCTGTTCGACCTTGATGGCAAGATCGCTTTCGTTTCCGGCGCCAGCCGTGGTATCGGCGAGGCCATTGCCAAGCTGCTCGCCCAGCAGGGCGCCCATGTGATCGTGTCCAGCCGCAAGCTGGATGGCTGCCAGGCGGTCGCTGACGCGATCATCGCCGAGGGCGGCAAGGCAACCGCTATCGCCTGCCATATTGGTGAAATGCAGCAGATCAGCGAAGTATTCGCGCAGATTCGCGAGCAGTTTGGCCGTCTGGATATCCTGGTCAACAATGCCGCCACCAACCCGCAGTTCTGCAACGTGCTGGATACCGACCTGGGGGCCTTCCAGAAAACCCTGGATGTGAACATTCGCGGCTATTACTTCATGTCCATCGAAGGCGGCAAGCTGATGAAAGCCAATGGTGGCGGCAGCATCATCAACGTGGCGTCGATCAATGGGGTCACCCCGGGTGAGTTCCAGGGCATCTATTCGGTCACCAAGGCCGCGGTGATCAGCATGACCAAGGTGTTCGCCAAGGAGTGCGCGCAGTTCGGTATTCGCTGCAACGCCCTGTTGCCGGGCCTGACCGACACCAAGTTTGCCTCGGCGCTGACCAGCAACGATGCCATCCTCAAGCTGGCCCTGCAGCGCATTCCGCTCAAGCGCGTTGCCGACCCCAGCGAAATGGCCGGTGCGGTTCTCTACCTGGCCAGCGAAGCGTCCAGCTACACCACTGGCGTGGCGCTGAATGTCGACGGTGGTTACCTGGCCTAAGCCGCACGGGTAAAAAAATGGCCTCGCAAGAGGCCATTTTTATGGGTGCGGTTCAGCGCCAGTTGGCCAGCGCCTCGTTGGCCGCCTGGTTGAGTGGTTGGGCGAGGAGCCCGGCGGCTGAAAGGCTGACCGAATAGGCGGCGCCATCGGCGAGCGGCAGGTAGGTCACGCGCTGTGCTTCGGGCGTCACCACATAGAGGTCACCCTGCCGGCTGCGCAGCCAGCGCCAGAAGTCCACGCCATAGGGGCTCTGTGCCAAGCTAACTTCGGTATGACTGGCCAGTTGCTGTTCTTCGATGGACAGGAAGCGCCCACTGAGCCGCTCCAGGCGATAGCCCGGCTGCAGGCCGATCAGTGCCGCCAGGCTCTTCCAGCGCAGCAGTCGAACATCCAGTTGCCAGAGATCACCCTGCAGGCGTACCTCGCGCATCTCGCTGCCTTCAAGCAGGGTCACCCGATAATCCTTGTCGCCATCGGCCTGGAACGTCAGGGTCAGCAAGGGCCGATCAGCCGGGAGCATCTGATAGCTGTGCAGGTCGTAGCCGACCACCCCGATCACGCCGGCACCCGCCAGCAAAGCCAGCCCCGCGCTGCCGCGCAACCAGCCGAGCAGCCAGTTGCTGCGCAACAGCATGGCGGCGGCTTGCCAGGCCAGGAGCAAGGCAAGTACGGCAATGCCGATAGCCAGGGCGTAATACTGCATGGAGTCGATTCCTTCTCTGCACGATAGGCGGCATTATGCTCAGCCCGTAGCATGGCAACCAGTTGCCGGCACGCACAATCTGACACAGATCGAGTTTTTATGGCGTTTGCCTTTGACCCAGGCGTACTAATGGTTCTCCTGCTGGTGGCGTTCACCGCAGGTTTCATCGATGCGATTGCCGGTGGCGGAGGGCTGCTGACCATCCCTGCCCTGCTCACTGCCGGGCTGCCTGCCCATCTGGTGCTGGGTACCAACAAACTGTGCGCTACCTTTGGTTCCGCCACCGCCAGCCTGGCGTTTTACCGACGTCGCCTGTTCCGTCCGAAAGACTGGCGCAATGCCTTGCTAGGTACCGCCTGTGGTGCCTTGCTAGGGGCGCTGCTGGCCCAAGCCATGCCGGCCAGCTGGTTGCAACTCATGCTGCCCGTGGTGGTGTTTGCTTGCGGTCTGTATTTGTTACTGGTGCCGACGCCCAATGCCGGTTGTGCGCAGGAAGCGCCGCCCGCATCGGGACGGCAGTGGCCGCAAGGATTGGCCCTGGGATTTTATGATGGCGTGGCCGGGCCGGGTACAGGCGCTTTCTGGACAGTCAGTAGCTTGCTGCTGTATCCGCTCGACCTGCTCAGGGCCAGTGGCGTCGCGCGCAGCATGAACTTCGTCAGCAACGCCATGGCATTGACGGTATTCGCGCTGAGTGGCCAGGTTGCCTGGGTGCTGGGCATCGGCATGGGCCTGGCGCTGATGGCCGGCGCCTATCTGGGGGCGCGCAGCGCGATCGGCGGCGGCGCCCGGCTGATTCGCCCGTTGTTCATTCTCATGGTGCTGGCACTCAGTGCGCGCCTGGCCTGGCAACACTGGTCGATCGGCAATTAGTCAAGGCGCGGCAGGGTATGACCGAGGCGCTGCGCCAGGTAATGCTCGATAAGAAAGCGGGCAATGGAGCGCGGAGCCGGCAGCGTTGGCAGTTGATCGATGGCAAACCAGCGCGCATCCTCGATCTCGTCTTCCTGCAGGCACAGTTCACCGCCGGCGTAGTCGGCATGGAAGCCGAGCATCAGCGAATGCGGGAAAGGCCAGTTCTGGCTGCCCAGGTAACGGATGTTGTCGACTGACAGCCCCACCTCCTCCTGCACCTCACGACGCACACAGTCTTCAGCCGACTCGCCAGGCTCCAGGAAGCCCGCCAGGGTACTGTACATGCCGCTGACGAAACGCGGCGAGCGGGCCAATAACAGCTCATCGCCGCGTGTGACCAGCACGATCATGCTCGGCGCCAGCCGTGGGTACTGGCGCAAGCCGCAGGGTTCACAGGCCATGGCCCGCTCACCGGGGAGCAACTGCATGGCCTGTCCGCAGGCACCACAGAAGCGGTGTTCACGAGCCCACTGGCCAATCTGGCTGGCATGACCCAGCAGGCGAAACAACTGTTCGTCATGCTGCAGCATGACCTCACGCAAGCTCAGCCAGCGGCAGCCCGGCAATAGTTCCGGCTCGGCCAGCTCCCAGACTTGCACCGGTGCGCCATCGAACAGGCCAATACCATGCTGGGCCAGGCAACGTAGATCCTGCTGCTGCACCCAGTTCAGAGGGAACAGACAGCCATGGTCGTCAGCAAGAAAGTGTTGGCGTTGGTGCAATAGCACCCAGCCGCTGGCAGAGGGCGGGCTTTGCCAGGCCACCTGCCAGCGTGCTTCAGGCATTCGCGGGAACCGCCATGCCGAGCGCCTTGATGCTTTCCTCAGCCAGATCCAGCACGCTGGGTCGTGTTTCCGGACGCATCACTGCCCCCGACTCCAGGTAGTACTCCAGGCTCGACAGGGCATCGGCCAGGGTTTCCAGCAGTTGCCCTGGTGGCGTTTGCGCCGCTTCCAGCATCTGTTTCTGGATGTACTCGGCACAGGCTCCCACCAACCAGGCGGCACGTTGCTGTTGCAGGAACCACAGGCCGCCACGTACGGCTTGCAGCGTCGACGGCACGTTGGCCAGGTGCAGCTTGTCACCGCTGGATTCCAGGTAAGAGGTAATCGCCCGCTTGGCCAGATTAAGCCCGGCCTGAGCTTCACCAACCACCACGATATGTGCTTCGGTCAACTGGTGATTGGCAAAGGACTGTGCTTCCTGACCGGGCGGTACGACCGCTGGACGTTGCTCGCGTTGCAGGCTGGCCACCATGCTTTCCACATAGAGCACCGCATCAGCCAGACGATGCAGGCTGTCCGGCTGTGGCGGTTGTTCGGCCGACCATTCGGCGACTACCGGCAGTTGGGCCTGCAAGGCATTGCCGGCTGAGCTCAGGCCGACCATGTCGAGGGTCTTGGCCAGTTTGCCAAGCAGCCCATGCAGGCTGGCATAGCTTTCCGGCTGGGCGGTGCCGCGCTCAATCAGGTCGAGCAAGTCCTTCAGGCCGGCCAACTCTTCATGGATGGCCGCTGACAAGGAGCGCAATACCGCCTGTCCCGGCCCGCTCAGGCGCTGGTAGGCATCCTCGAGCATATGATCGGTAAAGGGCAGCGGTGTCAGGTTGAAGGCGTTGCGTACCTGCCGGGCCAAGTCGCCCTGGCTGGCACCCAGTGCTACCAGGTACAGCAGCTCCTTGAGCAGGCTACGCGAGATTTCGTGTCCGGGCTTGTGCAGGGCATGCTTGAGCTCTCGCTCAAGCCGGGAGAACAACTGCTTGCGCGAGCGACGTGGCAACAACTGGGCATCGCTACAGGTTTCCAGGGCTGCGGCGGCGATCCAGCACAACCGGCCAGGCTCACCGGCCAGGCCGGCATCCATGCGCTGCAGGGCTCGCATCATCAGTTTGAGGCTGGCCGGCAGGTTGTTACCGCGCAGGTAATCCAGCAGGCCGAGCTGATACATGTGCTGCAAGCGCCGCGACAGTGCGGCGTCCAGGCCGGCACCACTATGGCCGTCATGCAGGCGTGGCTGGTCAAGACGCACACTGAAGAAGAAGCTTTCCGGCAGGCTGGGCAAATGACCGGCCTGACGCAGTTCATTAATGGTCGGCAAGAGTGCTTCGGGCAACTCCTGGCGCAGCAACTCGACGTTCTCCAGGTAACGACGCAAGACGAACAACGCCTTGCACAGCGCCGAGAGTTGGCCATCGCGCTCGCTGCCGGCACCAGTCGGAATGTCGGTGGCCTGCTGGTAGACCTCCTGGGCAAGCATTTCCGCACCGGTCAACTCGATCAGGCTGAGGGTGCCGCGCACCTGCTGCAGGGCTTCGATGGCATGTTGCAACAGGCTGCCATTGTCACGCTCGACAATGAACTGCTCCAGGCTCAGTTCCGCCTGCTCCATGGTGGCGTAGAGTTCGTCACGAACCAGCGCCAGGGATGTTCCGCCCTTCACCATAATGTCTGTGCGCCTCCCAGCGCGAAGTGTCCAGCGTCGGCGCGAAGGGGCAAGGCCGCCCTTCGCCTGAGTCTTTGCTCAAGCACCGCAGGTCGGACCGATGGCAAAGCTCAAGGCCATCAGCCGGATACGCTCGACATTCATTGAGTTATTTTCATGAAGGCATCGCCCAACTATAACAAGCGAGCATCAAATGTCGATGCTGGCCACTGTGACCCAGGCCACGTCCGTACAGTTGAGCGATTGTTCAGCTATCTCACGCAAGCATTTGATCAGTCAGGGATCACTCGTTGGACACAGAGGCACCCAGGGGTGTTTCAGGGGCTGGCGTGTTCACGCAGGCAATTCACCCAGGCCTGGCCATCGCGACGCTGCAGGCCGTGCACATCACTGTCAAAGCCGGGGAAATGGCTGTCGAACCAGCAGGCAAAACGCAGATAGTCGACGATCGCCGTGCATTGGCTCGTAAAACGCTCACCCGGCATGATCAGCGGGATGCCAGGCGGATAGGGCACCAGCATCACGGCGGCAAGACGGCCAGCCAGCTGCTCCAGCGGCACGGCTTCGATCTCCCCGCGCACCAGCTGATCGTAGGCCTGCGAGGGCTTGCAGACCGGCTGCGGCAATTCGGTATACATCTGGCGCATAGCCGTCGGTGTTGCATGCTGGCGGTAGCAATCGTGCAGTTGCTGGCTGAGATCACGCAACCCAAGCCCCGCATAGCGCTGCGGGTCCTGCTGATACACGCTGGGCAAGGCCGTAACCAGCGGCTGGTTGCTGTCGTAGCTGCGCTTGAACTCCAGCAACTCGGTCAGCAAGGTACTCCACTTGCCCTTGGTGATGCCCATGGAGAACAGCACCAGGAAGGAGTACAGCCCGGTCTTTTCAACCACCAGGCCGCGCTCCCAGAGAAACTTGCTGACCAGTGCGGCGGGGATGCCCTGCTCGTCCATTTGCCCATCGACTCGCAGGCCTGGGGTAACCAGAGTGACCTTGATCGGATCGAGTAGCACATAGTCCTCGGCCAGCGCACCAAAGCCATGCCAGCCGGCCGTTGGCTGCAACAGCCAGTCGGCGACCTGCAGATTGTCTGTACCGTTAACCTGTGCCGGCTGCCAGATATCAAACCACCAGTCACCATCGGCCAGCGTCTGTCGCAGATTGGCCAGGGCACGCCGGAAACTCAGTGCTTCATCAAAGGTTTCCTGAATCAGTGAGCGTCCGGCAGGCCCCTCCATCATCGCCGAAGCAACATCCAGCGAGGCCAGAATGCCGTATTGCGGCGAGGTGGAGATGTGCATCATGAAAGCTTCATTGAACCGCTCGCGGTCCAGTGGTGCCTGCCCGCCATCCTGCACATGGATCATCGAGGCCTGGCTGAACGCGGCCAGCAGCTTGTGCGTAGAGTGCGTGGTAAACACCAGCGGCGCGTGCGCGCTGCGTGTGGTGCCCATGCCGTAACGCCCCTGATAGAACTCATGGAACGCCGCATAGGCGTACCAGGCTTCGTCGAAGTGCAGTACATCAACACTGTCACCCAACGCCTGCTTGATGCGCTCGGCGTTGTAGCACAGGCCGTCATAGGTGGAGTTGGTAATTACCGCCAGGCGGATCCGGGCAGTGGCCGGGTCAATACCACGCTCCCGGGCCAGCGGGCTGGCGGCAATCTTGGCGGCCAGCGCCGACAGGGAGAACTCATCAAGGGCAATCGGCCCGATGATGCCCAGCTCGTTGCGGGTGGGTGTCAGGTACAGCGGCACAGCCCCGGTCATGATGATCGCGTGGAGGATCGACTTGTGGCAGTTGCGATCGACCAGCACCAGATCGTCACGACCGACCATGGCGTGCCAGACGATCTTGTTCGCCGTGGAGGTGCCGTTGATCACGAAGAAGCTGTGGTCGGCCCCAAAATTACGTGCGGCACGCACTTCGGCCTCCGCCAATGGGCCGGTGTGATCGAGTAATGAGCCCAGCTCCGGCACGGACACCGAGAGATCCGAACGCAGGGTGTTTTCACCAAAAAACTGGTGGAACGCCTGTCCAACCGGGCTCTTGCGGTAGGCTACCCCCCCGCCATGGCCTGGTGTATGCCAGGAATAATTGGATTGCGCGGTATGTTGCACCAGCGCCTTGAAAAACGGCGGCAGCAGGCCATCGAGGTAATTGCGTGCGGCCCGCGCCACCTGGCGAGCGAGGAACGGCACGGTGTCCTCGAACAGATAGAGCAGGCCGCGCAGCTGATTGAGATCGGCCATGGCCTCGGCCGGGGCATTTTCGATGGTGACCTGCTCACCCAGGGCGAAGATCGGTAGCTGCGGGGCGCGCTGGCGGGCCACGCGGATCAGTTCCAGCACATCCTGCAGCAGGCGCTGGTTCTCCCCTGCGCCCTCGGCAGCCACCAGCACGCAAGCCAGGCCATGATGGGTCGAGGCGACGATGCGCCCCTCGCTGGCACTGGCCGTGGACAGGATGGCAAAACCGTCCTGAGCCAGTTCGTCGGCAATCGCCCGCACCCGCTCACCTGCCACGCTGTCGGCCTTGATATCGCGGTGCACGATCAGGATGGGGAACTTGAGGTCTTTGTACATGCTGAGATTCCTGAAGGCCTGCCATGCTGCAGGTCTTCAGGTTAGTGCTGCACAGCAGCGCGCGTCACCCCATCTGTAAGAAAAGGTCGCAATGCCGCAGTGTTTTACGCGTCCGGCTCCAGGGTCTGCCACAGCGCCTGGCCACCAGCGGCCTTGGCTATCGCCGTCAGACGGGCCGCATGCGCAGCACGCTCGGCTTCACTGGCGCGGATCACCCGCCCCGCTGCGCGGCTAGCCGGCAGGCGGCGGATCGGCGAGGCCTGCTGACGCCCGGAGTTGTCCCCTTCGGCATTGTCGCCGGCTAGCGACAGATGGGTTTGCCCGCCGGTCATCGCCAAGTAGACGTCGGCAAGAATCTCCGCATCGAGCAGCGCGCCGTGCAGGTCGCGCCCGGAGTTGTCGACGCCATAGCGCTTGCACAAGGCATCCAGGTTGTTGCGTTGCCCCGGATGACGCTCGCGGGCCATCAGCAGGGTGTCCAGCACCGTGCAATAGTCGTAGGCGTCGCTGCGCTCAGTTTGCCCAAGCAGAGCAAACTCGTTGTTGATGAAGCCAATGTCGAACGCCGCGTTGTGGATGATCAGTTCGGCGCCTTTGATGAACTCGAAAAACTCGTCGGCGATATCGCGAAAGCGCGGCTTGCCGATGAGGAATTCGTTGGTGATGCCGTGAACGGCGATGGCACCTTCGTCGACTTCACGGTCTGGCTGCAGGTAGACATGGAAGTGCTTGCCGGTCAGGCGGCGGCCAATCAGTTCAACACAGCCAATTTCGATGATGCGATGGCCATCCCCCACCGGCATGCCGGTGGTTTCGGTATCCAGAACGACATATCTCATGCGCGGGCCTCCTCGACGCCACGGTTGGCCAATTGGTCGGCACGTTCGTTACCGGGGTGCCCGGTATGCCCGCGTACCCACTGCCACTGCACCTGGTGACGCTGCACCTGCTCATCGAGCAACTGCCAGAGGTCGGCATTTTTCACCGGCTGGCGTGCGGCGGTTTTCCAGCCGCGCTTCTTCCAGTTGGGCAGCCATTCCTGGATACCGCGCATGACGTATTCGGAGTCGGTCACCAGCTGCACCTGGCAGGTGCGCTTGAGCGCTGCCAGGGCCTGGATGGCCGCAGTTAGCTCCATGCGGTTGTTGGTGGTATCGCGCTCGCCACCCCACAATTCATGTTCGACGCCCTTGTAGACCAGCAGGGCGCCCCAGCCACCCGGGCCGGGATTGCCCTTGCAGGCACCATCGGTATACACCTGAACCAGATCAGTCATTCAGCTCTTCGTTTCTTCGCAATTGCGCCGGCTGACCTTGGCCACCGGCATGGGCAGGAGTTTTCCCATCGGCTCGCGGCGCTGCCGCTGCAGTGGACGCAAGCCCACGACCAGTTTGCGTGCCACCAGCAGGTAGAGCCCGGCACCTGGCGCATGCAGGCGCGCGCCCCAACGCTCCAGTGGCTGCAAACGCTGCTGCCAGCGTACCGAGGAAAGCGGCGGACGATAACACCCGTAGGCACGTTTCTCCAGCGCAAAGCCCAGCAGGCCCAGCCAGTCGCTCAGCCGCGCAGCGCCCAGGCAACGTGCCAGGCCCTGAGCATCATCGGCAAACTGCTGACGCACGCCCCAGCTGCTCCAGGGATTCATCGCACAGATCAGCAAATGCCCGCCCGGACGCACGCAACGCGCGGCCTCGCGCAGCAGCAACTGTGGCGAGGCGCTGAACTCCAGACTGTGCTGCAGCACCACTACATCGGCGGCATGCTCAGCCAGCGGCCAGGCATGTTCCTCGCAATGAATCTGCGTAGCCGTACCCGGTGGCCCCAGGCACACCTGCCGCTGGATGCGCGGGGCGAGCACGCCTGCGGGGGCGGGCCCGCAATGCACGAGATAGCCGCCAAACAAGCCGGCCAGTGCTTCTTCCAGCAACGGCTGGGCGGCTTCCAGCAGCTGCTGGCCGTGGGGCTGGGCAAACCACTGCTGGGCCTGTAGGTTATGCAACCGTTGCAGGCGTGCGGCACTGTCGAAACGCTGCGTTAACATGGCAAACCTCCGCGGCAATGTCGTTACTCTGGTCTGCCCTCCGGCGGGATGCAAGCCAGGCGCCCGGCTGCGTTGCTTGACGGCAGCCGGACGGTGAGCTGGTAGACTGTCGCAGCCTTATCTGGAGAGTCCGCGCATGCTGAGCATCGAGCCCCTGCCCGCCTTCAATGACAACTATATATGGTTGCTCGCCGACGCCGAGCAGCAGCGCTGTGCGGTCATCGACCCCGGCGATGCCGGCCCGGTACTGGCCTGGCTGGAGGCCCACCCAGGCTGGCGCCTGGAGCAGATTTTCATCACCCACCACCATGCCGACCATGTCGCGGGCTGCCGCGCATTGCAGGCCGCCAGCGCTGCACGCATCCATGGCCCGGCCGGTGAACGACTGCCCGTCTGCGACCAGTGGCTGCACGATGGCGACCAGCTCACCCTACTCGACCGCCCCGTGCAGGTGCTGCATGTGCCAGGCCACACCCTGGGACATATCGCCCTGTATTGCCCGCGCCAGGATAACCAGCCTCCCCTGCTGTTCTGCGGTGACACCCTGTTCGCCGCCGGGTGTGGACGGTTGTTCGAAGGCAGCCCGGCACAGATGCTCGCTTCGCTGAAGCGTCTGGCCAGCCTGGATGACGACTGCCTGGTGTATTGCACACATGAATACACCCTGAGCAACCTGCGTTTTGCCCTGGCAGTCGAACCGAGTAATCCGCACCTGCAGGTCTGGCAAGAGCGCGTGACGGCTCAGCGCCAGGCCGGCCTGTGCAGCCTGCCCAGCCGGATTGACGAAGAAAAAGCCGGCAATCCCTTCCTGCGTTGCCTGCAGCCGGAAATACGCCAGCAACTGGAGCAGCGTGCCGGACGCACAGCGCTTGACGAGGTCGAGCTGTTCGCCACCCTGCGCGCCTGGAAAGACGTGTTTTGAGACGGCTGCGACAGACTGTCGGGTTGACCCTGGTTGCTCAGGGTTTCTAGAATCGCCGTCCTTTTCGCTGATAACGGCCGCATTGCCATGCCCTCCTTGCTGAACCGACGACCCCGTACGGCAGCCTTGGCAAGTCCCTGGCGCCTGCTCGCGGCGGGCCTGCTGGCACTGCTGGTCAGCGGCTGCCAAAGCCTGCCCAATCCGGTCGGCAATGCCGATCAGGACACCGATCCCGCGCTCGGCCTGGAACAACACAGCAGCTGGCTGGAAGGCGAAGACCTCGACAGCGACAGCGACAGCGAACAGTTCGCCGATGTCTGGGAGCGCATGCGCGCTGGTTACCAGCTACAGGACTATATCGAGGTCAACCCGCGCATCGAGCAACAGCGCCTGTGGTTTGTCAGCAATCCCTCGTTTATCGAAAAGTCCAGCCAGCGCGGCAGCCCGTACATCTTCTACATCGTCGAGCAGTTGGAAAAGAACAACATGCCGCAGGAGCTGGCCCTGCTGCCGATGATCGAAAGCGCCTACAACCCGCTCGCCTACTCGCGGGCCCATGCCGTTGGCCTCTGGCAATTCATCCCCTCCACCGGACGGCACTTCAAACTCAAGCAGACCAACTGGTATGACGGACGGCGCGACATTACCGCCTCCACCCGCGCGGCGCTGACCTACCTGCAATACCTGCACGACATGTTCAACGGCGACTGGCTGCTCGCCCTGGCCTCCTACAATGCCGGCGAAGGCACGGTCAGTCGCGCCATCGAGCGCAACCAGAAACTCGGCCTGCCGACCGACTACTGGAACCTGCCATTGCCCAAGGAAACCCGCGACTACGTGCCCAAGCTGCTGGCGCTGTCGCAGGTCGTGGCCAGTCCCGAGGCCTATGGCGTCAAGCTGGCCGAGATCGCCAACCAGCCGTATTTCGAGCGAGTCGCCTTCGACCACCGTCTGCAACTCAACCGTCTGGAAGACATGGCCGAGATCGACGAAGGCGAACTGGCGCGTCTGAACCCGGCCTTTAAACAGGGGGTCACCTTCGACGGTCCGAAGCATCTGCTGGTGCCCACCGACAAGGCCGAGCTGTTGCAAGCCAGCCTGGCTCTGCTCAAGCCCGAGGAACAGCTCAACTGGCAGCAATACAAGGTACGCAGCGGCGACAGTCTGCACAGCATTGCCAACCGCTACCATGTCAGCGTCAACAGCCTGAAAGACCTCAACGGTTTGAAAAGCAACCACCTGCGCATCGGCCAGGCACTGAACATTCCCGTGCCACCGGGCTTCAAGCCCAACCAGCCGCTTCACCAGGTCACCCAAACAGCCAGCAGCAGCCGTCAGTACCGGGTGCGCCAGGGTGACAATCTGTGGAGCATTGCCAAGGCCCAGCGGGTTTCCGTCAATGAACTCAAGCGCTGGAACAATCTGCCAGGCAATGCCTTGAAGGTTGGCCAGGTACTGCGCCTGCAGGGCGGCCAGGCTGCCGCGGCGACGAACAGTACTGCCGGCAAGCCCACCCAGTACCGCGTGCGCCAAGGCGACTCGCTATACCTGATCGCCAAGCGTCACAAGGTGCAACTGGCCCAACTGCAGCGCTGGAATCCGCAGGCCAGCAAGGCCCTCAAGCCTGGCCAGGTACTGACCCTCTACTTGCGCTGAGCCATCGCCTCCAGGCAGCGCCCGGTCGCCTGCACGAAGCGCTGGAAGGCCACGAACTGCTCGTGGCGCAAGGCCCGCGAGGAAACCCGGCAATCGGCATACACCACGCCGATCTCGCGCGTGCCGGCCATCAGTGCGGTAATGAAGAACATGCCATTCCCCAGCCAGTGGCGCATCGGCTGGGTCACCAGATCATTCAGGCTGTAACTGGCCGGCACGCCCATCCACAGGCTTTCCTTGCTTTTCAGCACGTAGCTGAACAGATGCGGCTGCTCGGGGCTGTGCGCCGGCAAGACGAAGTCCCTGCTCCAGTCCTCGCTCTGCGCACCGATGGCGCGACGCACGCGAAAACAGCGCTGTCCTTCGGCCAGTACGCTGACCATCACCCGCTCCAGGCCGGCGCCCTGATGCAGCCCCTTGAGCAGGGTGTCCAGCACCAGATTCACATCACTCTTGCTGTTGGCCAGTAGCGCCAGGTCTTGCAGGCATTGCTGGAGAACCAACAGGTCCGGCTGCAGCAGGCGAGCCTGGCGCTCCTCTTGCTGCAGGCGGATCAGTTCCGGGTCGGTATTGGGAATCAACCGGCCAAGACTCGGCGCGCCAAAAGTGCTGGCGACCTTGACCGCTTCATCGGCGCTGGCCAGCACCTGCTGCAGAGCCTCTTCGGGCGTGGTGCCGGTAAACCCTGACATCTGGTCAAGCAGCGACTGCAACGGCGCACTGTCCCAGCCCTGCAGGGCGGCGGCGCTGATCTCCACGCCCAGACGTACCGAACGCACCAGTGGATCGTGTACTCCGCCACTGGCCAGCGCCAGGCAGGCCGTTTCGCCGAGGTTCCAGCTTTTCATCAGGCCCAGGGTCAACTGGCGGAAACTGGTCCCCAACAGTTGCTGGACCACCTGTTCAGGATTAGCACCCGGCTGCTGCAGTGCATGGCTCAACTCGTCGCTCTGACTGCCCGCACATCCCCAGAAAGCCATTTCCCCTAGATGATGGAGCAGCGCGGCAATGAACACCTCTTCCTGGTAACGCGGCTGTACATAGCCACAGATGTTGCGCGCCTGGACGGCCGCGTGGAAAGAGCGCGCCAACAGTTCGAGCAACTGCTCACGCGGCTGCCGGCCAAGCAGGCTGTCAATCAAGCTCACCGACAAGGCGATCTGCCGCACATTGTCAAAACCAATCAGGATGATCGCCCGGGAAATGGTCTTGATGCTGTCCTGCTGGGGGTTGAAGTAGGCGCTATTGGCCACGCGCAACACTTTCGAAGTCAATGCGGCGTCGCGCAGAAGGACTTCCGCCAGTTGCTGGACCGAGGCATTGCTGCCACTGGCCAGATGATTGAGGTCCTGCACTACGGCAGCCAGGGCCGGCAGTTCTGCCTGGCTGATACGTTCGATCCAGGCCTCAAGGCCAATACAACGATCTGTCACGGATGGTTCTCCAGCGGCTTTGTCACAGTCTAGCCAAAGTGATGGCAGCCTGCCGCCATGGCGACGTACTTTTTCCTGTACTGACAAGCTGTTACTGTACCGACAAAGAGCGACAAAACCGCCATGGATGAACCCTGCGCCTGATGCGAGCCTTCCTTTTCCTGCTGCTGTCCTGCCTGTGCCTACCGACGGTTGGCGAAGTGTTCAGGCAGCACGGTTATGCCCAGTTCGGCCAGCTCAAGTACCCGGCCAGCTTCCGTCATTTCGACTGGGTCAACCCCGATGCCCCCAAGGGTGGCACCCTGCGGGTGATGACCTACGGCAGTTTCGACAGCCTCAATCCCTACATTCTCAAGGGCACCAGCCCGAGCAGCAGCGCGATTTTCCAGCAGTACGGGGTCAGCGAACTGAACGAGCCGTTGCTGGTCGGCAGCGGTGCCTACGACCCCTCGGGTGACGAACCGGCGTCCAGCTACGGATTGATCGCGCAAAGCCTGGAGTTCAGCGAGGATCGCAGCTGGGTGGTCTTCAACCTGCACCCCAAGGCCCGTTTTCATGACGGCCGGCCGGTCACCGCCGAGGATGTGCGCTTTTCCTACCGGCAGCTGGCCCAGTTCGGCCATCCCAACTACCGCACCAGCCTGCAGGAAGTGAAGCGCGTGGACGTCCTCGCTCCACTGCGCATCCGTTTTGTCTTCAAACGCGCCGGCAATCCCCTGCTCATCCAGCGCCTGGGAGAGCTACCGGTGTTGCCCGCACACTACTGGCGGGCGCGTGAGTTCAACAGCACCAGCTACGAACCACCGCTGGGCAGCGGTCCCTACCGGATTGTCGAGGTCGATCCGGGGCGCCGCCTGGTCTTCGAGCGGGTCAAGGACTGGTGGGGGGCGCAGTTGCCGGTGAATCGCGGCAAGTACAATTTCGACCGCGTCGAAGTGGAGTTCTATCGCGACAGCCATGTGGCGTTCGAAGCCTTCAAGGCCGGTGAATTCGACCTGTACATCGAACAGCAGGCGAAAAACTGGGCCAACGGCTACAACTTTCCTGCCGTACGCCGCGGCGAGGTGATCCGCGCGCAGATCCCTCACCAAATTCCCACCCAGACCCAGGCGCTGTTCATGAACACCCGCCGGCCGCACTTTGCCAGCCTGGAGGTTCGCCAGGCGCTAGGACTGATGTTCGATTTCGAGTGGGCCAATCGCACGCTGTTCTACAGCGCCTACCAGCGTGCGCAAACCTACTATCCAAACAGCGAATTCAGCGCCCGCGAGCTACCCCAGGGCCGCGAATGGCTGCTGCTCTCGCCCTACCGCAAGCAGCTGCCGGAAGCCCTGTTCACACAGCCCTTCCAGCTGCCGCGTACCGATGGACGCGGCATCCCCCGCGACACCCTGCGCCAGGCGCTGCAACTTCTCGAAAAAGCCGGTTGGAAACTCAACGGGCAACAATTGGTCAATGCCCAGGGCCAGCCGTTGCAGTTCGAGATACTGCTGGTCAACCCTAATCTGGAACGCATCTTCCAGCACTTCCGCAGCAACCTGGCACGTATCGGCATTCAGGCACGCCTGCGCACGGTGGATCGCGCCCAATACAAGCAACGCCTGGACAACTATGACTACGATATGGCGCTGATGACCCTGCCGCAGACCCTCAGCCCCGGCCTGGAACAATGGTCGTACTTCCATTCCAGCCAGGTCGCCGTCAAGGGCGGCAAGAACTACGCCGGCGTTAACGACCCGGTGGTCGATGCGCTGCTGGAAAAACTCCTCGCCGCGCGCAGCCGCGAGCAACAGGTCGCTGCTGCGCGTGCACTCGATCGCGTGCTGCTCTGGCAGCACTACAGCATTCCCAACTGGTACAGCGGCCAACACCGCCTTGCCTACCGCAACCGTTTCGCCTTTGTCAGCACCCCGCCCTACACCCTGGGGCTGCGGGCCTGGTGGCAAACCACGCCGGAGAGTCGTCCATGATCCTGCCCCGTCTGCGTCGCTGCCTGCAGCTTGGCTGCCTGCTGTTCAGCCTGGCTCCGCTGGCCCAGGCCGAACACGCCCTGACCCTGTACGGTGAAGCACCGCGCTATCCTGCAGACTTCAGCCACTTCAGTTGGGTCAACCCCACAGCCCCCAAGGGCGGTACTTTGCGGCTGGCCGGGCTGAACGGCTTTGACAGCCTCAACCCGTTCATTGCCAAGGGTAATGCAGCCGATCAGCTAGGCCTGCTCTACGACACGCTGACCTTCCATTCGCCCGATGAGCCGTTTACCGAGTACGGCCTGCTGGCCAAGCGCATCGAGCGCGACCCGCACAACCGTTTCGTGCGTTTCCACCTGCGCCCGCAAGCACGCTTCAATGACGGCCAGCCGCTGACCGCCGAGGATGTCAAGTTCAGCTTCGACATCCTCATCGAAAAAGGTCACCCGATGTACCGCCAGTACTATGCGGATGTCAGCGCGGTGGTTGTCGAGGGGCCGCACCAGGTGCGCTTCGACTTCCAGCATGCCGACAACCGCGAGCTGCCGCTGATCATCGGCCAGTTGCAGATACTGCCGCGCCACTGGTGGGCCGAGCGGGACTTCTCGCGGACCAGCCTGGAGCCGCCGCTGGGCAGCGGCCCGTACCGTCTGGTCAAGGTCGATGCCGGACGTAGCCTGCGTTACGAGCGGGTCAAAGACTGGTGGGCTGCCGATCTGCCGGTGACCCGTGGTCAATACAATTTCGATGTAATCAGCATCGACTACTACCGCGATATGTCGGTGGCGCTGGAGGCCTTCAAGGCCGGGCGTTTCGACTTCAACCTGGAATATTCGGCCAAGGACTGGGCGACCGGCTATGACAGCCCGGCGCTACGTGACGGGCGCTTCATCAAGGAAGCGCTGCCTAACCGCAATCCGGTGGGCATGCAGGGTTTTGCCTTCAACCTGCGCCGCCCGATGTTCCAAGACCGCCGGGTGCGCGAGGCGATTGCCCTGCTGTTCGATTTCGAGTGGTCCAACAAGCAACTGTTCTTCGGCGCCTACAAGCGTAACCAGAGCTACTTCGAGAACTCCGAACTGGCCGCACGCGGCCTGCCCGATGCCGCGCAACTGGCGCTGCTCGAGCCCTGGCGCGGCCAGGTGCCTGACGAAGTGTTCAGCACGCCCTTTGCCGCGCCGCGCAGCGATGCCAGTGGCATCATCCGCGAGCAGACGCGCCGCGCCTACCAATTGCTCCAGGAAGCCGGCTACCGTATCGACAACGATCGCATGGTCGACGCCCAGGGCCAGCCGCTGGCCTTTGAGTTCCTGCTCGCCCAGGCCAATCTGGAACGCGTAGTGCTGCCCTTCAAACGCAACCTGGCCAGCCTGGGCATCGACCTGCAGATTCGCCGCGTGGATGTTTCGCAGTACATCAATCGCATGCGCTCACGGGATTTCGACATGACCTCGATGGTCTGGAGCCAATCCAATTCACCGGGCAACGAACAGCGTGAATACTGGCATTCGAGCAGTGCCGACAACCCCGGCAGCCGCAACTACCTCGGTCTGAAAGACCCGGCCATCGACGCACTGGTCGACGGGCTGGTCAATGCCGACTCGCGGCAGAGCCTGCTCAACCACGCCCGCGCGCTGGACCGCGTACTGCTCTGGGGTCACTACGTGGTGCCCAACTACTACATCGACACCTGGCGCATCGCCCACTGGCAGCACATCCGCCGTCCTGAGCGCACGCCCGAGTACGACTACGCGCTGATGAGCTGGTGGCATGCCGACGCCGACGCTGCCGGCAACGAGGAGTCCCGCTAGATGCTGGCTTACATCCTGCGCCGCCTGCTGCTGATCATCCCTACCCTGTTCGGCATCCTGCTGATCAACTTCCTGATCATTCAGGCGGCCCCGGGCGGACCGGTGGAACAGATGATCGCCAAGCTGGAAGGCTTCGATGCCGCTGCCGGCGGGGCTACCGGGCGGGTGTCCGGCGGCGCCGCCGAGGTCAGTTCGGCATCCTCCAGCTACCGTGGCGGCCAGGGGCTGGACCCGGAACTGGTCGCCGAGATCGAACGCATGTACGGCTTCGACAAGCCGGCTAGTGAACGTTTCTGGCAGA
>VFQM010000287.1_pt1 | contig 59378 bp, 53 predicted proteins | sample 3512391 | NCBI WGS metagenome assembly VFQM01 (sample SAMN10412369, study PRJNA504923) | tailings metagenome | isolation source: Replicate 1 from Balatoc abandoned mine | place: Philippines | reverse complement strand
GAGGTTCTGGGCGGCCAGCGGGGTTGCGAGCGAGGTCAACTTACGTCTCCTGGGCAGGGGCGCCTTGAGGGGCCTGGGCATGTGTTAGGCAGGGAATCGGCTGGACGATGCCAGCGAATCCCTCGTCTCACGCGGCATCCCGTAGCACTTGCGCATACGTATGCAACATAGGGCGAGGGACTAGCGGCCCGAACGGCCCCGATCCCATGTGCCGAGCCTTAATCGGCGATCTGCGGCGGGTCAAACGGGGGGCCCGTAGCAAATCTGGCAGGCCGCCAGGCACGGTGCGGGCCGGCCGGCCAGCCGCTTGCGCAGGCGATTGCGGCGCGCAGCGGTTGGCGCTACCCAAAGGCATGGACAAGGCCGGGGATTTCCGATGATCGCGAGCGATGCCGGTAACGGCGCCGATCCCGCCGCGCTGCCGCCCGAGGCGGCTCACGACGCGGCGCGCAGGCTCCAGATCGCGCTGGTCGATGATGACCGCAACATCCTCACCACCGTCTCGATCGCGCTCCAGGCCGAGGGCTTTGCCACGCGCCTCTATTCCGACGGCGAGACGGCCTTGAAGGCGCTGCTCGACAATCCGCCCGATCTTGCGGTCTTCGACATCAAGATGCCCAAGATGGACGGGATGGAACTGCTGCGCCGCCTGCGCGAGAATTCCGCGCTGCCGGTGATCTTCCTCACCAGCAAGGATGACGAGAGCGACGAGGAGGCGGGCCTCGAACTGGGTGCGGATGATTACATCGCCAAGCCCTTCTCGTTGCGCCTGCTGATCGCCCGCATCCGCGCGATCCTGCGCCGGGCCGAGCCCCCGGCGGCGGGCGGCGCCCCCGTCTCCGATCCCGAGCCCGCCCCCGCCACGCTCACCCGCGGGCGGCTGTTCATGGACCCCTCGCGCCACCAGGTGACATGGCAGGGACAGGCGGTCAGCCTCACGGTCACCGAATTCCTGATCCTCGAGGCGCTGGCGATCCGCCCGGGCGTGATCAAGAGCCGCAACCAGTTGATGGACGCGGCCTATCCCGATGATGTCTTCGTCGATGACCGGACGGTGGACAGCCACATCAAGCGGATGCGGCGCAAGTTCAAGCTGGTCGATCCTGCCTTCGATGCCATCGATACGCTCTATGGCGCAGGCTACAGCTTCACCGATGGCTGACAGCGGGCGCGCGAGGGGGGCGGGCAAGGAGCACCTGAGCGCCACGGGCCGCTTCGCGCTGACGGGGCGCATCCTGGCGGTCAACATCCTGCCCTTGCTGGTGCTGGGCGGCGGGCTGTTCTACCTCGACAGCTATCGCACCCAGCTCGTCAACGAGCGCTTCAAGCTCGCCCGGATCGAGGCCCAGATCACCGCCGAGGCGCTGACCGGTGCCACCCGCGAGCGGCAGGAGGCACTGCTGGTGCAGATCGGCAAGGAGCAGCGGATGCGGCTGCGGACTTTCGATGCCGAGGGCAAGCTCGTCGCCGACAGCTTCGCGCTCGCCGATCCCGCCTTCCGCTTCAACGACATCTCCGACGACGACTGGGAGAAACGCTTCGCGGTCTGGCTCGACCGCACGGTCGATACCATCGTCTCGGCCGAGCCGGTGCAGGACTATGTCGAGCCCGAGGGCAAGGACGCCAATGCCTGGCCCGAACTCGCCCGCGCCCGCGAGCTGGGGCTCTCGCAGGTGCGGCTCTATGACTGGCAGGACGGCACCCCGGTCATCACCGCCGCCGTCCCCGTCGGACTGCAAGGCGCGACGCTGCTGACGGTCCGCAACGCGGTCGACATCACCGAAGCCGTGCGCACCGCGCGGACCGCACTGTTCGGGGCGATGCTGCTGGTGATGGTGGGCTCGGCCGCGCTCTCGCTGTTCCTCGCTCGGACCATCGTCACCCCGCTGCGGCTGCTCGCGCGGGCGGCGGTGCGGGTGAAGCAGGGCCGCGACCGCGAGGTGGAGGTGCCGCGCCTGCCCCAGCGCAGCGACGAGATCGGCCTGCTCGCCCGCGCGGTCTCGGACATGACCGGCGCGCTGCGCCAGCGGATCGACGCGGTCGACAGCTTCGCCGCCGATGTCGCGCACGAGATCAAGAACCCGCTCGCCAGCTTGCGCAACGCGATCGACACCCTGCCGCGGGTCGATGATCCCGAGCTTCGCGCCCAGCTCGTCGCCATCGCCGCGCATGATGTGCGCCGGATCGACCGGCTGGTGACCGAGATCGCCGCCGCCAGCCGGGTCGATGCCGAGATCAGCCGAGCCACGCTCGAGCAGGTCGATCTGGCCGAGCTGTTCGCCAACCTGATCCGCAGCCGCGAGGACCGCGGGCTCAACGGCGGGCGGCGGCTCGAACTCGATCTGCCCGAGGGCGCGCAGCTGATGGTGATGGGCGTGCCGACCCAGCTCGAGCGGGTGGCCGAGAACCTGCTCGACAATGCGGTCTCCTTCTCGCCGGAGGGCGGCGCGGTGCGTGTCGGCATCCGGCCGGCGGGGCGGCAGGTCGTGACCGAGGTTTGCGACGCCGGCCCCGGCATTGCGCCCGACGCCCGCGAGGCGGTGTTCCGCCGCTTCCATTCCGACCGGCCCGAGGGGGAGAGCTTCGGCAACCACTCCGGCCTCGGCCTCGCGATCGGCCGCGCCATCGCCGAGGCGCATGACGGCACGCTCGTCGCCGATGCCCGCCCCGACGGCGCAGCCGGCGCCTGCCTGCGCCTCACCCTCCCCGCCGCGCCATGAACGGCATTGTCCATCAGGCAAGCGCCGTCGTCATCGCCGGCCGGGCGCTACTGATCGAGGGGCCGCCGGGCAGCGGGAAATCGAGCCTCGCGCTTGCCCTGATCGAGCGCGGGGCGGAGCTGGTCGGCGATGACGCGGTGACGCTGACGCCAGCGGGGGACCGCCTGATCGCGGCCCCGCCGCCCAATATCGCCGGGTTGGTGGAGGTGCGCGGGGTGGGCCTTGCCGCCCTTCCCGTCGCAAGCCCCGCGCCGGTCGCGCTGATCCTCGTGCTCGGTGGTCCCCCGCCCGAGCGTCTGCCCGATACCCCGCTCCCGGTCCGTCTGGTCGGGGGCATCGCCGTGCCGGTGCTGGCCTTCGATCCCGGTCCCCTTGCCCCTGCCCTGCGCGCCGAGTGGGCGCTGCGGCTCCACGGCCTCGCGTTCGCTGCGTCTTCCCTTCCGCGCGCCGACGCGGCACATAGGCCGGCATGAGCGAACCTGCCGCCCCGCCCGCGCCGCCGCCGCCCGCCGAGCGGCGCCAGTTGCTGCTCGTCACGGGCCTTGCCGGCGCCGGGAAGTCGACCGCGCTCGACGTGCTCGAGGATCTCGGCTGGGAGACCATCGACAACTTCCCGGTGCGGATGCTCAAGCGCCTCGTCACCATGGGCGACGATGCCCGCGCGCCGCTCGCGATCGGCTTTGATTCGCGCACCCGCGGCTTTGTCCCGGCCGATATCATCGCCCTGGTCAAGGACCTCGGCCAGCGCCCCGACATCGCCCTCACCTCGCTGTTCCTCGACTGCACCGGGGGCGAGCTCGAACGCCGCTTCAACGAGACCCGCCGCCGCCACCCGATGGCCGACGGCCGCCCGGTGCAGGAAGGCATCGCCGCCGAGCGCGAACTGCTCGAACCGCTGCGCCGCTGGACCGAGGTGCTGATCGATACCTCGGCGATGACCAGCAATGACCTGCAAACCCGGATGCGCGAGCTCTTCGCCCCGCCCGCCCCCGAGGCGGCGCTGACGCTCACCATCTCGAGCTTCGGCTTTGCCCGGGGGATGCCGCCGCTTGCCGACCTCGTGTTCGACATGCGCTTCCTCGACAATCCGCACTGGGTGCCGGGCCTGCGAGAACAGACCGGGCAGGATGCGGCCGTGGGCGAGCACATCGGGAAGGACCCGGCCTTTGCCGAGGCCTTCGCGCGGATCCGCGACCTGCTGCTGCTGCTGCTCCCGCGCTACGCCGCGCAGGGCAAGCCCTATGTCCATGTCGCTTTCGGCTGCACCGGCGGGCGGCACCGCTCGGTTTACACCGCCGAGACCATGGCTGAGGCCTTGCGCGGGGCCGGATTTTCGCCCACTGTCCGCCACCGCAATCTCGGGTCGCGCGCCGCGGATGCGATCGAAGGCGATCGCCGCTAGCGCCCGCCCGGGACCAATTCGACACCGCAATGCCTGACGCATTGTCGGTTAAGACAGAAACGCGTAAGGCAGCCCCTCGGGCGGGCAGACAACGGACCCCTATTCGCACATGATCGGCTTGATCCTGGTAACCCATGGCCGCCTCGCGGACCAGTTTGTCGAGGCGATGGAGCACGTTGTCGGCCCGCAGGATGGCGTCGTCACGGTCTGCATCGGCCCCAGTGACGACATGGAACAGCGCCGCGCCGACATTGCCGGCGCGATTGCGGCGGTCGACAGCGGCAATGGTGTCATCATCCTCACCGATCTGTTCGGCGGAACCCCCTCGAACCTCGCGATCTCGCTGCTCGATGCGGGCCATGTCGAGGTGATCGCAGGGATCAACCTGCCGATGCTGATCCGCCTTGCGGGCGCGCGCAAGGTGATGGACGTGACCGCTGCGGTGCAGGCGGCACAGACGGCGGGGCGCAACTACATCACCGTCGCCAGCGAGCTGCTCGGGGCGGACAACGCACCGCCCGCGCGGGCCAAGGCCTGAGGGACGCCGCCGTGGGGGAGGCAAGGCAGAGCGTCACCATCGTCAACCGCCGGGGCCTCCACGCCAGGGCGAGCGCGAAATTCGTCGGCGCGGTCGCGGCCCTGCCCGAGGGCGTGAAGGTGACTGTCAGCAAGGCGCCGCACAGCGCGGCGGGCGGCTCGATCCTCGGGCTGATGATGCTCGGCGCGGCCAAGGGCGATACGGTCGAGGTCGCGGTCGAGGGTGACGGGGCCGAGGCAGTGCTCGCCGGTCTGGTCGCGCTGATCGCCGACGGGTTCGGCGAGGATTGAGGCGCGCGGCCTGAACGGCTAGCGGCTTTCCCATGCGCAAGCACATCACAGGTTTCTCCAATCCGACGGTCAAATACCTTCGCTCCCTGCGCGACAAGAAGCACAGGAAGCGCAGCGGGCAATTCCTCGTCGAGGGTCTGCGCCTGATCGAGGACGCGCGCGCCTCGGGCCGCATCCCGCGCACGCTGGTGATGGCCGAGGGGCGCGAGCATCCGCTGCTCGACCGGCTCGAGGCCGATGTTATCGCCGCCGGCGGCGAGGTCATCGCGACCACGCCGGACATCCTCTCAAAGATCACCGGCAAGGATAACGCCCAGAGCGTGGCGGGCGTGTTCGACGAATGGGACACCTCGCTCGGGACGCTCGAGCGGAGCAAGGCGCCGATCTGGCTCGCCGCGCAGGCTTTGCGCGATCCAGGTAACCTCGGCACGATGCTGCGCACCTGCGACGCCGTCGGCGCGGGCGGGCTCATCCTGATCGGCGACTGCGCCGATCCCTTCAGCGCCGAGGCCGTGCGCGCGAGCATGGGCGCGGTCTTCACCGTGGGCCTCGCGCAGGCGCGGTGGGAGGATTTCCTCGCCTGGCTGCGGGGGGGAGAGGGCCAGCTCGTGGCCGCCTCGTTGCGCGATGCGGTGCCCTATCGCGGCGCGGCCTATCAGGCGCCCTGCTTCATTCTGGTCGGCAACGAATCGCAAGGGCTTCCCGAGGACTACGAACTCGCCTGCGACCTGCGCGTCACCATGCCGATGCGCGGGCGCGCGGATTCGCTCAACGCCGCCGTGGCGGGCGCCGTGCTCGCCTACGAGGTGCTGGCGGCGCTCGAGCCCTAGCTACTCTGCGGCATCGTTCTCGGCCTCCAGCGCCGGGTAAGCGGCTGTCACTGCATCGCCATCGGCAGCGTTGTAGCGCGGAGCGTTTTCGACCAGCGGCACGTCGTCGATCTGGCGCTTGCCGATCTCGACGCCCTTCTCCGCCAGCCGCCGGCCGGAGGACAGGACATTGCGCTCGAAGCTGCCGACGAACTTGTTGTAATTGTTGACGGCGCTCTCCAGCCCCCCGCCGACGCGCTTGAGGTGCTCGGCGGCGGTGGCGAGGCGGTCATAGAGCTCGGCCCCCATCCGGCCGATCTCCTGCGCCTCTTTCGCCAGCCCGTCCTGCCGCCACACCTGCGCCACGGTGCGGGCGATGGCGACGAGATTGGTCGGCGTTGCCAGCAGCACGCGCTTGTCGAAGGCGAAGTTCCACAGATCGGGATCGGCTTCGAGCGCAGCGGCGACGAAATGCTCGCCGGGCACGAACATCACCACATAATCGGGCGCATCCTCGAATTGCGACTGGTAGCTCTTGGCCCCGAGCGTCTGAACGTGATTGCGCATCGAGCGCACATGATCCGCGAGCGCGCGGGCGCGGGCATCGTCATCGGTCGCTTCGAAAGCTTCCTGATAGGCGTTTAATGACACCTTGGAATCGATCACCAGCACCTTGCCGCCCGGAATCCGCACGATCGCATCGGGGCGCAGGCGGCCTTCCTCGGTCGAGACCGAATGCTCCATGATGAAGTCGGTGTGCTGCGCCAGCCCGCATTGCTCAAGCAGGTTCTGGAGCGCCCGCTCCCCCCAGCGCCCGCGCGCCTTGGGGGCATTGGTGAGCGAATTGCCGAGCCGCTGGGCCTCGCGCCGGACCTGTTCCTGCCCTTCCTTCATCGACTGGATCAGACCCGTGAGCTGCCCGAAAGCATCGGTCCGCTTGGCTTCCAGATCGGCGACCTGCTTTTCGTAATTGGCAAGCTTCTCTCCCACCGGAGACAGCAGCGCCTTCAGCTTTTCCTCGCTCGCCTTCTCGGAGTGACCGAGCCGTTCCTCGGCGCGCTTGAGGAAGGCTTCCTGCGCGCGGCTGAGCACCTGCGCTCCGGTGTTCTCGAATTCCTTGAGCAGGTTCGAGCGCGATTCTTCGAGCAGACGCTTCTGTTCGTCGAAGGCGGCCCGCTCGGCACGGAACTGGGCGTTCTCCTGCCGCGCGGCTTCGAGTTGCTGGGCCAAAGCATCGGCCCGCGCGGCGCGCTCACCGAGTGCGGCAACCTCGACCCGCGCCTCGCCAAGTTCGGCAATGGCGCGCTTGAAATCGGCTTCCCGCTCGCTCGCCGCCGCCTCGGCCGCAGTAAGGCGCGCGCGCAGGTCGGCCAGCGGGCGCGAAGCCAGAAACCAGCCGAGGCCGGCACCAATGACGAGGGCGAGAATCGCGAGAACAGTCGGGTCCATGACGCGGTCCTACACGGAACGAATGGAGAACGCCAGGGCCGTGCGGTGCTTTCCAACAAGAAAGCCCGGGCCCGGATCAAGTCCGGGGCGACGTCAGGGGATAGCCAAGCCCGACCGCTCGCCCCGCAAAGCGCCGCGAGCGCACGCGCGCGAGCCGCAGCGGGCGCAGCTTTGCTGCGCGTCTAGCGAGGACGAAGGCGCAGAGGCGGCTTCGCAAAGCGGATCACGCCGCGCGGCGGATCTTTTCGAGCCTCTTCAGCACCATTGCCCGCTTGAGGCGCGAGAGGTGGTCGATGAACAGGATGCCTTCCAGGTGGTCCATCTCGTGCTGGATGCAGGTCGCCATCAGCCCTTCGAGGTGTTCCTCGTGGGTGTTGCCGTCGAGGTCCTGATAGCGCACCGTGCAGGTCGCCGGACGATCGACGTCGGCATAGATCTCGGGGACCGAGAGGCAGCCCTCCTGATAGGTCGACAGGTCCTTGGCCGGATCGAGGATCACGGGGTTGATGAACACCCGGGGTTCCTTCTTCGTCGCCGGATGGGTGTGCTTGTGGCCGTCATGCGAGCACTCGACCGGCGGGGCGTCGGGATCGTCGGGCTGGAGATCGATCACCAGCACGCGCTTGGGCACGCCGACCTGGATCGCGGCGAGCCCGATGCCGGGGGCATCATACATGGTCTCGAACATATCCGCGACGAGAGTATTCAGCTCGGGGCCGAACTCGTGGGGTTCGACCGGGGCCGAGACGGTTTTGAGCCGGGGGTCCGGCACTTCGAGGATTTCGCGGATAGCCATGCGCGCCATGTAAGCGAGCGGCGCGCGAATTTCAACGCTGCCTAGCCGACCGGCCGGCGGGCCCTGAGCGCCTGCGCGAGCGTGCCCTCGTCGAGGTAATCGAGCTCGCCGCCGACCGGCAGCCCGTGGGCAAGCTGGGTGACGCGCAGGGGGAAGGCCTCCAGCCGCTCGGCGAGGTAATGCGCGGTGGTCTGGCCTTCCAGCGTCGCGTTCATGGCGAGCACCACCTCGTCGATGCCGCCATCCTCGACCCGGGCGAGGAGGCTCGCGATATTGAGGTCCTCCGGCCCGATCCCGTCGAGTGCGGAGAGCCGCCCGCCGAGCACATGATAGCGCCCCGGGAACAGCCGCGCGCGATCGAGCGCCCAGACGTCCGAGACCTCCTCGACCACGCATAGCGAGCGCGCGTCGCGGCGGGGGTCGGCGCAGATGCCGCAGGGGTCGCGGGTGTCGACATTGCCGCAGGTGTGGCACTCGACCAGCGTCTCGGCGACGCCCGCGAGCGCCTCGAGCAGGGCTGGCAGCGCGCTCTCGCGATGCTTCACCAGCCACAGCACCGCCCGCCGCGCCGAACGTGGGCCGAGGCCCGGCAGGCGGGCGAGCGCGGAACTGAGGGCTTCGATTTCCTGTGAGGCCATGACTCGACCGTCCTTCCGTTCGGCCTGAGCTTGTCGAAGGCCTGTCTTTCTTTTGTTCGCGATAGAAGTAAGGACAGCCCTTCGACAAGCTCAGGGCGAACGGGATTTGGCAGAGTGCGCGTAGTTTTCATGGGAACACCCGATTTTGCGGTGCCCGCTCTGGCGGCGCTGCATGAGGCCGGGCACGAGGTGGTGTGCGTCTACACCCAGCCCCCCCGCCCGGCGGGTCGGGGAAAGAAGCTCATGCCCTCCCCCGTGCAGGTCGAGGCGGAGCGGTTGGGGCTGGAAGTGCGCTCGCCGGTGTCGCTGCGCGGGGCCGAGGCGCAGGCGCAATTCGCCGCGCTCGGGGCCGATGTCGCGGTGGTCGCAGCTTACGGCCTGATCCTGCCGCAGCCGGTGCTCGATGCACCCCGCCACGGCTGCCTCAACATCCACGCCTCGCTGCTCCCGCGCTGGCGCGGTGCGGCGCCGATCCACCGGGCGGTGATGGCGGGCGATACCGAGACGGGCGTGACGATCATGCAGATGGAAGCCGGGCTCGATACCGGGCCGATGCTCCACAAGGTCAGCGTGCCCGTCGGACGCAAGACCACGGGCGAGCTGTTCGAGGAACTTGGCGCGGTCGGCGCAGCGGCGATGGTCGAGGTGCTGGCGAACCTCGCAGCCTTTCCGCCGGAGGTGCAGGACGATGCGGCGGCGATCTACGCGCCCAAGATCGACAAGGCGGAAAGCAGGATCGACTGGACGGAGGACGCCGGGACAATCGAGCGCCTCGTGCGCGGCCTCGCCCCCTTCCCCGGCGCGTGGTTCGAATTGGGAGAGGAGCGCGTGAAGCTGCTGCTTGCCGAGGTGGTGGACGCCGCAGGTGCCCCTGGCACGGTGCTGGACGAGGATTTCACTATAGCCTGCGGTTCGGGCGCGATCCGCCCCCTCAGGCTCCAGCGTGCGGGCAAGCCGGTGCTGGACCGCGAGGAGTTCCTGCGCGGGCGGCCGGTGGCGAGCGGGACGGTGTTGTCGTGATCGCTCACCTCTCTCGTCATCCCGGCGGATAGAGCATGACCCGCTTCGCCCTCACTCTCGAATTCGACGGCACGCCGTTCTTCGGGCTGCAACGCCAGTCGCACGGGCCGAGCGTGCAGCAGTCGGTCGAGGATGCGCTCCAGCGGATCACGGGGGAGAGCATCGTCATGCACTCGGCGGGGCGCACCGATGCGGGCGTGCACGCGTTGGCGATGCGCAGCCATGTCGATATCGAGAAGCCCTTCGATCCGTTCCGGCTGGCGGCTGCGCTCAACGCCCAGTTGCGCCCCGATCCGGTCGCGGTCACGGCCTGCGAAGTCGTGCCGGACGACTGGCACGCACGCTTTTCCTGCACGGGGCGGCGCTATCTCTACCGCATCGTCAACCGCCGCGCGCCGCTCACCCTGATGCGCGGGCATGCGTGGCACGTGCCCCAGCCATTGGACGCCGAAGCGATGCACCGCGCCGCCCAGGCCTTGGTGGGGCGGCACGATTTCACCACCTTCCGCTCGGTCCATTGCCAGGCGGCCGATCCGGTGAAGTCGCTGGACGAGTTGCGGGTCGAGCGGGTCGGCGAGGAAATCCACATCCACGCCGCCGCGCGCTCCTTCCTGCATCATCAGGTGCGCTCGATGGTGGGATGCCTCAAGCTGGTCGGCGCAGGGACATGGCCGGAAAGCCGCATCGCCGAGGCGCTCGCCGCGCGCGACCGCGGGGCGCTGGGGCTGAATGCGCCGCCGCACGGGCTCTACTTCGTCGAGGCGACCTATCCTGAAATCGTGACGTAACGTCACCCTAGCCATCTCGGCATTGCGAGCGTAGCGAAGCAATCCACGCGCGGAGCGGGATGCTCCGTCAGGCTCGCATTGACGATAAAAGGGACAGGCAGGATGACCACCGGAAAGCAGCTCTTTACCACCCTCACCGCCGACGGCAAGCTGACGCTGGAAGTCGCCGAGAGCCAGTTCCCCGCCCCCAAGGGCAATCAGGTGCTGGTGAAGATGGAAGCCGCGCCGATCAATCCTTCGGACCTCGCGATCCTCACCAGCGCCGCCGATTTCGAGAGCGCCGAATATGCCCCCGGCAAGGTCGTCGCGACCATGCCCGAGCCGTTCCTCACCGGCAACAAGGGCCGCCACGGGCAGCGGCTCCCGGCCGGCAACGAGGGTGCCGGCACCGTGATCGCAGCGGGCGAGAGCGATATGGCGCAGGCCCTGATCGGTCAGCGCGTCGCCTGCGTGCCCGGCACCGCCTTCAGCCAGTATGCCATCGCCGATGCGATGATGTGCCTGCCTTTGGGCGACCATTCCTCCGAGGTCGGCGCCTCCAGCTTCGTCAATCCGATGACCGCGCTGGGCTTTGTCGAGACTGCGAAGATGGAAGGCCACTCGGCGATCGTCCACCTCGCCGCCGCCTCCAACCTCGGCCAGATGCTCAACCGCATCTGCATCGAGGACGGGATGAAGCTCATCAACATCGTCCGCAAGCCCGAGCATGTCGCGATGCTCAAGGCGCAGGGCGCGACCTGGGTGGTCGACAGCTCGGCCCCCACCTACATGGCCGACCTGCGCGCGGCGATTGCCGAGACCGGCGCCTATCTGGGCTTCGACCCGATCGGCGGCGGACAGGCGAGCGACGGCGTGCTGAAGGCGATGGAACAGGTCGCCACGAGCCAGATGGGCGAGTTCTCGCGCTATGGCTCGAACCAGCAGAAGAAGATGTATATCTACGGCCGGCTCGACCTGTCGCCGACGATCCTGACGCCGTCCTACGGGCTCCAGTGGAGCATCGCCGGCTGGCTGCTGACGCCCTTCCTCCAGCGCGCCGGCTTCGAAACCGCCGCCCGGATGCGCGCGCGGGTGCAGGCGAACCTCACCACCACCTTTGCCAGCCACTACAAGGCCAAGGTGACGCTGGAGGGGATGCTGGAGAAGGACGCGATCTGCGACTACCGCCAGATGAAGACCGGCGAGAAATATCTCGTGACGCCTTGGGGGTGAGATAAGCCTCCCCGCCCCGGGCCTGACCCGGGGCGCCGCTATTTTAGCGAGATGGCACAGTCGATGAAGCAGCCGGGTCCCGGGTCAAGCCCGGGACGGGGGTGTGAGCAAGTGGCAGCTCCTGGCGATCGGCGAGCAGCGCGTGAATGGCTGGGTGCGGGTGGATTCTTGCCATGTCTCGCGCTATGCCGGAGCATGCTTCGGCTCCCGTCCTTCGCAATCGCTCTCGCGTGGTTGGCGGCTCTTTTGTGGCCAACATCTGCTACGTCGTCATCTCCGCCAGAGGCACAAGGGTGCTTCGATGCCTTGGTTGTGGCGAAGGTCGTGGGACAAGTCCCGAGCGATTTTCCGGACTCGGACGATGACTATATCGTCATGTCTTGGCCCTACTTCATCGACCTTGATATCGAGCAGGTAGCTGAGGGGCACGTTGAGGCGAGGAAGATCACCGCGCTGTCTGTTCAGCACACCTATTGGCGCAGCGATCTTGGCGCACGAAGGTGGTGGCTGCGACGAAATACAGCGGGTGGCTACAACATCCTGCGAATCGGAATCGGCGCCGAACCAATGAAGTGCCCTCAAGGAACAGCACCCGACCGCGCATACTTGGAGCCACCAGCCGGCCAGACACTCGACGAGATGCGGAAGGCGGGAGAGCGCAGGTATGGAAGTCGCCCCTAGTCCGGTTGATTGATCGGACCGCATTTCTCCGCGGCAACTAAGGGGTCGATTGCTGCATGGCGGTTTCCGGCCGCGAACCCGGCGAAGCTGCCGCTGCCCTCAGCCGTCAAACGCCGCCTGCACCGCGGCCGCGTCGGTAATCCCGTTCGCCACCAGCACCATCAGCAGCACCCGCGCCTTGGCCGGGCCGAGCGCCCGCGCCGCGACCAGTCCGAGGGCGTCATCATTGACCTCGACATTGCGATCCACCAGACCTTCATCGACGCGGCTGGCGCGCACCACCGGCACGCCGCTCGCTGCCGCCCGGGCGAGCGCTTCCAGCACCACCCGGGGACCATTGCCCTGCCCCATGCCCGACAGCACGATGCCTCTCGCACCGATTCCGAGCAGCGCCTCGACCGGCTTTTCGTCCATCCCTGCGCCCGCCGTGAGGATCGCCACCCGCGGCAGCTCTTGTGGGAAGGGATAGCGGGCGCGCTCGCCGGCACGATGCGGCGGGCCGAACCAGTCGAGGCTTGCCGGGGTAACGCGGGCGAGCGGGCCGCGAGGGAAGCTCTTGAAGGCATCGATGCTGGAGGTTGCCGATTTCCGCGCGTCGCGGGCCGCCAGCACTGCATCGCCCATCACCAGCATCACCCCGCGCCCTGCGGCTTGCGCGTCGCCCGCGACCTTTACCGCATTCGCAAAATTCCGCATCCCGTCCGCGCCAACCGCGTCCGCAGGTCGCATCGCGCCGACGAGGATGACGGGCTTGGAGGTGGGCAGCGTCAGGTCGAGCAGCAGGCCCGTCTCCTCGGCCGTGTCCGTGCCGTGGGTGATGATGACGGCGTCCACCGCCGGATCGTCCGTCGCGCCTGTGCAGGCCGCGTGGAGCGCCTGCCACTCGGCAAAGCCGATATCCTGCGACCCGATCCGGGCGATTTCCTGTGGCACCAGTTCGGCGGCGAGCCCCAGTGCGGCAAGGTGCGAGACCAGCACCTCGAGCGACAGGCCGCCTGGGCGATAGGCCGCTCCCGTGCCGCTCGCGCCGGCGCCCGCGCCTGCAATCGTGCCGCCGGTGCCGAGAACGAGAATGCGCGGGGTGGTGCGGTGAGGTGTGCTCATGCCCCGCCCCTAGCCGCCCCCGCGCCCCGCGCCTAGCGGCTCCCTGCCGGACGCGTCGAACTGGTCGAACACGGCGGCAAGGCCCGGCACATCGGGTTCGGCGCGCAGGGCGGCCAGCGCCTCGGGGATGTCGATCTCCAGCACCGACACCCCGCCCTCGTGCCCCACGCCTTCCGCCCCGAGAGAGCGCGCCAGCGCCAGCGCCGGACGGTTTTCGGGGAGGATGTGGACGGTGAAGCGGTCATAGCCCTCGCGCGCGCAATCGAGCAGCAGCACCGCCGTCAGCAGGCGCGCAAGGCCGCGTCCGTGATAGTCGTCGACCACCGCGACCGAGTATTCGGCGCTGTCGGGATCGTCCTTGTCGCGGAAGGCATGGACCACGCCGAGCGCGGGCGTATCGGGCAAGTCGCTCCTGAGCGCACCCCAGGCGAGGTGGTCGTGCCCGTCCGGGCTCGCCAGCGCGCGCAACACCTGCGGCGGCGCTTCTCGCATGCCCGAGAAGAACCGCAGGTAGCGTGACTGCGGGGAGAGGCGCGCAATGCCCTCGCGCAGCCGCGCCTCGTCCTCGCGCTGGACTCTGCGGATGCACACCGGGGTGCCGTCATTGAGCCGGGTATGGATCGTCACCGCACCTGCCTTTCGCCGCCAGCCCCGCTTTCGCCAGCCTGCCTGCTTGACCCCCGCCGCAACCCCGCTAAACCGCCACCACCCCGAAGCCCTGGGGCGGTTAGCTCAGTTGGTAGAGCATCTCGTTTACACCGAGAGGGTCAGCGGTTCGAGCCCGTTACCGCCCACCAGGCAGACAGACCATGAACCGCACCGGCGGATCATTCGCTGTCATAGGCAAGCCGGAAACCGACATTCGACGTTCCGAGGCCCGGATCGCGCCCCTGACGCGCCTGCGGGCGGTAGCGCTGGCAGTAATTGGGCGCGCACAGGTAGGAGCCGCCCTTCACCACGCGGCTCGGCGCGACCGGATTGAGCGGGTCATAGGCGTCGTTCTCGCTTGGCCCCCTCGGATTGTCCCTAGTGGCGGGATCGTGGCCCGGGCGGTAGAAGTCCGCCGTCACCTCCCAGACATTGCCGACCATGTCGTAGAGCCCGGCCGCATTGGGCTTGAAGCAGCCCACCGGGGCGAGTCCCTTGAACCCGTCACCGCCTTCGTTGACCACGGGGAAGACGCCTTGCCAGCTATTGGCCTCCTGATTGCCGGGCTGTTCGACCTCGCGATCGCGCCCGGCGGCAGAGGCGGCGAATTCCCACTCGGCCTCGGTCGGCAGGCGCCCGCCCTTCCACCGCGCAAAGGCGAGCATGTCGTCCCATGCGAGATGCACCACGGGCTGATCGGGACGCGCGTCCGGCCCGTCGGGGCCATAGGGCTTCATCCAGTTCGCGCCGGGCACGTATTTCCACCAGTCCCGGTAGTTCCGGGAGGGCTTGGCAGGCGGCGTGAACACCGCCGAGCCGGGCAGCAGCATATCGGGCGGGATCTGCGCGGCAGGGACACCAAAGGCGGCCGGATCGACCGGCTTTTCGGCGACAGTGACATAGCCAGTCGCTTTCACGAAAGCGGCGAACTGGGCATTGGTGACTTCGTGCGGGTCGATCCAGAAGCTGTCCACCCGCGTCTCGCGCGGGGGGCCTTCCTCGGCGTAGACGGCATCCTCGCCCATCACGAAGGTCCCGCCCGCGATCCGCACGCGGGCATCGGGGGGCGTCTTGCAGGTCGCGGTCGTGGCAAAGTCGCTGGCCTTGAGCGGGAGCGCCGCCTCGGCCTCGGCCTCGGCCTCAGGCGCATCCGGCGAGCAGGCCGCCAGACCGAGCGCGGCGACCAGCAAGGCATGATGCTTCATCGCCGAACGTCTCCGCCGCCCGCGCCGAGCGCGGCGATATCGGCCAGCCCAGCGCGCAGGAAATCCCCCGCGACCGAATGCGCCCACTCGGCGCAGGATGCCGCAAAGCCGGCAGTCGGCCCGCGCCCCATTCCGGTCAGCAGTCCATGCAAGATCCCGGCGGCAAAGGCATCGCCGGTGCCGACCCGGTCGACGATGTTCTCGAGCGCGATGGTGCGACTGGCCGACACGCCCTCGCGGTCGGCGAGCAGGCCCGTGAGGCTCTGGCGCTCGCTCGAATGCACCTCGCGGCGGGTAGCGGCGACATGGCGGATACGTGGCGCAAGGTCGAACAGGACACGCGCGGCGGTATGGAAGCCCTCATCCGGATCGCCGCCGCTGAAACTGCCGCCGGCCATCATCGCGACCGCGCGGCGCCCGGCGAAGACGAGATCCGCCTCGCAGGAAAGCTCGCGCAGGATCGCCGCCGCCTCGGCCTCGCGTCCTTGCCACAGGGTCGGGCGGAAATTGGTGTCGAAGGCGATCCTGACCCCGCCGGCCTGCGCTGCGGCCACCGCATCGCGCAGCGCCGCCAGCGCCCTGTCGCCGAGCGCGGCGGTGATCCCGCCGATGAACAACCAGTCCGCCCCGCCGAGCAAGGCGGCCCAATCATAGCGGGCCGGATCGGTCAGGGCGAAGGCCGATCCGGCGCGGTCATAGGTGACGCTGGCGGGACGGGTCATGGCACCGGGCTGGAGATAGAACAGGCCGAGACGGCTTTGCGCGACGGCCTCGGCCGCGACTGTCACGCCGAAGGCCTGCAACGTGCGCCGCGCCGCCTCGCCCACGGGATTGGCAGGGAGCGCCGTCACCATCTGCACATCATGCCCGAACCCGGCGAGCGCAACCGCGACATTGGCCTCGGCCCCGCAGATGCTCGGGTCGAGCCGCATATGTTGCAGCAGCAATTCGCCCGGCGGCGCGGCAAGGCGCAGCAGCACCTCGCCGAAGCAGACCACCCGGCCGGCCTGCGGCACGACATTCGCGTTCATCGTCAATCCTGTCCCTTGCCGCTCACCGGCAGTTCGAATGCTGGCAGAGGGCGCTGCCCGGTGTCAAACACGTTGCAGATCGGCGCCGCGCCCCAGCAATAGCGCACCAGCGCCGGATCGAAATTTTCGGGAATGGCGACCGCTATCCCGCCCTCGGCCAGCCGCGCATCGGCGAAGGTGCAGGCGCGGGGGCTGCCCGCATCGCACAGGATGAAGGGCCCCGGCCTGCCCCATGATGCCGCCATGAGCGCGCCGGTGGCGGGCGTCATGGCAATCCGCACCTCGTCGCCTGCTCGGCGGGCAGATGCGGGACGCGGTCCCAGCGCCTCGGCCTTTGCACCATAGCGCAGGACCGTCATCGCCGCCGCCGCACGCAGCCCCACGGGCTTCTTGAGCGGCGGATGGATGTCGAGCCGCTCGCCCACATCCACGGTCGTCACCATCTCGGCGAGCGGATCGGCTTCGGCCACCTGCCGCTGTGCCTCGCGCACCTCGGCCCAGCTGCTTTCTGCGGGTTGGTCCGAGAGCCGGCCGAAGGGGGCGAGCTGGACGATCACCCAGGGCAGCTCTGCCCCGAAGCGCCCCCGCCAACTGGCGAGCAAGGCGGTGAGCTGGCGGCGATAGGCCTCTCGCGCGCCTTCGCGATTGGCGTTGTTCTCGCCCTGATACCACAGCACGCCTGCCAGCGGCGTGCTGCCGAGCGGAGCGATCATTGCGTTAAACAGGTTGGCATATCCCATCCGGGGGCGGCCTGCGGGCTGGCCGGGCGGCGGCGGGTTGATCCATAGCGCGTCAAGCTGCGCCCCGTAGCGCGCCTCGGCCGCCACCGGATCGGCGCGAAAGGCATCCAGAATGGCGAGCGGCTCCTGCCCCTCCCCTGCGGCCTTGAGCCCCTCGTAGGGCAGCCATGCCTCGATCGGGGTCCCTCCCACAGAGGCATCGATCAACCCCACCGGCACCTTCTGCGCCTGAGCAATCGCGCGGCCCGCAATCAGGCAGATCGCCGAGAAGTCGCCCGATCCCGCGTGGGCGTTGCTCCATTTCGCCGGAGCCGCGAAGGCGCGCTGCTCGGTCCTTGCCGTGGCGATCGGCACGGAGAGCAGGCTGATCGTCTTGTCGATGGCCACGCGCCGCTCGTTGTCCGGCAGGGCGGTGTCGCGCATCGACCACTGCATGTTGGACTGGCCAGAGCACAGGAAGACGTCGCCGACCGACAGGCCTTTTGCGGCAAGCGTCTCTGCGCCGGAGGTTGCCACCAGTTCGAGGCCGGTGGTGGCCTCCATCGCCGGAAACGCGGCCTGCCACTCGCCCCTGGCATCGGCCACGAGGCTGCGGCTGACCGCCCCCAGACGCACCTCGACCCTGCTCTCCGGAGCCGCCGTGCCCGAGATCGTCACCGGCTGGCCCCGCTGGAGCACTGCGCCCTCCGAGATCAGCGGGCCGAAAGCAAGGCTCTGCGCAAGGGCAGCGGCGGGCAGAGCGGCGCCCAGCAGTGCGGCGGCAATGGCGAGTTTACTCATCGGTCTGCAATCCTCGCTGTCAGCCGCGCCACACCGGCGCGGCAAGGCCCGTCACCCCGGGACGATAGACGAACAGATCGCCCGCCTGCGGCTCATCGGCAAGTTGTCCGGGCGAGAGGCCCTCGCGCGCGGTGGTGACGAACAGGAGGTCAAGCTCCGCGCCGCCAAAGGCAGGGCAGGTCACCTGGCTCACAGGCAGGCTGATCTGCGCAAAGAGGCGGCCGTCGGGATCGTAGGCGGTCACCCGCCCGCTTCCCCATTCGGCGTTCCACAAGCGCCCGGCCGCATCGACATCGGCCCCGTCGGGATAGGCCTCGCCCGAAAGCCGCGCAAACAGGGCCGGATTGCCGATGGAGCCGCTCACCGGATCGAGCGGAAAGCGCAGGATCTCCTGCGTCGGGGTGTCGGTGAAGTAGAGCGCGGTCCCGCAGGGCGCAAACGAGGTCGCATTGCTGATCGCGATCCCCCCGCGCATCGCGAGCGGCGCGGCATCGCGACCGTCGAGCCGGTAGAGCGTGCCGCCCTCGCTCTCGGCCAGCTTGCGGTTCTCCACCATGCTCCCGGCCCAGAACCGCCCCTGCCGGTCGGTCCGCCCGTCATTCATGCGGATACCGCGATAGGCCGGCTCGACCTTGCAGAGCCACTGGCAGTTGCCCGTCGCGGGTGCATAAAGGGCAAAGCCGCTGGCAAAGGCACAGACCAGTTGCGCCGGATCACCCGTCAGCCCGAGCGAGCCGAGCCGCTCGGGCAGATCGTAGCGGGTCAGCTCGGCCGAGGGCCAGTCGAGCCGCAGCAATTGCGCCTGCTGGATGTCGGTGAACCACAGGCACGAGAGGCGGTGGTCCCAGACCGGCCCCTCGCCGAGCTCGCATCCGGCAGGGATGGTGGCGACAAGCTCCATTACTCACCACCAGGTCGCATAGAGCGCGACAAGGATCGCGACCACCGCGGCAGAGGCGATGTTGAAGCCGCTGGTGGTCTTGTAGCTCACCCCCTCGGTCGAGATGCGGTCGGCATTGGCTGCGGCGGGCATGATGAAGGACAGCGCCACCGCCAGCGCCAGCGCGGCGAGGAACACGATCCCCATGCGGTCGAGGAAGGGGATTTCCGGCGCCATGATCTTGAGGGCATAGGACAGCGCCACCGATGCCGCCGCCGCGCCGATCGCGCCCGCCTCGCTCGCCTTCTTCCAGAACAAGCCGAGCAGGAAGATCACGGTGATCCCCGGCGTGAAGAACCCCGAGAACTCCTGGATGAACTGGAACGCCTGATCCGACCCGCCCAGCAGCGGGCGCGCGGTGACGAGAGCGAGCAGGGTGGCAACCGCTGCGCTGGTGCGGCCGACCAGCACGAGGTGCTTCTCCTGCCCCGCCCTTTGCGCGCCCTCTGCCGCCGCCGGATCGATGCTGCGGAACTTGGCATAGAGATCGAGCGTGAAGATCGTCGCGATCGAATTGATCTTGGACGCGGTCGAGGCGACCACCGCCGCCATCAGCGCGGCAAAGACCAGCCCGAGAATGCCCGAGGGCAGATATTGCATCATCGTCGGATAGGCCTCGTCGGGCTTGCCGAGACCCGGCGCAAGGATCACTGCCGCGATGCCCGGCAGCACCACGATCACCGGCATCAGCAGCTTGAGGAAGGCGGCAAACACGATCCCCTTCTGTGCCTCCGGCAGGCTCTTGGCGGCCAGCGCGCGCTGGATGATATACTGGTTGAAGCCCCAGTAGCTGAGGTTCGCGATCCACATCCCGCCAAGCAGCACCGAGAGGCCGGGCAGGTCCTTGTAGAAGGGGTTGTCGGGCGAGAGGATCATGTCGAACTTGCCCGGCAGCTCGGTCGTCATGCGGGTAAAGCCGCCGACAATCCCGGCATCGCCGCCGATTTCGGTTAGGGTGATGCCGGAGATCAGCAAGCCGCCGCAGATCAGCAGCGTCACCTGCACGATGTCGGTCATCGCCACCGCCTTGAGGCCGCCGTAGAGCTGGTAGAGCAGCGCAAAGCCGCCCAGTGCGAACAGCGCGACATCCTGATCGATGCCCGCTACCTTGTTGACCGCAATCGAGCCCAGCCACACGATCGAGGTGAGGTTCACGAACACATAGAGCACCAGCCAGAACACCGCCATCAGGGTACGGATGCGGGTGCCGTAGCGCTGTTCGAGGAACTGCGGCATGGTGACGATATCGTTCTTGAGGAAGATCGGCAGGAAGAACTTGCCCACGATCAGCAGCGTGATCGCCGCCATCCACTCATAGGAGGCGATCGCCAGGCCGATGGCATAGCCCGATCCCGACATGCCGATAATCTGCTCGGCCGAGATATTGGCCGCGATCAGCGAGGCCCCGATCGCCCACCACGGCAGGCTCTTGGAGGCGAGGAAGTAGTCCGAACTGTCCTTCTGGTGGCCAGCCTTCTCGCGGCTGACGAACTGCGCGAGGCCGAAAATGAACACCGCATAGGCTGCGATCACGACGATATCGATGGTTGCCAATCCCACTGGCGCTCTCCCCTTTTTCGGGTTTTGTTGCATTAATAGTATAATTACGCAATAGCCATTCATGAAGGTTTGCAGACAGGAGAATCCGACTCGTGACCGGGACAATCAGAGGGCGGCTTCCGTTGGTGGCGATCCTGCGCGGACTCGAGCCTGAGCGTGCCGTCGCGGTCGGCGGGGTGCTGGTCGAGGCCGGATTCGACATCATTGAAGTCCCGCTCAACTCGCCCGATCCGTTCGAAAGCATCGCTGCGCTGGTCGAGAGCTTCGGGCAGCAGGCGCTGATCGGCGCCGGCACGGTTCTGGCCGAGAGCGAGGTCGATGCGCTTGCCGGGATCGGCGCGCAGCTCGTGGTCTCGCCCAATTGCAACCCGGCGGTGATCCGGCGCACCGCCGACCATGGCATGGTCAGCCTGCCGGGCGTCATGACCCCGACCGAGATGTTCGCCGCTCTCGAAGCGGGCGCGAGCGGGCTCAAGATCTTCCCGGCCGAGATGGTCAGCCCCGCCATCGTGAGAGCGGTGCGCGCTGTCCTGCCGCCCGAGGTGCCGGTACTGGCGGTGGGCGGCATCAATGCCGGCAACATGGCCGACTATCTGGACGCCGGCGCGGCAGGCTTCGGTATCGGGGGATCGCTGTTCAAGCCGGGCAAGCCCCTCGCGGAGATCGCCGGAGATGCCCGCGCGATCGTCGCGGCTTTCAGGGCTGCGCGCGGCTACTGAGCCTCAGCGCGGCTCCGGAAGCGCGGCTCCGATGATGGGCGGGCCGCTCTCGGGCAGGCGCCGGCCGAAGAAATCGACCTCGGGCACCTCGCTGATGTGGGCAAAGACGCCCTGCCCCGCAGCCGGGAAGCTGGGATGGGCGCGCACCGCCCCTGCCCCCACCGCCGGACTGCCGGGTGCAATGCGGTAGCCGGCCGGGTCCTGCGAGCCGGGATCGAGAAATTGGGGATCCCCCGCGACGGCCGCCGTATCCAGCGCCTTGAAGGCGGGATTGATCCTGCCCGAAAACAGGTTGCCCGCCAGCTCGGGCCGCGCCCCGCCCATCTGCGTGCGCGACCGCTCGCCGATCATCGCATGACGCGCCGCAACGAAGATATTGTTCCAGATACCCACGTCACGCGCCCGGAAGTCGAGATCGGGATAGAGGCCCGCGCGCACGAAGACAGTGTTGTTGTAGATGTGCAGACCCTCGGACGGCTTCATTCCGGGCGACCACGGGCTCAGCCAGATCGTGTTCCCCTCCTTCTCGCGCAGACCATCGTTGATCGAGATGTTGTAGCGCCAGATGATATTGCGATTGTTGCCGAGGATCTCGACGAACCCGCCCTCGCTGTCGTGCGAGAGGTTGTATTGGTAAAGCACGTCCATGTTGCCGTAATCGACGTGCATCCCGTAGGAATCCTTGTAGCCTCGCACATGGTTTGAGCGGTTGCGCTGGGCGACGATGTCGCGCGAGTTGATGACCCAGGCTCCGCTGCCCCGCCCGACCATCCGGCCGGGCACCACCGATGATCCGGTGCGGTCGAAATCATTGTTCTCGATCAGGGCAAAACGCGCGCCGGCCAGCTGGACGGCGGTTCCGCCGAGTTCGACGAAGCGGTTGTCGCGGATGACGATGTCGCGGTTGAAGCCGGTCTCGGGATCGCGGACGGCGGCGCTGCGATCGCGTCCGGCCTCTCCTCCAGGATGGCTCATCTGCACCCCGAAGCGGCCCGTGCGGCTGATCTCGTTCTGGGCGATCACGATGTCGCGGAAGAAACCGGGGTTCGCCCCCGGCTCGACAGTGAAGCGGATCGCGCTGACCGCCACACGGTTGAAGGCGTCCTCCGAGGAGGCATCGAGCGCGGCGGCAAAGATGTCGCGGATGGTGAGGCGCTCGAAGCGGAAATGCTCCAGCACCCCGCCGATGTCATTGATGACCTCGATGCCGAATGCATGGTCGCGCCGCGCGCCCGGGCGCGGCTGGTCGATGGTGTTGGTGAGCGCGATGTTGCTGATGGCGATGTGGTGCTGGTTGCGGATCAGGATGGCCGCGACATGGCCTCCGCCCGGCGCGGATCCGGCATCGATCAGGGGCTTGTCCCCCTCGCCATAGCGCCCCACCCGCACCGGCCGCCCCGGCGCGCCGGACGAGCCGATCACAAGCTGGCCGACGAACCGCTCGCCCGCCCGCAGCAGCACGGCATCGCCCGGGGCGAGCGGCTGCGCGCTGGCCCGCGCGAGGGTGCGCCAGGGCTGTGCGGGACTGGTCCCGGCGGCGGCATCGTCACCCTGCGTGCTGCTGACGTAATAGATCGTCGGCGCGTCGGCCTGCGCGCGGGCAGGCAGGGCCAGCATGATCAGCAGCAGGCCGAGAAGACCCGCCCATCCGAGCCGTTCAGGCGCCATCCTTGGCAGCCCGTTCATCCAGCAGGCGGATCGCCTCGGTCAGCAGGTCCTGCGCCGCCCGCTCGGCGCCCTCGGCATCGCCGCGCGCGATGGCGAGGTAGATGCGCTCGTGATCGGCGACGCTGGCCATGCGGACCCCCTTCGCCGAATTGGTCAGGCGGATCGAGAAGCGCAGCGCGGTCTCGATCACGTGGCTGAACTGCACGAAGAAGCGGTTGCCGCTGGCGTGGAGGATCGCGATGTGGAAGGCGATGTCGGATTCCAGCGAGTCCATCCGCCCCTCGTCCGCCTCGCGCATATCGTCGAGCCGCGCTGCGATATTGGCGATTGCGATAGGGTTCTGGCGGGTGGCCGCCGCCGCGGCAGCCTTGGGCTCGATCCCCTCGCGGGCGATCAGGAAATCGCGCATCAGGTCGAAGGAGAAGCGGCGCTGGAGCGTCCAGCGCAGCACATCGGGATCGAGGATGTTCCACTTGCTCTCGGGCTCGACATAGGTGCCGCGCCGGGGCCGCGAGCCGACGAGGCCCTTCGCCGTCAGCATCTTCACCGCTTCGCGGATCACGGTCCGCGAGGTGTCGTGCTGCTTGGCGAGCTCCGCCTCGATCGGGAGGCTACCCCCCGCCGCGACATCGCCGCGCACGATCTGCCCGCCGATCCGTTCGACCACCTCTCCGGTGAGATACTGGCTCATTGTCAGATCCTCCCGCCGTCGACCACGAAGTGCTGGTTGGTGATCATGCGGCTGTCGTCCGAGGCCAGAAACAGCGCAAGGCTGGCCGCATCACTCGGTTCGATCCGCTGCTTGAGGCAGACCTGCTCCATCCATTCGGCCTCGGCCTCGGGTGTCAGCCAGAGATCGAGCTGGCGCTGGGTGATGACCCAGCCGGGGAGAATGGCGTTCACGCGGATGCCATCCACCCCGTATTGCCGCGCAAGGGCCTTGGTCATGCCGAGCAGGCCGGCCTTGGCGGTGACATAGCCGGGCATTCCCTCCGGCCCGAGCACCGCGTTGATCGAAGAGAAATTGACGATCGCCCCGCCGGTTCTCGCGCTCCGCATCAGTTCGACGGCGCGCTGCGAGGCGAAGAAGGCGCTGTCGAGGTTTACCGCCATGCACTTGCGCCAGCTCTCCTCCGTCGTCGCCAGCGGATCGTGGCGGGCATCGTTCGCCACATTGTTGACCAGCACATCAAACCCGCGCGCGGCGACCGCGAAATCGGCGAGAGCCGCCTTGAGCGCGGCGCCATCGGTCACGTCGACCTTGCGGAACCACGGACGGGGATGGCCTTCCTGTTCGAGCCCGCTCGCCAGCGCCTCGGCAGCATCCTCGGCAAGATCGAGATGGCCGACGACCGCCCCCTGTCTGGTGAAGCCCTCGACCATCGCTGCTCCGATCCCCGTCGCGCCGCCGGTGATGAACACCCGGCGCCCGGCGAGGCTGGGATAGGTGGCAAAGCCCGTCATCAATGGCTCTCCCGGCGGACTTCGTCGCCGCTGCAACCCACCAGAAAATCGAGATCGGCCCCGAGATTGGCCTGCATCACATGGCGGCGATGCATCGCGACATAGCCGCGGGTGGTGTCATATTCCTCGGGCGGACGCAGCGCGGCGCGGCGGGCGAGTTCTTCGTCGGCGACCATCAGGTTGAGGGTGCGCGCAGCCGCATCGAGCACGATCTCGTCGCCGGTCTCGACGAGTCCCAGCGGCCCGCCCGCCGAGGTCTCGGGCGAGACGTGGAGCACCACAGTGCCGAAGGCAGTGCCGCTCATGCGCGCATCGGAAATCCGCAGCATGTCGGTGACGCCCTGCTCCAGCAGCTTGCGCGGCAGCGGCATGTTGCCGACCTCGGGCATCCCCGGATAGCCCTTGGGTCCGCAGCCCTTCAGCACCATCACCGAACTGGCATCGATCGCCAGATCGGGATCGTCGACCCGTGCCTTAAAATCCTCGATGGTCTCGAACACCACCGCCTTACCGCGATGGCTGAGCAATTCCGGCGAGGCGGCGCTCGGCTTCATGATCGCGCCGTCGGGGGCTATATTGCCGCGCAGCACCCAGATGCCCGAGGCCTGCTTGAACGGCGCCGCGGGCGTGGCGATCACGGCCGGGTTGAAGATCTCGGCGCCCGCGATCTGCGCGCCGATGGTCTCTCCCGAAACCGTCTGGACATCGAGGTGGAGATGCTCTGCCATGGCCGACATCAGCGCGGGCATGCCGCCCGCATAGTGCAGGTCCTCCATCAGATATTCGCCCGAGGGCATGATGTTGGCGAGCAGGGGCATCTGGCCGCCGAGCCGGTCGAAATCGTCGAGCGTGAGCGGCACGCCGACGCGGCCGGCCAGCGCGAGAAGGTGGATCACCGAATTGGTCGAGCCGCCGATCGCGGCGTGAACCCTGATCGCGTTCTCGAACGCCTCGCGGGTGAGGAAGTGCGAGAGTCGCTTGTCCTCGCGCACCAGCTCGACGATCCGGCGCCCCGTCGCATGGGCCATCGCCTGCCGGTTGGCATCGACGGCGGGGATGGTGGCATTGTATTTGAGCGCTACGCCGAGGGCCTCGGAGATCGCCGCAAAGCTCGAGGCCGAGCCCATGGTGTTGCAAGTCCCGCGCGAGCGCGACATTCCGCTTTCGGCAGCGAAGAATTCCTGCGGCGACATATCGCCCGCCCGCACGGCCTCGGACAGCTTCCACACATCGGTGCCGGAACCGATGTCGCGGCCCTTGAACTTGCCGTTGAGCATCGGCCCCGATGAGACGATCATGGTCGGCAGATTGACGCTGGCCGCGCCCATGATCTGGCCGGGCGTGGTCTTGTCGCAGCCGCCCAGCAGCACCACGCCGTCGATCGGGTTGCCGCGGATCGATTCCTCGACCTCCATCGCCAGAAGGTTGCGGAACAGCATCGCGGTCGGGCGCATCTGGGTCTCGCCCAGCGACATGGCCGGGAATTCGAGCGGCAGGCCGCCCGCCTCCCACACGCCGCGCTTCACATATTCCGCCAGCTCGCGCATGTGCGAGTTGCAGGGGGTCAGCTCGGACCAGGTGTTGCAGATCCCGATCACCGGACGCCCATCGAAGGCGTCGGCGGGATAGCCCTGCGCCTTCATCCACGAGCGGTGGATGAAGCCGTCCCGGTCGAGCTTGCCATAGCTGTGCGCGCTGCGCCGCTTGCCAGAATTCCCCGCCATGTCGTGTGCCGGACCTTTCATCCCCCGGGCGGTTCCGCGCCCCGCATAGTCAGTTTGATATGTAATGCGTATTAATACTACAATTTCAGCGGACGCAAGTACCCTGCCCGTCAGCGCGCAGGATTCATGCGGCTGGCTAGTCGCCCGGCCGGGTTGGCGGCAGGCTGGCCCGTACCTTGGCGTTCTCGGCGCGGATGTGCGCATCGGAGTAGCGCCTGACGTCCTCCTGCGACCAGAAGCTGCCGGTGTGCCAGCGGGGATGCTCGACCCCGCCCTCCCATGCGAACAGCGCCTGCATCATGGCGGCGAGCCGCGCCGGCTCGGCTGCGGCCAGATCGCGCGCCTCGCCGGGGTCCTGCGCGATGTCGTATAGCTGCGCCGGGCGGTCGGGAAAGCGCAGCAGCTTCCAGCGCCCCTGCCGTATCGCCGCGACCGTGTCATAGCGCCAGTGGAGCGCGCGGTCCGGCGAGGGAGCCTCCTCCCGCACCAGCGCCTGCCCGTCGAGCCCGCGCGGCAGGCCCTGTCCCGCGAGGGCCAGAGCTGTGGGGACGATGTCCATGAGCGAGACCAGTCCGGCACGGCGCTGCCCCGCGCCAGCCCCGTCCGGCCAGCGCACGATCATCGGCACTCTGATCCCGCCTTCCAGCAGCGTGCCTTTCATCCCCCGCAGCGGGCCGTTGTCGGCGGCAAGGCCGATCGCGTCTCCACCATTGTCATTGGTGAAGATCACCAGCGTGTTGCGGTCCAGCCCGCGCTGCCGGAGGGTCTCCAGCACCCGCCCGGTGGCGCGGTCGAGCGCCCATGTCATCGCGGCCAGCCTGCGGCGCTGCGGATCGGCGATGTGGTTGAAACGGGCAAGGTCCCGGGCGGCCGCGTCCATCGGCGTGTGCGGCGCGGTGAAGGCGAGGTAGAGCAGGAACGGCTTGCCGCCCGCCGCATCGATCTGCCCGATAGCCTCGTTTGCGAGATCGTCGGTCAGATAGACGCGCGCCCGTGCCGGAGCGCCATTGCGCTGCAGGACACCGGGCTTGATCGCTTGCGGAAAATAGCTGCTTCCGCCGCCGACCAGCCCGTAGAAATGGTCGAACCCGCGCGCGTTGGGGTGGAACTGGGGCGCATCGCCCAGATGCCACTTGCCGACCGCGATGGTGCGATAGCCTGCGGCCCTGAGCCGGTCAGCAATGGTCAGCTCGGCCTTCGCCAGCCCCATGAAGGCCGGATCGATCCCCGGCGCGGCATCGTGGGTGAGATTGAACTCGAAGCCGTAACGCAAAGGGTGCCGGCCCGTCAGCAGCCCCGCGCGCGAGGGGCTGCAAAAGGGCGTGGTGGCATAGGCCTGTTCATAGACCACCCCCTCCCGCGCAAGCGCATCGATGTGCGGCGTGAGCATCTCGCGGCTGCCCTGGAAGCCGAAATCGCCGTAGCCGGCATCATCGGCGAGGATGATGACGATGTTCGGCCGGTTGTCGCCTGCCGCTGCCGCAGCCGCCGAGAGCAGCCCGGTCAGAACGAGGGCAAACACCCGGAGAAGCGGGCGGAACGCCATCACCTGCCCGCTCCCGACCGGTCGGTGGTCGCGCGGGTCTGCGCCTCGACCTGTGCCAGCAGCGCCGCCAGCCGCGCCACGTCGGCAGGCCGCTCGCGGGCGAGATTGCGGCGCTCGGCGATGTCGCTCGACAGATCGTAAAGCTGCGGCTGCCGGCTCGCGGCGCTCTCGATCCCCTTGCCTGCCACGAACGCCGCCTGTTCGGGGTTCCGCATCGGCGCGATATATTTGAGGTTGCCCTCGCGGATGGCGAAACCGGCGACAGATTCCTTGAACAGCGAGGTCCGCCCCAACGCGCTCTGACCGAGCCAGGCGGCGAGGAGGTTCTGGCTGTCGATCGCCACGTCGCGGGTCAATGGCGCCCCCGACAGCGCGGCGAGCGAGGCGAACAGATCGACTTGCGACATCAGCGCATCGCTCACGCCCGGCCTGATACGCCCGGGCCACCAGGCGATGGTCGGCACCCGCGTGCCGGCCTCGAAGGCACTGTATTTGCCGCCGCGCAGCACGCCTGCGGGCGTGTGGTCGCCTAGCATCTCCACCGCCCCGTCCTCGTAGCCGTCGTTGAGCACCGGCCCGTTGTCGGACGAGAAGATCACCAGCGTGTCGCCTGCGATACCGAGCCGCTCGAGCTCGGCGATCACCTGTCCCGTCATCCAGTCCATCTGGACGATCGAGTCCCCGCGCGGCCCCATCGTGGTCGCGCCCACAAACCGCTTGCCCGGCATCCGCGGTACATGCGGGTCGTGGAGCGGAAAGAACAAGAAGAAGGGCCGTTCGCGGTTCGCTCGGACGAAGTCGAGCGCCTTGCCGGTCACGACCTCGTGCAGTTCCTCGTCCACCCACTCGGCCGCCTTGCCGCCCTTCATGTAGCCGATGCGCGAGACCCCGTTGATGATCGTGTCGGAGTGCTGCCGGTCTGCCCCGTAGCGGCGCTGGTCGGGGTTCTCGGTTCCGGTCGGACGGTCGCCGATCTTGCCGGCATAGCTGACGCTGAGCGGATCTGCCGGATCGAGCCCGACGACGCGGTGGTTCTCGAGATAGACTGTCGGAACGCGGTCCATGGTAGAGGGCAGCAGGAAGGCATAATCGAAGCCGATCTCGAGCGGCCCGGGCTTCACCTCGGCATTCCAGTCGACCTTGCCGTCACCCAGCCCCAGGTGCCACTTGCCGACCACGCCGGTGGCATAGCCGCGCTGCTTGAGCATGTCGGCGATGGTGAACTTGTCGGGCCGGATCAGCGCGGGCGCATCGCCCGGCAGGATCTCGGCCTTGCTGCGGAAACCGTATTCGCCGGTCAGCAGCGAATAGCGCGAGGGCGTACAGGTGGCGGCGGTCGCATGGGCATCGGTGAAGCGCACACCCTCGCGGGCGAGCCGGTCGAGCGTCGGCGTCGGGATACCCTTCGAGCCATAGGCCGCCAGATCGCCATAGCCGAGGTCATCGGCGTAGAAGATGACGATGTTGGGCAGGCGCTGCGAGGCAGCCGGTGCGGGAGCAGCCGCAGCCGAAGGGCTTTGGGGCGGCGCTTTCCCCGTGCAGGCCGCACAGGCGGCAGCCAGCAGTCCGAGCACGGCCCCGCGCGCAAGGCCGGGGCGGAGCATGGTCTGTTCACGGCGCATCATCATTGTCCCTTGGCCTTGGGTTTGGCTTGCACGGGCTTCGGCCAGGTGCCGAGCGGCGGGAAGGCCGGCTGCGGGGCCATCTGGGCGTGCCAGACGGCGAACAGCTTGCCGAGCTGCGCCATGTTCGCGGCATTGGCAGGTGCGATATTGGTCTTTTCACCCTCGTCGCTGCGCAGGTTGAAGAGCAGCTTGGATTCGCCCGTATCGACATATTTGAGGTCGCCGATCACCATCGCCGCCTGCTTCTGGTCGAACTTGCGGAAGAACAGCACCGGCTGCGGGTCGCCTGTCTTCTCGCCCTTGAGATAGGGGATCAGATCGACCCCATCGAGCGGCTTGTCCGGCTTGATCGCGATGCCGAGCTGCGCGGCAAGCGTGCCGGTGATGTCCATCGCGCTGATGGGGCGGGTATAGTCGCGCCCGCCCTTGATCATCGCAGGCCAGCGCATCGCGAAAGGCACCCGGATGCCGCCCTCGAAGAGCTGGCTCTTCCCGCCCCGCAGAGGGCCGTTGTCAGCGACCGGCTGCTCGCCGGTGGCCCGGTCGATCACGCCGCCATTATCCGACAGGAAGATGACGATCGTGTCATCGGCAATGCCTTTGGCATCCAGCTCCGCCAGCACCCGGCCCACGCCGTCGTCGACCGCCGCAATCATGGCCGCATAGGTGCGGCGGCGGGGATCGGCGATGTGCTGGAAGCGGGCGAGATACTTCTCCGATGCCTGCAAGGGCGCGTGCGGCGCATTATAGGCAAGGTAGAGGAAGAAGGGCTGCGCCTGCTCCGCCCGCCGCCGCACGAAATCCACCGCCCGGTCGCTCAGCTCGTCAGTGAGATACTGGCTGAACGAGACGCGCGCGCCGTTGTCGATCAGCTTGGTGCGATACCAGTCATAGGGCTTGCGTGACTGGCTGAGATCCTCGAACTCGGTTTCCTCGGGCCGGTAGGAATGCCCGCCCTCGATGAAGCCGTAGAACTCGTCGAAGCCGCGGCTGCGCGGGCGCAGGGTCGGGTGGGTCCCCATGTGCCACTTGCCCACCAGCATCGAGTAATAGCCCGAACGCTTGAGCATTTCCGGCAGGATTTCCTCGGTGCGCGGGATGCCGCCGCGCGGGTCTTCGGGATCGCCGTTGGGATTGCGGTCATAGCCGAAGCGCGACTGGTGGCGCCCAGTCAGCAGGCCCGCCCGGCTCGGCCCGCACACCGGGAAGGTCACGTAAGCCCGGGTGAAGCGGACGCCTTCCCTGGCGATGCGGTCGATGTGCGGGGTCGGAATGTCCTTGCTGCCGTTGAAGCCGACATCGGCGTAGCCTTGGTCGTCGGTGATCACGAGCACCACATTGGGCCGGCGCACCGCGGTGCTGCTCTCCTGCGCGCCGGCAAGGGGCGCAAAGCTCAGCGCCAGTGCCGCCGCTGCGAAGCCGAGGATCTGCCTGGCGGTCCTGCTTGTGAGGGCGGTCATTGCTTGGGTTCCTCCAGCCTGGCGAATGCCCCGCGCACCGTGCCGGGGTCATCGCCGGGCGCAAGCGGGACGATCCGGAACCGCCAGCCATATTCCTTCGCCGGCAGGCGATATTTCGGAAGCGGCAGCGCGCCCCAGCTGTTGTCGCCGCCGACACCCATCTGGCGGTGGTCGATATTGATGCTGACCAGATCGCGGAATTCCACCAGCCCGCCGTGGCGATTGGGGGCCGAGACGCTGCGGTCATGATCGAGATCGGACTGGAGCACCGGCAGCGCCGAGAAGCCGAGCAGTTCCTCGCCGGCAAAGGCGAGGCCATGCCCGTCCTTGTCCCGAAGCGCGAACCAGCGGACGTCGGACTTGTTGCCGGTTTCCTGCGGGCGCGAGTAATCGTGATACTGTTCGGCCACCCGCGAGCGGTAACGGCCCACCGCCGCGCCGGTCTTGCGGTCCCAGTAGTTCTCGTGCGGGCCGCGGCCAAACCATTCGAGCTCGCCGAACCCACCGGCGAGTTGCAGGTTCATGCCGATGCGCGGCAGCAGCGGCAGCTTGTCCTTGAGCGGCTGGAGCCGCCCGCCGACCTCGACCGCCCCCGAATCCGCGATCCGGTAGGTGATCGTGAAGAGCGCCGTATCGTCGCCGAGCGCATAGGTGGTCTCGACCTCGACCGCATCGCCGGAAAGCCGATGGACGAACCCGGTCAGCTTGCGCGTGGCCGTGGCCTCCTTCCAGACCGAAGCGGTGCGCAGCAGCCAGTTATTGCCGGAATCATTGTCGGTCGGCGCGCGCCACAGGTTCGGGGTCAGCCCCGCAACGAGGATATTTCGCCCATCGAGCTGCCACTGCGCGAGTTCGCCGGTTTTGCGGTCAAAGGACAGCGCGCCGTGCGATGTCTCGATCACCAGCCGCCCGGCGCTCTCCTCGACACGGGGAGCCTTGTTTCCTGCCGCAGCGGGCGCGAGGGCGGGAGCGGCCAGCGCGAACTGCTCCCACGCGACGACCGAGCCCGCCTCGACCAGAGGCACGGTCCCGTCCTTCGCCAGAGCCTCGATGGTCAGCAGATATTCCCGCCCGTCGCTGCCTGCGGTGGCTCCGGCGGGCAAGGCGATGCTGGCGCTGCCCTGCGCTGCAATCGCCGGAACCGCGAGGGTCCCGCTTGCCGCAGGCAAGCCGTCCGCCTCGAGCCGCCAGCGGAAGGAAAAGCCTTCGAGCCCGAGGAAATCGTGACGATTGACGATCTCCACGCTCGCCGGGCCGGTCATGCGGAAGGCGATCGGCTGGTAAACCTTCTTCAATTCATGGGCATGGGGATTGAAGCTGCGGTCGGACTGGAGAATTCCGTCCGCCACGCCGTTGTCGGTGTCGGGGCGCGGGGTCGGGCCGAAATCGCCGCCATAGGCGAAGAACTGCCGGCCGCTTGCGTCCTTCTTGTAGAGCGTCTGATCGACCCAGTCCCAAATGAACCCGCCCTGCAGGCGCGGAGTGGCGTAGATCGCGTCCCAGTATTCCTGAAGATTGCCGAGGCTGTTGCCCATCGCATGGGCATATTCGGCCTGGATCATCGGCTGCGGATTGGCCGTTCTGGCATAATCGACCATCTCGGCGACGGAATCATACATCGGGGTGTAGATCGCGCTGTAATCGAGCGGGTTGTGCTTCTTCTCTTCGCCGAAGCCGCCATAGGTCACCGGGCGGGTGGGATCGAAGGTCGACAGCCAGGCTGCCGCCTTGTCGAAGGCGGGGCCGATCCCGGCCTCGTTGCCCAGCGACCACATCACCACCGACGCGTGATTGCGGTCGCGCCGGACCATCCGTTCGACCCGCTCGCGGTGCGCCTTTTCCCATTCGGGCTTGAAGCCGAGCTGGTAATCGGCCTTGCTCTCGGGCGGTTTGGCCTTGTCGCCCATCTGCATGTATTCGTGGGATTCGATGTTGGCCTCGTCCATGACGTAGAGGCCGTAGCGGTCCGCGAGTTCGTAGATGTAGGGGTCGTTCGGATAGTGCGAGGTACGCAGCGCGTTGACGTTGAGCTGCTTCATCAACCGGATGTCCTGCTCCATCCGTTCGCGGCTGAGGTGGTGGCCGGTGACCGGATCATGCTCGTGACGGTTGACGCCGCGGATCTTCACCGGCCTCCCGTTGATCGTGAACAGGCCGTCCACAATGGCCGCCTTGCGGAAACCGGCGTGCTGGCGAACCACCTCGACGACTTTCCCGCCGCGGTCGAGCAAAGCAATCTCGAGCGGGTAGAGCGCGGGTGTTTCCGCGCTCCACGGGCGGATACCGGGCAGGCTCGCGTCGAACCGCGCCGAGGCACCGCGCACCGGTGCAGAGCCGCTCCACAGCGTCTTTTCCCCGTCGAGCAGCCGCGCCCGCAAGCTCATGCCCGCCTTTGCCGCCGCCGGTGACACCGCGACATCGAGCGCCAGCGTCCCGGTGCCGAGATCTTGCGCGAGCCCCGCATCGAACGCGACGTCCGCGATATGCCTGTGCGGGCGGGCGAACAGGAACACGTCGCGGATGATCCCGCTCATGTTCCACATGTCCTGCTTCTCGAGGTAGCTGCCGTCGGAGAAGCGGTGGACCTGCACCGCCACGCTGTTACGGCCCGGCTTCAGCAACGTGGTCACGTCGAACTCGGCGGCAAGGCGGGAGTCCTCGCTGTAACCGGCCAGCTTGCCGTTGACCCAGACGTAATAGGCCGATTCAACCCCGCCGAACTGCAACACGACCTGCTGCCCCGACCAGGCCTCGGGCAGATCGAAATCGCGGCGGTAGGCGCCGACCGGATTATAGTCCTTCGGCAGGAAGGGCTGGTTGGCCGGGAAGATGTATTCGATGTTGATGTAGTGCGGGATATCGAAGCCCTGCAGTTCCCAGTTGCCGGGGACCTTGATCTTGCTCCAGCCCGAGACATCGAAAGCGGGAGCCTCGAAGCCAGCCGGCCGCTCGTCAGGGGTCTTCGCCCAGGCAAAGGACCAGTCGCCGTTCAGCGACAGGAATCGCGCCGATGCAGCGCGGTCCCCGCGAGCGGCGAGGTCGGCGTTCTCATAGGCGAAGAACGTCGCGCGCATCGGCAGGCGGCTGACTTCATTGACTTGCGGGTCTTCCCATTCGGGCCGCGCGGCAGGCGGCTGCACCGGCTCTTGCGCAGCGACCAGAGCGGCATTGCTGACGGTGCAACAGGCCAGGGCGGCAAGCAGGAAACGTCTCGGCATCATTCACTCACTTCTGCTTCGCGCTGATAGACGCGCACGTAATCGACCTCGTAGCGCGAGGGGAAAGCGGTCTGCGCCAGCGGCCCGCCCCGGTCGCCGCCGAGCGCGAGGTTGAGCAGCAGGAAGTGCGGCTGGTGGAACGGATGGGGCAGCGGCGCCTCGGGGCCGCCGTTCTTCACATTGTCGAGCACGATGCGGTTCATCAGCCTGCCATCGAGCCACAGGGTGATGGCATCGCGGGTCCAGTCCATCGTCCAGACATGGAACGCCTTGTCCCAGTCCGGGTCCTGCGTGATTGTGGCGAGCGGCACCTTGGCGCCCTTCCAGACCGGCTTTGACGGATCGCGCGCGGCCCAGGCGAAATTGGCGAGAAGGGAGTTGTCGTAATACTCCATGATGTCGATCTCGCCCTTGCCGGGCCAGTTGCCGTTCACGCCCAGCGTCCAGATCGCCGGCCATAGCCCCTGCTCGGCCTTGATCCGCGCGCGAATTTCGAAGCGGCCATATTGCCACTGGCGCTTGCCCTCGGTGGTGAGGCTGGCCGAGGTGAACTGGATGAAGCGGCGCCTGGCGAATTCGGGCTTTTCATCCGGGTCGCCGAAGCGCGGATTGGCGCGGCGGGTCCGCCGCCCCTCGATCACCAGCACGCCGTTCTCGATGAAGGCATTGTCGCGCTGGTACCATTGCATCTCGCCGTTGCGCTTGAAGCCCTCCTCGAAGCTCCAGTTCTTCGGATCGGGCTTGCCGTCCTTGTTGAACTCGTCGGCCCAGACCAGCTTGTAGCCATCGGGCGGCGGGAGGGTTTCGGTGTCCTGCGCCTGCACCGGCGCGGCCAGCACAGCAGCACCCGCAAGGATCATCATTGGAATTCTCGAACGGAACATAACACAGCCCTTGCGGTCTGGCGTCAGTGGCGCGCGGAGCCGGGCACGGGCCCGGCTCCGCGGAGGTTGATCAGAAGCTCACCGAAATGCCCAGGTTGTAGCGGCGACCGGCAAAGGCGAGGTAGTTCACAAGCGGCTCGTACTTCATGAAACGCACAGTGCCGGTGTCGGTGAGATTGATTGCGTTGAACGTCGCACGGATGTTGCGCGAGAAGCGATAGCGCACGGCCAGATCGAGCTGGTCGCGTGCGGCCTCGATCTCGGGCAGCGTCTCGGGCCGGGCAAAGCCCAGCGCCACATTCTCGCGGCGGGTGAACTCCGAGCGGTTGTTGTAGGCGAGGCGGATGCTGAGACGCCCGTCATCGTAATAGGGTTCGATGTTGAATGTCCGGTCGGACAGACCGCGCCGCCCGATCGGATCGCCTTCCTGATCCACCAGATCGCTGCTCTCGTCGACAATCGTGTAGTTGGCCGAGATGCCGAGGTGGCGCAGCGGCCCGGGCAGGTAGTTGAAGGCATGGGCCATGCCCAGCTCGAGCCCTTTGATCCGGGTGCCCGCGAAATTGCCGAAGGTCCGCACCGCGAACACCTCGTCACCGATCTCCAGCGGCACCTGGTCGGCGCCGAGGAAGATGGTGGTGTCGATGTTCTTCTGGAACACCGCCGCCGAGATGTAGCTGCCCTTGCCGTAATACCATTCGGCCGAGGCGTCGAAGTTGTCGGAGCGGACCGGTTGGAGATCGGGATTGCCGGCCGTGCCGAAGCCGTCGAAGCCGTCGATCACGTCCCCGCGGATAATGTTAAGACCGGGCGAAATCTGCGACAGCCCCGGCCTTCCGAGCGTGCGCGAATAGGCGAGACGCAGGATGAGGTCCTTGGTCAGCGCGAAGTTGAAGTTGGCCGAGGGCAAGAAGTCGTCATACTTGCCCGGCAGCACAACCGTGTCGAAAGCGCCAGGTGTGGTTGCGCTCGGCAGGAAGCCGCCCGACGAGGTCTTCGTCTCGACATAGCGCAAGCCGACATTGCCATACATCTCGATCGCGCCCAGCGCGGTCAGGAAGTCGGCGCGCAGATATCCTGCGAGGGTCTGCTCGGCCACATCGAAGCGCTCCGCCGTCCGCTCGTAGAAGCCCGCACCCGTCGCCGGATTGAGGGCGCGGATGTCGATCAGGTTGAAGTATTCCTCCACGCCCGCAAGATTGCAGGCCCCGGTCGAGCTCCAGGTGCGTGGCAGGTTGCCGCCGAACTGGCCGAGCAGCCCCTCGCGCCCAGCCGGCTCGATACAGGGCAGCAGGAACTGCGCCGTCGCGGCCGCGGCCGGATCGGCAATCCCGGCCGGATTGACGGGGATGCGCTGAATATTGACCAACTGCGCCGGAGCGCGGATGCCGTCCCAGGCGGTGAAGACGCCGGCGTTCTGGTTGGGGTTCTGGAAGCTCGACCGCTCGAAGCTGCGCTCGGCCCAGCGGAAGCCGGCCTTGAAGGCGGTGAAGAAGTTGCCTTCGGGCTCCCAGGTCAGATCCAGACGGAAGGAATCGTCGCTGTTCTTGGTGTCGCTGGCATTGCGCTGATACTGGAAGTAGCGCTGCCGGGCGTAATTGATGTCGGCCGGGTTCAGAACCACCAGATTGCCCGGCGCGACCAGCGCGTTCACACCGAAATTCGGTGCCGGGAACGGGTTCTCGTAGAAAGTGACATCGGGGATCTTGCCCTGCGTGTAGTCGAAGTCGACGAAGTTGTAGAAATCCTGCCCGTTAAAGACCGGGGTCGGGCCACCCTGCTGCTCGATGCCGGTGTTGAGCTGCGCCTGGATGATGGTCCGCGCCTGCCCGCGCGAGGTCGTCCCCTTGGCGGAGAGGCTGAGGTTCGAGGTGATCTGCCAGTCGGCCTCGAGCGTGTATTGCTGCGAATCCCGCGCCACGGTGTTGATCGAGGGAGCAGCGCCGATGCGGTTGGTCGCCGAGGCGAGACGGCCCGATTCCAGCAAATAGACCTCGCCGAGCAGCGGGGTATCGCCCAGCAGACTGAAGGTGTTGGCCGGTCCGCCTGACAGGACACCGGCCCGCGGGACGTTGAAGCTGACCGAGTAGTTGGAGCCGACAAGGTTTTCCTCGATGTCGGTCAGCACCGTGTCGAAGCGGATGTCGAGATCGGCGTTCGGCTTCCACTGGAGCGTGCCGTTGAACGATTTCTTCGTGTCGTCGCGCCGCCGCTCGTTGAAGCCGAACTGCCCGGGAATGTAGTAGACATCGTTGACATCGGAGACGCCGTCGCCGTTGGGATCCTCGTTGAGATCGTAGCGATAGGGATTGGCCTGGTTCGAGACCGTCGGCTGGAAGAAGAAATTGAAGTTGGCGTTGGAGGCAAGCGGGTTGTTCTGCGGCACCTGATCGCCGGTCTTGCGGATCCAGATCGCCGGCGCATCGTCGAAGTCCCCGCCCCCGTAGATCTCGGCAACAGTCGAAGTCTCGCGGTAGCCGAAGTTCACCAGCACGCCGAAATCGCCGATACCGGTATCGCGGAATTGCCGGATGAAGAGCGCGTTGACGTCCTGGTTGCTGAGGTCGCCCACCTCGGCGCGCTTCTCGGTCACCGTGACGTTGGCGGTGAACCGCTTCCTGCCCGTCAACGGCGCGCGGGTCTTGAGATTGATCGTCCCGCCGAGCGAACCCTCGATCGAGTCTGCCGTCTGGGCCTTGAGGATATCCACCCCGGCAAACAGCTCCGGCGGCAGGTCCTGGAAATTGACCCCGCGGTCGGCCGCGGTGCCGGAGATGATCTCGCCGTTCAGCTGGACGTTGTTTTCCGACAGGCCGCGGATCTGGACGCCCTGTCCTTCGCCGTCGGCGCTGCGGGTGACCTGGACACCGGTGATGCGCTGCAAGGCCTCGGAGATGTTCTCGTTGGCAAGCTGGCCGATGTCCTCGGCGGTGATGGTGTCCTTGATCTCGCTCGCCCGGCGCTTTTCGTCGATCGAGGTCTCGATGCTCTGGCGCACGCCGGTGACGACGATCTGGTCCGACTCGGCCTCGGTGGTCACCGCGGCCGGCGGCGCAGGGGAGTCCTGCGTCTGGGCGCCGGCTGCCGAAGCCGTTGAAAAGGCGACAACAAGAGCAAGCGAGGACGCGGTGCTGCGCAGCGAAAGATACATAAAACTCCCCCTGAATTTTCTTAATAATCGCAATAATACGATTATTTGAACATTCCGAGGTTGTCAAATGACAGTCCGCAAGGCCGGGCGGCCCCGCCACCGCGATCTGAACGGCGGGGGTCGACCGCACGACGGATCGGCAGCCCAGAGGATTTCGTCACGATTGAAGCGGCAAATTTACCCGGGGCGGGCCGCGCCGCCCTGTCCCGCTGCGCTGTTGAGCCGCTCGAGCAGCAGCCGCAGCTCGATCAGGTTGGCGACCCGCAGGCCGAATTCGAAGACGTCGAAGGGCTTGGTGACAATGTCGCGCGCGCCCAGCGCCAGCGCGCGCCGCCGCGCCTCGATCGAGGTGTCGGCCGTCAGCACCATGATCGGCACCGGATCGTGAGGCGGCGCCAGCCGCCCGAGCCGGTCGAGCAGCGCATAGCCGTCGATCCCCGGCATCATCAGGTCGAGCAGCACGATGTCGGGCCGGTGGGAGAGATAGAGTTCGGTCGCGCGGTGCGGATCGGGCAGGCTGACGATCTGCCTGTAGCCCTCGCGCCCCAGCACGGCCTCGACCAGCGCGAGGTTGGCAGGCTCGTCGTCGATCACGAGGATGCGGGCGTCGGTGGGGGCGCGCAGTGCGGTCATGCCACCCGCTCGGCCAGAGCGCGCTCCATCTCGCCGACCAGCCGCTGCACGTCGATCGGCTTGGTGACGACCGCGCGGGCGCCGCACTCGCTCCAGTCCGCCTGGGCCGCGATCGCGTCGGCGGTCAGCAGGATGACCGGCAGATGCGGCATCTCGCGGCGCAGATGGGCGAGCACCCAGTCGCCGTCATGATCGGGCAGATGGAGATCGAGCAGCACCAGATCGGGCTGCTGGAGCAGCGCCAGATCGCGCCCGATCCGTGCCTGCATCGCATTGAGGAGCCGGATATCGGGCCAGTGGCGGGCAATCACCGCCTCGATCAGCTGGGTGTTGGCGAGATTGTCCTCGATCAGCAGGATTGTCGCGCTCGATGCCGGAAGAGCGGCCGCAGGCGCAGGCTCCCCGAGCGGAGCGCCGTCTGCCAGCGGTTCGCCCGAAACCGGCAGCTCGACCCAGAAACAGGCGCCCTCGCGCCCGTCACCGCGCGGGCTGTAGCCGATCGCTCCGTCCATCGCCTCGACTAGCGCACGCGACAGCGACAGGCCGAGCCCGGTGCCTTCAGACCGGACCGCCGCCGCGCCGAGCCGCGTGAAGGGCTGGAACAACTGCCCGGCCTGGTCCGCCTCGATGCCGATCCCGCTGTCGATCACCTCGATCCGCACGAGGTCCGCGCGGTGGCTGGCGCGCAGCACGACAGTCCCGGCCTCGCGGTTATACTTGATCGCGTTGCTCAGGAGGTTGAGCAGAACCTGGAGCAGGCGGCGCGGATCGGCCGCGATCGGCGGCAGGCTGTCGGCCTCGCATAGGATGGTCACCCCGCGGTTTTCGGCCTGCGGGCGCGACAGGCCGACCGCCTCCTCGATCACGGTCGGCAGCATGGTCGGCGCGATCGCGAGGCCGAGCTTGCCCGCCTCGATTCGCGCGATGTCGAGCACCTCGTCGATCAAGGCGAGCAGGTGCCGGCCAGCGCGCAGGATCTGGTCGATGCTGTTCCTGTCCTGCCCGACGCCGGCATGGCGGTCGAGGTCGAGCAATTGCGCAAAGCCGAGGATGGCATTGAGCGGGGTGCGCAACTCGTGGCTCATGCGCGAGAGGAACAGGCTCTTGGCCGCGCTCGCGGTTTCTGCCTCCTGGCGCGCGATCTCGAGTGCCTCCTCGGCCCGGCGGCGCTCGGTGATGTCGCGGGTGACCTTGGAAAAGCCGCGCAGGGCGCCGGTCTCGTCGTAAAGGGCGGTGATGACGACATTGGCCCAGAACTGGGTGCCGTCCTTGCGCACACGCCAGCCTTCATCCTCCACGCGGCCTTCGGCAACGGCATCCTCAAGGTTGCGCATCGAGCGCTCGCGGCCCGCATCGCCCGGGTAGAACACCGAGAAATGCCGCCCCATGATCTCGTCGCTGCGCCAGCCCTTGATCCGCTCGGCGCCGGTGTTCCAGCTCACCACATGGCCCGCCGTATCGAGCGCGAAAATGCCGTAATCGCGCACGCCTTCGATCACCAGCCGGAAGCGCTCCTCACCCTCGCGCAGGGCCTGTTCGCGGGCGCGCAGGAGGCGGCTCGCCTCGTCCATGCGGTCGGCGAGCTGGCCGATCTCGTCGCGCCCGCCGTCGAGCCCTTCGTCACCGGCCGTCAGCGCCTCGCCCTGCGCCAGCAGCACCGCGCCCCGCTCGAGGCGCTGGACGCGGCGGACGATCCCGCTCGAGAACAGGAACACCGCGAACAGGCTGCCACCGAGGCCCGCCAGCATGAGGATGCCGGTCGCCAGCAGGCCGTTCGAGCGCACCCGGTCGAGCCGCTGCTGGCGTGCGGCAAGCAGTTCGCGCTCGCGCGCCTGCATCCCCTCGATCTCGGCACGCAGGCCGTCGAGCACCTGCTTGTTGGCCGCCAGCCCGGCGGCGACGGCGACCGGATCGGGCACACCTGCCGTCCGCTCGCGCGCGGTCAGCAGCCCTGCCAAACCATTGCGCTTCTGGCCGGCCAGCGCCTTGATCCGCGCCAGCCGCGCCGCCGCCTCGGCATCGCGGATCGCGCTGTCGAGCCGGTCGAACACCTCCGCCAGGCTTCGCTCGGAGCGTTCATAGGGCTCCAGAAAGCGCGGCTCGCCGGTCAGGAGATAGCCGCGCACCCCGCTCGATGCCTCGGCCAGCAGGGCGTGAACTTCGTTGACATCGGTCTGGATCGCGATGGTCAGCCGGACATCCTGTTCGGCATCGGCCTCCGTCCGGCTGATCGCCAGCAGCACGGCGACCGAGCCGAGGAAGATCAGCAGCGGCAGGGCGACCACCACGAGGCCCTTGGTGGCAAGCGGGCGGTTGGCCCACCAACGGGTGATCCGCGCCGCGCTCATGCCGCCCCTCCCGCACCGCGATGCTCCACAGCAAGAATGGCCGCCTGGGTCCGGTCGCGCACCCCGAGCTTGCCGATCAGGCGCTCGACATGGGTCTTGACCGTGCCGGGGCTGATGCCGAGGCGCAGCGCGATTTCCTTGTTGGTGCTGCCATCGCCCAGCGCATCGAGCACCTCGCGTTCGCGCGGCGAGAGGCGTTCGAGCGCAAGGAAGGCCGGATTGCGGTCGGTGGAGCTGACTGCCCGCCGCATCAGGGCGGGAGGGAAAGCAACGCCCCCGGCACAGACCTGGTCGAGCGCGCGCAGCAGGTCCTCGCGCGAGGCATCCTTGGTGATGAAGCCGCGGGCACCGGCGGCAATCGCGGCGCGCAGGTAGTCGGCCGTCTCGTGCATCGTCAGGATCACCACCTTGACGCCCGGCGCCTCCTCGGCCAGCCGGCGGGCAGCGGCGAGGCCGTCAATCCCGCTGCGCTCGCCCTGACCGCCGTAGCGGATGTCGAGCAGCGCCAGTTCGGGGGGCTCGCAGACGCACAGCGCCACGGCTTCCTCGCCGCTTGCGGCCTCGCCGACCACGGCAAAGCGGCCGCTGCGCTCGAGCATCGCGCGCAGACCCTCCCGGGCGACGGCGTGATCATCGGCGATGATGATGCGGGTCAGCGTCATGCGAGGGGCAACTCCGCTTGCAGCGCGCAGCCGCGGCCGGGCGCGCTGGATATTGTCAGCCGTCCGCCGAGCAGTTCGATCCGCTCGCGCATATAGGCAAGCCCGAGCCCGCCGGCCGGGCCGGGCTGGCGGAGCGCTGCCGGATCGAACCCGCAGCCATCGTCGCGCACAGCCAGAACGAGGCCGCCCGGCCGCGCATGGAGCGCAACGCTCGCCCGGACACCCGGGCCAGCGTGGACCCGGCTGTTGTTCAGCGCCTCCTGCACCACCCGGAACAGGGCGGTCTCGAGGCCCGCAGGCAGGCGATCATCGCCCGGGGCCAGCGCGAGATCGAGCGACACTGCCAGCCCGTCCGCTTCGGCGTCGGCAGCGAGCTGATGCAGCGCCGGCAACAGGCCGAGATCGTCGAGCACCGGCGGACGCATTCCGGCGATCACCCGGCGCAGCTCGACCACCAGCGCGCGGGCCTGATCGCGCGCCCTTGCCAGGTCCCCGGGGTCGCCGTCACCCGCCAGTTCGAGCCGCCGCATCAACGCGGCCGCGCTTTGCGCGACCCCGTCGTGCAATTCGTGGGCGATGCGGCTGCGCTCGCTTTCGTGGCTGCGGAGCAATTCGCCCAGCAGCAGGGCAAGGCGCCGCTCGCGGGCCCGGGCCGAGAGGCTGGCGCCGATGAGCTGGCACAGGAGGCCGAGCGTCTCGCGGTCCTCGGCGCCTGCCTCCGAACGGCGGTCCTCCAGCACCAGCGCGCCGATCGTCTCGCCCTCGCTGCCCGGTGCGCGCAATTCGAGCACCAGCCGTTCGCCCGCAAGGCCGGCCCCGGGCGCCTCGCCGGCGGGGGCGATGTGTCCGCGGGCAAAGCCGGCCAGATGCGCCGCGGCAAGGGCCACACGGGCAGCCACCGCATCGAGCGTGTCGGGTGTCGCCGCGGCGAGGCTCTGACCGGCCTCGGCCAGCACCCGCAGCCGGCCCGCGCGGGCCTCGGCGGCACGATAGAGCGCCCTGAGGTCGGCGGCATTCTCGGGAACAGGGTGTGCGACAGACGGGATCATCGGGCTGACTGCCTAGCCCGCGGCACAGCCTTTGTCATACGCCATTCGGCATAGGCCACCCGGCCCGCCGCCCGGCTGACGCGCCACGGGCCGCGGGGCGGCATTTCCTGGCGGGCAAACCACCCCAATGCATCAACGGAGACCCGTCATGAAAAGAATGCTCCTCGCTCTTGCCGCAACCTCGGTCGTGGCCGCGTGCAGCCCGGGCTATGCCCATGCCAAGCCCAAGGCCGCCGCAGCTGCCGCCGCCGCTGCCCAGGTCGATCGCTCGGCCCGCTGCATCACCGAACAGGAAGTGATCGCCGCACAGAAGGCGTGGGGCGAGGGCATCGTCAAGATCGGCGAGGTCTACACCTCGGGCGGCGACTACACCGCAGCCGCAGCGGAACACATCAACCGCTACTACGCCTATGACCTCAGCCTCGTGCTGTTCAAGCCGACCCTTGCCTCGGTGGCGCAGTTCCGCACCTCGTTCGATTCGGCCCTGTCCTACTTCGTCGGCGGCAACGCCTCCTACCCCGAGGACAAGGGCTTTGCGATCAAGCCCTGGACCAACGTGCGCTGGCAGAATGTCGGCATCACCAACAATGCCTGCAACATGGCCGTGGCTATGGGCAACTACTTCTTCACCGCCAAGGGCGGCGGGGCGGAAACCAAAGTCGAATACACCTTCGGCTACATCCGCGACGAGCAGGGCCAGCTCAAGATCGTGGTGCATCAATCCTCGGTTCCTTACGCAGGTGCCTGATATTCCTGTTGTCTGCTAAGTGAGGGGCGCGGGCCGACCGGAAGGGTTGCACGGCCTGCGCCCCTTGCGCTTTCCAATAAGAGACCTGCCATGATCCCGAGGCGCTACCTTCTCCCGTCCCTCCCGGCTCTTGTCCTCGCCGGGCTCGCCGCAACGCCCGCCGCCGCTGCCGAGGATGACGGCAATGTCTGGCTCGGCCAGTTCGCCACCATCAACGCCTCGGAGAAGGTCTATGTCCGGCTCGAGGCGCAGGAGCGCTTCACCAATGATGCCGAGCGGCTCGGGCAATTGCTGCTGCGCTCGCTGGTGGGCTACCGCATCAACAAGCGCGTCAATATCGGCGCGGGCTATGCTTTTGTCCTGACCGATCCGGTCGGCCCGGTCGAACTCAACGAACATCGCTTCTACCAGGAGCTCAATGTTCGCCTGATCGAGACGGAAGGCGGCGTCACGCTGGATGCCCGCACCCGCTTCGAACAGCGCACCTTCGAGGAGCGCGAGGACACCGCCCTGCGGCTGCGGCAGTTCGTGCAATTGCGGGTGCCGGTCAGCAAGAGCAACAAGCTGGTCGCCTATACCGAGCCCTTCGTCGACCTCAACGAGACCAGCGTCCAGCGCGGTGGCCTCTCGATCTGGCGCAACTTCGTGGGCGTATCGGTGCCGTTGGCAAAGGGAGTCGAGCTTGTGCCGGGCTATCTCAACCAACACGTTTTCCGCGACGGCAGGGACCGCTCCGATCACACGGCCAACGTCAATCTGTTCATGACCTTCTGACGCCCCTCCTCCCATCCGAAACCCGAGATTGCGGCGGACGGCCCGCCGTGACATGGCAGCGCTTCGACGCGCGATGAGCGGGAGGACGACATGGATCTGCAGCTTCAAGGCAAGACGGCTCTGGTGCTTGGCGCGAGCAAAGGTCTGGGACGCGCCATCACCGCCGCCTTGACCGCCGAGGGCGCCGAGGTCGTCACCGTTGCCCGCTCGCAGGGTGGCGGAGCGGGCGGACTGCACATTGCCGCCGACCTCGACGATCCTGCCGCTCCGCAGGCGATCATCGCGGCGATGCAGGACGCGGGCCGCTCGCCCGATATCCTTGTGCTCAATGCCGGCGGACCGCCCATGGGGGATGCAGCGACTACCACGCCGGCCGATTTCGCCGCCGTCCTGCCGCGGATGTTCAATGCCCAGCTTGCACTGGCACAAGCCTTCCTTCCCGGGATGCGCGCCCGGGGGTTCGGGCGGATCATCGCCGTCGCCTCGACCAGTCTGGTCGCGGCCGTTCCCGGCCTCGTGCTCTCCAATGCGGTGCGCGCGATGCTCGCCTCCTGGTGCAAGACCCTCGCGGCCGAGGTGGCCGCTGACGGGGTGACGGTGAACCTTCTGCTGCCCGGCCAGATCGCCACCGACCGCCTGACCAGCCTCCATGCCGCAATGGCCGCAGGAAGCGGGACCGCGCCCGAACAGGTCACCGCCCGCGCGATCGCGGCGATCCCGGCAGGCCGGCTCGGACGGCCCGAGGAGTTCGGCGACATTGCCGCCTTCCTCGCCTCGCCCCGCGCCGGGTTCATCACGGGGAGCGCAATCAAGGTCGATGGCGGGCAAACCACCACGCTCTGACCCGGGCGGCTTGCCAGCGGCCGGGCCTGCCACTAGCGCCTGAGACCATGTCCGCTGCCTTCATCGCGCTCCAGCACCTCGTGCCGCAACACGCCCTCTCGCGCCTCGCCGGCAGGCTTGCCGCAAGCGAGACGCCGTGGCTGCGCGACCGGATGATCCGCCGCTTCGCGGCAGCCTACGGGGTCGACCTGTCCGAGGCCGCGCGCGGCATCGGGGAGTTTGCCAGCTTCAACGACTTCTTCACCCGCGAGCTGAAGCCCGGCGCCCGCCCGCTGGCGGACGCCTCGCAATTCATCCTCTCGCCTGCCGACGGCGCAGTGAGCCAGCTTGGCCCGGTCAGCGGCGGACGGATCATTCAGGCCAAGGGCCGCGATTACTCGGTGGCGGAAATCCTCGGCTGCGGCGAGGCGGAGGCGGCGCGGTTCGAGGGCGGCTCGTTCATGACGATCTACCTCAGCCCCAAGGACTATCACCGCGTCCACATGCCCGCCGCAGGGATGCTGTCCGAGACCACCTACATCCCGGGCGACCTGTTCTCGGTCAATACCGCCACCGCCGCCGGGGTCGACCGCCTGTTCGCTCGCAACGAGCGCCTGTCCTGCCGCTTCGACGGGCCGGACGGCCACTTCGCCAGCATCATGGTCGGCGCGATGATCGTTGCCGGGATCGACACCGTCTGGCCCAACCGCTTCCGCACCCATGCCGCCGCGCCGGTGCACGAGGATTTCGCCGGGTCGGATCACAGCTTTGCCGCCGGAGACGAGATGGGACGGTTCTACCTCGGCTCCACCGTCGTCCTGCTGTTCGAGCCGGGCCGCGTGGCATGGCGCGAGGATCTCGCTCCCGCCGCGCCGCTACGCATGGGCGAGGCGATCGCCCGCCGCCTCGCCTAGCGCGCCGCGAGGCTTTCGCGGATCAGGGCGGCGGCAGCCGGGGTCCCCCAGTCATAGCCGCCTGTCACCCGCAGCACTTCCTTGCCGGAGGCGTCGAACAGGATCGTCAGCGGCAGGACCCCCTCGGGCGTGAAGCGGGCGGAAAGCTCGGTCTCGGGATCGAGCCAGGGTTCGAGCCGCGTCAGCCCGGCGCGGGCAAAGAACGGCGTGACGACCTCGCCGCCCCGAAGGTCCTGGCTGACGGTGATGACCCGCACCTCGCCCTCCAGCTCGCCTGCGAGCGCGTCGAGCTGCGGCATTTCCTTGACGCAGGGGCCGCACCAGGTCGCCCACAGATTGAGCAGCACCGGCCCGTCCTGCGCGGCAAGATCGAGCACCTTGCCCGCCGGATCGGCGAGCCGCATCGCCGGCAGCGGCGTTCCGGCAAACTTGCGGGTCACCTCGCCCGCCGCTTCCTTCGCCTCCTCCTGCGCCGCAAGCGGTTGCGCCGGGGCCTCGGCGGCCCTATCGCAAGCCGCCAGCAGCAGGAGCATAAGGGCAGGAATGAGCGGCGAGCGGGACATGACGGGCTCCGGAACTGGTTCGGAAGGGACACCTGCGACCAACCCCATGTGGGGCGGGCGCTTCGCTGACGGCCCTAGCGCCATCATGCGCGAAATCAACGCCTCGATCCCCTTCGACAAAGCGCTCTGGCGGCAGGACATCGCCGCAAGCAAGGCCCATGTGGCGATGCTCGGGGCCGCCGGGATCGTCTCGGACGAGGATGCCGCCGCGATCGGCGCGGGACTCGACGAGGTCGCCGCGGAGTATGAAGCAAACGGCGTGCCCGAGGATTGGGACCGCGAAGACATCCACATGACGACCGAGGCCCGGCTCGCCGAACTGATCGGCCCGGTCGCCGGACGCTTGCACACCGCGCGCAGCCGCAATGACCAGGTCGCGACCGATTTCCGCCTCTGGGTGCGCGATGCCTTCGCCCAGATGGACGAGGGGCTGGCGGCCTTGCAGCGCGCCCTCGTCAGCCGTGCGGGTGAGCATGCCGGCAGCATCATGCCCGGCTTCACCCATTTGCAAACCGCCCAGCCCGTCACGCTCGGCCACCATCTCATGGCCTATTACGAGATGTTCCGGCGGGACCGCGCGCGCATCGCCGATGCCGCCAGTCGGATGAACGAATGCCCGCTCGGCAGCGCGGCGCTGGCCGGCACCGGCTTCCCGATCGACCGCGAGGCGACCGCGAGCGCACTGGGCTTCGACCGGCCCACCGCAAACTCGCTCGACGCCGTATCCGACCGCGATTTCGCGGTCGATTTCCTGTGGAGCTGCTCGGCCACGGCCCTCCACCTCTCCCGCTTGGCGGAAGAGCTGATCCTCTGGGCAAGCCAGCCCTTCGGCTTCATCCGCCTGCCCGACAGCCTCTCCACCGGCTCCTCGATCATGCCGCAGAAGAAGAACCCGGACGCTGCCGAACTGGTGCGCGGCCATTCGGGGCGGGTGATCGGGGCGCTGACCAGCCTGATGATCACCATGAAGGGCCTGCCGCTCGCCTATTCCAAGGACATGCAGGACGACAAGCCGCCGGTGTTCGAGGCGGCCTCGCTGATGGCCCTCAGCATCGCGGCGATGACCGGGATGATCGCGGGCGCGACCTTCAACACCGGCCGGATGCGGGCCGCCGCCGAACTCGGCTATGCCACCGCCACCGACCTTGCCGACTGGCTCGTGCGGCAGGCCGGCATCCCGTTCCGCGAGGCGCACCACATCACCGGCGCGGCGGTGAAGCTGGCGGAGCAGCGGGGCATCGCCTTGGACCAGCTCGCGCTCGAAGACCTCAAAGCGATCGATGCGCGGATCGACGGGAGCGTTTATGCGGCGCTCTCGGTCGATGCCTCGGTTGCCGCGCGCGCATCCTATGGGGGAACCGCGCCCGATCAGGTGCGTATGCAGGTCGCGGCCGCAAAGGTCACGCTGGGAATGGAGGAATGATGCGCCACATCGCTGCTCTGGGTCCGGCCGCTCTGCTCGCCGGCTGCGGCACGGCCGCCCCGCTCGCCCCGCCCCAGGGTGCCAGCCTGCCGACCGCGCCTTATGGTGCGACCGAAAGACCCTCGGCCGAGGAGCTGCTGCGCCGGGAGGCGCTCGCCGCGCCGGAGCGCAGCGTAGAACTGCGCCGCCGCTCCGAGGAACGCCAGGACGATCCTTTCGATCTTCCGCCCGAATAGAAACGAGCCCATGGACCACTTCACCTTCCGCGACGGCGTGATGCACGCCGAGGACGTCCCCCTGCCGCTGATCGCGGAAGCGGTCGGCACGCCCGTCTACGTCTATTCGCGCGCGACGCTGGAACGCCATGCACGCGTGTTCCGCGAGGCACTGGCCGGAGTGCCGGACAAGCTCATCGCCTTCGCGGTCAAATCGAACCCCAACCTTGCCGTGCTGCGGGTGCTCCAGAGCCAGGGGATGGGCGCCGACGTCGTCTCGGTGGGCGAGATGCGCCGCGCGCTGGCGGCAGGGATTGCGCCGGAAATGATCGTCTTCTCGGGCGTCGGCAAGACCACGGCCGAGATGGTCGCAGCGCTCGAGGCCGGGATCGGCCAGTTCAACATCGAGAGCGAGGAAGAGGGCATCGAACTCGCGCAGATCGCGGCGGCACGGGGAATGACCGCGCAGTGCACGCTGCGGATCAACCCCGATGTCGATGCGGGAACCCACGACAAGATCTCGACCGGCAAGGCCGACAACAAGTTCGGGGTGCCGATCAGCGAGGCGGGGCAGATCTTCAGCACGCTGGCGGGGCTGCCGGGGGTGAACCTGCGCGGTGTGGCGGTGCATATCGGCAGCCAGCTCGCCGATCTCGCCCCGCTGGAGGCGGCTTTCGGGAAACTCGGGGCGCTCGTCACCGCGCTGCGGGGCGCAGGTCATACGATCTCCCATGTCGACCTCGGCGGCGGGCTGGGCGTGCCTTACCGTGTCGGGGAGGTGCTTCCTGCTCCGGCCGAATATGGCGCGATGGTGGCGCGGGTGACGAAGGACTGGGGGGTCAAGCTGATCTTCGAGCCGGGCCGCGTGATCGCGGGCAATGCCGGGGTGCTGCTGACCCGCGTGGTGCGGGTGAAGCGCGGGATCAAGGACCCCTTCGTGATCGTCGACGCGGCGATGAACGACCTTGCCCGCCCCGCCCTCTACGGCGCCTATCACCACTTCGAGGCGGTCGCGCCCAAGGGCGGTCGGATGACCGCCAACATCGTCGGCCCGATCTGCGAGACCGGCGATACCTTCGCGATGGGCCGCGAGTGCGATGCGTTGAAAGCGGGCGATCTTGCCGTGTTCCGCACCGCGGGCGCTTACGGCGCGACGATGGCCTCGTCCTACAATTCGCGCGGCTTCGTGGCCGAGGTGCTGGTCGATGGCGACCGCTTCGCCGTGGTCGCCGACCGCATCGAGGCGGGCGCGATCATGGATGCCGAGCGCGTGCCGGAATGGCTGCTGTGAGCCGGTAATGAGCCGCATCGCCAGCCTGCCGCTGTTCCACCAGATCGCAGGCCAACAGGTCCTTGTGCTAGGCGATGGCCCGGCAGCCGAGCCCAAGCGGCGGCTGGTCGAACGGGCGGGCGGCGTGATCGTGGAGGACTTTGCAAGGGCGGTCGATGAGGGGGTGCGGATCGCCTTCATCGCCTTCGAAGATGCGCGAGCCTGCGAGGCTGCGGCGATCAATGCGCGCTGTGCGGGGATGCTGGTCAATGTTGTCGACCGCCCGGAATTATGCGACTTTACAACGCCTTCCATCCTTGACCGCGACCCGCTGCTGGTGGCGATCGGGACTGGGGGGGCCTCGGCTGGCCTTGCCAAGCATGTGCGCCTGAGGCTCGAGCGGGTGCTGCCCGAGACGCTCGGCGCCCTGGCGAGGGCGCTGGAGGCGGCGCGGCCTGTGCTGCGGCGGCGCTTTCCCGATGGGCCGGATCGCAGGCGTGCGGTGGATGCGGCGCTGCGCGAAGGTGGCCCGCTCGACCCGCTTGATCCGCAATCTTTTCAGCGTGTTGCCGCATGGTCCGAGGGCGCTGCCATGCCGCAAGACGGTGCGGTGATCGCGGTCACGCTGACCAGCGCCGATCCCGAGGATCTGACCTTGCGGCAGGCCCGCTTGCTCGGCGAGGCCGATCTGCTGCTGCTGGATGGCGATGTCCCTGCCGCGATCCTCGCCAGAGCCCGGGCCGATGCCGCAAGGCGCGTGTTTCACGTGAAACAGGGCACCCCGGAGGGGGTCGAAGGGGGGTCTGAAGGGGGTCTGGAGGGGGTCAGGACCGGGGCAGAGGCGCACGAGCCAGGGTCTGGCACGGGCCCCGAAGCCGCGCCCGGCCTGCCGCCCGCCGGCCTCACCCTGATCCTGCGCTGGCGCCCCGAGGGCACCCCGACCGCCTAGGCCGCCTCCAGGACCGGCGTGCGCAGGCTCGCGAAATAGCCGGACATCGCCGCCACCGCCTGATCGCTGAGGCCGATGAAGGCGCGGCGGCGGTCGGCGGGGTGGGGCACCCGCACGAAAATCCCGCTCTCGACCATCTGCGTCAGCCAGCGCAGCGCGGTGGTCGCCGGCACGCCCGCCGCGATGCACAGCGAGGTGACCGAGATCCGCGCTCCTTCGGCATGGGCGGCGGTGAGATCAAGCAGCATGTCCCACGCCGGATCGCCGAACAGCTCGGCATCGAAGAACCGCGCACGGGCCTGGCGGTTGGCGATGATCTGGCGCACCGTGCGGGGATCAGGGAGCGGCGGACCGCCCGGCACGGCGGCACTGAAGCCGCCCTGCACCCCGGGCTGCCTTGCGGCATAATCGCGCCGCACCTCGCCGACGGCGCTCTGCCCGCTCTTCGGCACAGCGACGGGCGGACGGCCCATCCGGTCAAGCGAATGGGCAATCGCCTCGACCTGCTGCGACAGCCGCAGCAGCGCCACGCGGTCCTCCTCGCCCATCTCCCTCAGCCGCGCCGCCCCTGCCTCGCCCATGATCCGGCCGACCGCGATCACTCTTTCGGCGCGGCTCGGCGAGACCAGGATCTGCGGGTTCGACTGGTCGAGCACGGCGAAGACATCGTCGAGCCCGGCAAGATTGGTGGCGACAACCAGCTTCGCCCCCGAACGCGCCACCCGCGCATCGAGCCGCGCCAGCCCTGCAAGCATCATCCCGTCCATCCCGCGCGCGCCGGTGACCGCGCAGTCGACCACCACCACATCGCCCAGAAGCGCGATCGGCCCTTCGAGCAGCGCGGCAAGCGTGCCGCCATCGATGGTGCGGAAGCCCGCCCCGCCGAGATCCTCGGCAATCTGGCGGCGCAAGCCTTCCTGTGCGCCGAAGATCGCGACCCGCGCCGGCAGGCCCGCGCCGTCATCGGCCAGATCATAGGAGAAATCCAACGCAACGGGGTGATTGGCATTGTTCAGCATCGACTCGGGCTCCAGCAATGTTGGAACAACAATAGAACAAAACCGGATCAGGTCAAGTATATATGCGTAATGACAAAGGTTTACGCGCCCGTCAGCCAGCCCGCCGTCCGGCCCTTCCTACACCCAATCCGGCCGGAGGGGGGCAGCGTCACGGCCGGATCTCGATCGCCGTGCCGTCAGGCACAATGCGCCATAGCTCGGCGATTTCCGCGTTGGAGAAGGCAATGCAGCCATCGGTCCAGTCGCCCGGCATGCGCCCGAAAGGCAGGCTATTGGGCTGGCCGTGGAGGAAGATATCGCCCCCGGGCGAGCGCCCCTGCGCACGGGCGAAGGCGCGGTCGGCGGCGTTGGGGTAGGAGATTTTGAGACTGAGGTGATAGGCGCTGCCGGGATTGCGCCCCTCGATCACATAGCGTCCCTCGGGCGTACGCTCGTCACCCTCGAACTGCTTGTGCCCCTGCGGCCGGTCGCCGAACTGCAAGCCGCGCCACGCCTTGACCGGCCGGCCTTGCGAATAGGCCACCATCAGTCGCTCGGACTTGTCGACGACGAGGTAATCGACTGTGGCAAAGCCCCGGTCGGGGATGATCCGCCCCGCCTCACGCGCCAACAGGGGCTTCTGCGCCTGCTCGGGCGGCGGCGCGGCGCAGGCGGCGAGCGCCATCGGAGCAAGGAGCGCGAGGGAAGCGAGGCGGCGCATCGGGCCAGCATAACCTGCTGGCCCCGCCTCCATCAATCCACGAAGGGATCGCGCATCAGGATTGTGTCGTCGCGCTCCGGCGAGGTCGAGACCAGCGCAACCGGGCATTCGATCAGCTCCTGGATGCGCTGGATATACTTGATCGCGGCGGCCGGCAGGTCGGCATAGGAGCGCGCGCCGGCGGTGCTTTCGTGCCAGCCGGGCATTTCCTCGTAGATCGGCTCGCATTGGGCCTGATCGGCGGCGTGGCTCGGGAGATAGTCATAGACCTTCCCGTTCAGGCGATAGCCGGTGCAGATCTTCACCTTGTCAAGCCCGTCGAGCACGTCAATCTTGGTCAGGGCGATGCCGGTCACGCCCGAGATCGCGCAGGACTGGCGCACCAGCACGGCATCGAACCAGCCGACGCGGCGCTTGCGGCCTGTCACCGTGCCGAATTCATGGCCGCGCTCGCCAAGGCGCTGGCCGATTTCGTCTTCCAGCTCGGTCGGGAACGGGCCGGAGCCGACGCGGGTGGTATAGGCCTTGACGATGCCGAGCACGAAGCCGGTCGAATTGGGGCCGAGGCCCGAGCCCGACGCCGCGGTGCCGCTGACGGTGTTGGACGAGGTGACGAAGGGATAGGTGCCGTGATCGACATCGAGCAGCACGCCCTGTGCGCCCTCGAACAGGATCTTGGCCCCGGCGCGGCGCACCTTCTTCAAACGCTTCCACACCGGCTGGGCGAACTTCAGCACGAAGGGCGCGATTTCGCGCAGTTCTTCCAGCAGCGCGGCGCGGTCGACCGGCGGCTGGCCGAAGCCGGCGCGCAGCGCATCGTGGTGGGCGCAGAGGCGGTCAAGCTGGGGTTCGAGCGTGTCGAGATGGGCAAGGTCGCACACGCGGATCGCACGGCGGCCGACCTTGTCCTCGTAGGCCGGGCCGATGCCGCGTCCGGTGGTGCCGATCTTGCCCTTGCCCGCGGCGGTCTCGCGCAAGCCGTCAAGGTCGCGGTGGAGGGGGAGGATCAGCGGGCAGTTATCTGCGATGGCGAGGTTCTCGTCGGTGACGCTGACGCCCTGCGCCTCGACCTTGGCGACCTCGTCGCGCAGCGCCCAGGGGTCGAGCACCACGCCATTGCCGATCACCGAGAGCGTGCCCGAGACGATGCCCGAGGGGAGCAGGCTGAGCTTGTAGGTCTTGCCGTCGATCACCAGCGTGTGGCCGGCATTGTGCCCGCCCTGAAAGCGCACCACGGCATCGGCGCGGCTGGCGAGCCAGTCGACGATCTTGCCCTTGCCCTCATCGCCCCACTGGGCGCCGATCACGGTGACGTTGGCCATTTGTATCCTTCAATCGTAGCGGTTTGGCGGTGGCGCGGGACCCGGCGGGGGCCTAGGCGTTCGGGACGGCAAGGGCAAGGGCTCCAGCGACCGCCGGAGGGCGGCGCGAAGGGTTTTGCGGGGCTTGCGCGTTGGGGGGAGAGAACACCCCGACCCCGGAAGGAAACCGAGCGATGAAAACCACCGCCAAAGCCCTGATCGCCGCCGGCGCGCTCGCCGCGCTGGCAACGCCGATTCTCGCCCAGCAGCGCCCCGCGCCGGGCAACCGCGTGCCGCCCGCCTGCCGCGCCGAGATACTCAGGCTGTGCGGCAGCGACCGCACGCAGATGCGCTCCTGCCTTGCCGCAAAGGCGGCCGAGCTTTCCCCTGAGTGCCGCGGGCAGATCCGCGCCCGGATGGAGCAGCGCCGCGGTGCCGCCGGGGCCGGGGCGGGTGCAGGCGCTGCTGCGGGCGAGCGCCGGGTGCCGCCCTCGCAGACCCTCTACTATGGCAGCGACAGCCTCCAGGCGCTCGACCTGTGGTTGCCGGCTGGAGCAAAGAAGGCACCGCTCGTTCTGTTCGTCCACGGCGGCGGGTGGAAGAGCGGCTCGAAGAACAATGCGACGGGCCGTGCCCTGCCCGCGCATATGCTCGAGCAGGGCTATGCCTTCGCCTCGATCGACTACCGGCTGGTGCCGCGCAACACGGTCGAGGAGCAGGCGGGCGATGTCGCCGCCGCGCTTGCCCATGTGCTGAAGCGGGCGGACGACCTGGGGATCGACCGCAGCCGTGTGGTCATCACCGGGCACTCGGCCGGCGCGCATCTGGTGGCGCTGGTGGGGACGGACGAGCGCTATCTGAAGGCCGCGGGCCTCTCCTTTGCCGATATCGACGGGGTGATGCCCAATGACGGCGCGGCCTATGATGTGGCAGCGCAGATTGCGGGCGCGGGGCCGATGATGCTCGCGACCTACAGCCAGGCTTTCGGCACCGATCCCGCGCGGCACAAGGCGCTCTCGCCGGTCGCGCAGGCGGCCGCGCCCAATGCGCCCGCCTTCCTCCTGCTTCATGTCGAGCGTTCCGATGCAGCGGCGCAATCGCGGACGCTCGCCGAGGCGCTGCGCAAGGCGGGCGCGGATGCCGAGGTCGCCGCTTTCCCGGGCAAGGGCCTGGGCGGCCACATGGGGATCAACCGCCGCCTCGGCCGCAAGGACTACGCCGCGACCGTGGTGATGGACAACTGGCTGAAGAAGGTGCTGGGCTAGCCTCGCCTGCCCGGCCCCTCACACCCGGGCGATGGCTTCGATCTCGACCATCAGTTCGGGGAGCGCGAGGCTCTTGACCTCGACGGTCGTATCGGCCGGGTAGGGCGCGGTGAACCACTTCGCCCGCGCCTCGACGATCCCGGGGAAGTGCGCCATGTCGGTGAGGTAGATCGTCACCTTGACCACCTTCGACAGGTCGCTGCCGCCCGCCGCCAGCACGGCGGCGAGATTGAGGAAGGTCTGTTCAAGCTGCGCGTCGAAGTCGCCCGGTCCCACGATGCTGCCGTCCGCACCGATGCTCGCCTGCCCGGAGACAAACAGCAGGTCGCCCACCTGCCACGCAGGCGAGAAGTGGTAGGCGGCGAGCGGGTCGCCCGGCAGGGTGATCGCCTTGGCCGGGCCGCTCACTTGCGTGGCTCCAGCGCCACCGGCTCCGCGCCCGCGAGCACCCAGCCGCAACCCAGCGCCGCAGGGTCCTCGCCCTCGCCCAGTTGCGCGAGCGTGCGCCAGCCTTCCGCTCTCAGCCGCGCGGCCGCGGCGCGGTCGTGGCCGAGGGGAAGGTAGACCATCCGCACCGGCGCAGGCTGCGGCGCGATCTCGGCGAGGCGGTCGAGATAGAGGGTGAAGCCGGTCGCCGCCTCCTGGCTGCCCGCGATCCGGTAGGTGCCGCCCCGCCCGGCCGCACGGCGCAGGCCCTCGGCATACAAGGTGAAGCCGAACCATGACTGGTATTCAAAGCCGTGCCGCTCGGTCGGGTCGAGGGTGATGCGCGCCGCATCGCCGATCGCCGCCGCGATCGCCTCCAGCCCGTCGAGCCGGGTTTTGAGCGCCCCGCCCGCATCGACATCGCGCAGAGCCGCAAGCGCGCTTTCGAACGGCCCGGTGGCATAGAGCAGCGGTAGATAGGCCGCGCCGCCTGCTGCCTTCAATCCGCCCGCATCCTTGGTGTCGAGCTCGCGCCGCACCGCCTCGATCTGCTCGGACGCGAGCGGGAATGGCCCGAGACCATCGGCTCCCGCCAGCGTATCGACCAGATCGGGGAGCGTGAAATCGACCGAGATGCCGGTCAGCCCGGCCGCCTTCAGCGCCTCGATCGCGAGCATCACCACCTCGCTCGCCGCCGCGACGCTATCGGCGCCGATCAGCTCGGCGCCCAGTTGCAGGCGTTCGCGCGCCGGATCGAGCTGGCTCGCCTTGATCACCACCGTGTCGCCGCAATAGGCGAGCCGCAGCGGACGGGCGGCGGCAGCAAGGCTGGTCGCGGCGATGCGCCCGACCTGCGGGGTCATGTCCGAACGCAGCGCGAGGGTTCGCAGGCTGGCGGGATCGACAAAGCGGAACATGGTGCTGCGCTCGCCGACGCTGACGCCCGCCATGCGCCCGACCAGCGAAGCCTCGAACTCCAGCAGCGGCGGGCGCACCCGGTCATAGCCATGCGCGCCCAGCACATCGAGACAGGCATGCATCGCCGCGGTGATCCGCGCCGCTTCGGGCGGCAGGTGATCTTCGAGGCCTTCGGGCAGGAGGTCGTTGGGCTTGGTCATGGTGCCACGCGCTTAGCGGGGTATCGGCGCGGGGTGAAGGGGCAAGCGGCAATGGCTACCCTCAGGCCGGAGCGCTGGACCGGCCCGCAACGCGGGCGGCAAGCGCGACTGCGCGCCGGCCGAAAGGCCGCCCCCTCGGCAGGGAGGCTGGCGCAGCCAGCCTCCCGCGAGAGACTAAAACGTCAAGGCCTTGACCAGCTTCACGCCTTCGACCTTCTCGGCCTCGGCGATGACTTCAGGGGTCAGGGCATCATCGAGGCTCAGCAGCAGCACCGCTTCCCCGCCCGCTTCGCGGCGGCCGAGGTTGAAGGTGCCGATATTGATCCCGTGGCTGCCCAGCAGCGTCCCGATGCGGCCGATGAAGCCCGGCTTGTCGTCATTGACGATGTAGAGCATGTGGCCCGACAGCTCGGCCTCGATGCCGATGCCGAAGATCTCGACAAGGCGCGGCGCCTCGGTGCCGAACAGCGTGCCGGCGACCGAACGCGGGCCTTGCGCGGTCTCGACCGTCACGCGGACCAGCGTGTTGAACGCGCCCTCGCGCTCGTGGCGCACTTCGCTTACCGCAAGGCCGCGCTCCTTGGCGAGGAACGGGGCATTGACCATGTTCACCGTGTCCGAATAGCGGCGCATGAAGCCCGCCAGCACGGCCGCGGTGATCGGCTTGCCGTTCAGTTCGGCCGCCGCGCCCTCGCGCTCGATCCCGATCTTGGTAAGGTTGCCGTGGGCGAGCTGCCCGACAAGGCTGCCGAGCTTTTCCGCGAGCGCCATGTAGGGCTTGAGCTTGGGCGCTTCCTCGGCGCTCAGCGAAGGCACGTTGAGCGCATTGGTGACACCGCCATTGACGAGGTAATCGGCCAGTTGCTCGGCCACCTGAAGCGCGACATTGACCTGCGCTTCGGTGGTCGATGCCCCGAGGTGCGGGGTGCAGATGAAGTTGGGCGCGCCGAACAGCGGGTGATCGGCAGCCGGCGGCTCGGTCTCGAACACGTCGAGCGCGGCGCCTGCGACCTGCCCGCTTTCGAGGCATTCCTTGAGGGCCGCCTCGTCGATCAGCCCGCCGCGCGCGCAGTTGATGATGCGGATGCCCTTCTTGGCATTCTCGAGCCGCTCGCGGCTGAGGATGTTGCGGGTTTCCTCGGTCAGCGGGGTGTGCAGCGTGACGAAATCGGCGCGCGAGAGCAGCGTGTCGAGATCGACCTTCTCGATGCCGAGTTCGATGGCGCGGTCCTCGGTGAGGAAGGGATCATAGGCGATCACCTTCATCCGGAGGCCGATGGCGCGGCTCGCTACGATCGAGCCGATATTGCCGGCGCCGATCAGGCCAAGGGTCTTGCCGGTGAGTTCCACCCCCATGAACCCGCTCTTGGGCCACTTGCCGGCCTGGGTCTGGGCATTGGCCTCGGGGATCTGCCGGGCGAGCGCGAACATCAGGGCGATGGCGTGCTCGGCGGTGGTGATCGAGTTGCCGAAGGGGGTGTTCATCACCACCACGCCCTTGGACGAGGCATAGGGGATGTCGACGTTATCGACGCCGATACCGGCGCGGCCGATCACCTTCAGATTGGTGGCGGCATCGAGGATCGCCTTGGTGACCTTGGTCGAGGAGCGGATCGCGAGGCCGTCATATTCGCCGATGCGGGCGATCAGCTGCTCGGTCGTTTCGCCGGTGATGACATCGACATCGCAGCCGCGCTCCTCGAAGATGCGGGCGGCGTTGGGGTCCATCTTGTCGGAAATGAGAACTTTGGGACGGGTCATTGCAAATACCTTCCACTCGTCTCCCCGGACCTGATCCGGGGTCCCGCTTCTTTGCGGGCGTATGATAAGGAAAGCGGGGCCCCGGCTCGGAGGCCGGGGAGACGCTGAGACTGGGTTAGGGCTGAAAGATCAGCCGTTCTTGACCTTCTCGTAGGCCCATTCGATCCACGGCAGGAGGCGCTTCAGATCCTCCTGCTCGACGGTCGAGCCGCACCAGATACGCAAGGACGGCGGCGCGTCGCGGTAGCCGTTGAAGTCGTAGCCGACAGCGCGTTCCTCGAGCAGCTTGACGATCTTCTTGGGCACGGCGGCCTGATCTTCGGCCGAGAGGCTGTCATACCAGTCGCCCTGGAACACCATGCACACGCCGGTGTTGGTCTGGAGCGCCGGGTCGGTCGCCATGTTCCGCAGCCACGGGGTGGCCTCGATCCAGTCCTTGACGAGAGCGGCGTTGGCATTGGCCCGCTCGATCAGCGCCTTGCGCCCGCCGATCGCCTTGGCCCATTCGAGCGCGGCGATGTAATCCTCGGTGGCGAGCATCGAGGGGGTGTTGATCGTCTCGCCTTCGAAGATGCCGCGGTTGAGCTTGGCGCCCTTCTTCATGCGGAACAGCTTGGGCAGCGGCCATGCCGGATCATAGCTTTCGATCCGCTCGACCGCCTTGGGGCTGAGGATCAGCATCCCGTGCTGGGCTTCCGAGCCCATCACCTTCTGCCACGAATAGGTCGTGGCATCGAGCTTCGACCAGTCCATCTCCATCGCGAAGATCGCGCTGGTGGCGTCGTTGATGGTGATGCCCTCGCGGCCCTTCTCGAGCCAGTCGGTATTGGGGATCATCGCGCCCGAGGTGGTGCCGTTCCAGGTGAACACAACGTCGTTGCGCTGGGGAATGGTGGTGAGATCGGGGATCTGGCCGTAATCGGCGGTCAGGACCTGGAGGTTGGGCAGCTTGAGCTGCTTCACCGCGTCCTGGATCCAGATATTGCCGAAGCTCTCCCACGCCGCGACCGTGACCGGGCGCGCGGGATCGAGCATCGACCACATGGCGGCCTCGATCGCGCCGGTATCGGAGGCGGGCATGATGCCGATCAGGTAATCATCGGGAATGCCGAGCAGTTCGCGGCTGAGGTCGAGCGCATATTTGAGGCGCGACTTGCCGAGCGCCGAACGGTGCGAGCGGCCGAGCACATCGGTCTTGAGCTTGTCCAGCGACCAGCCGGGGAATTTTGCCGTGGGGCCCGACGAGAAGAAGGGGCGCTCAGGCTTCAGCGAAGGCTCGTGTGCGAGCCCGCGAACGTAGTCAGTCATGTATTCTCTCCTTGCAGAGAGCTCGCGCGGCGTTGGGACCGCGTGGCCCACGGGCGGCTTTAGTGGCGGGCGGGGAGGAGTCAATGCGGAAAGGACCGCAGTCCTGCCGAATCCTCCCTCTCGCAAATTGCGCCGGGCTGGCCTAATGGGGCCGCGCCATGGACGTCTCGAACCTTCGCATTGCCATGTTCAGCGGCAATTACAACTACACCCGCGACGGCGCCAATCAGGCGCTCAACCGCCTGGTCGGCTCGCTGCTGGCGCGCGGGGCGAAGGTGCGCGTCTATTCGCCCAAGGTCG
>VFQM010000286.1_pt1 | contig 59416 bp, 53 predicted proteins | sample 3512391 | NCBI WGS metagenome assembly VFQM01 (sample SAMN10412369, study PRJNA504923) | tailings metagenome | isolation source: Replicate 1 from Balatoc abandoned mine | place: Philippines | reverse complement strand
AGTAACAACTTTCAGGCAAAAAGGCAACCTTTTTCTGTTATATTTATCAAGAAATTGAATGTTAATTATATTGAGTTAAGCTTGATGGGCTGAGATTATCTATAAAGACTATATGCGTGCCCTTAAACCCTTTTATTGCGCCGTCCAACCCCCATCAACACTAAGAGCTGTACCCGTGATAGAATTCCCACCAGAGCTGCATAAAAACACGGCAAGCTCGCCAATTTCTTCAGGATTCACAAAGCGTTGTGAAGGTTGTTTTTCGCTTAAAAGAGTACGGCTTGCTTCATCATAAGAAATTTTTTGTTGCTGCGCTTTTTCTTGAATTTGACGCTCAACCAAAGGCGTTAGAACCCATCCAGGACAAATGGCATTGCAGGTAATTTTCTCTTGGGCCGTCTCAAGCGCAACGGTTTTTGTAAGACCTAACAAACCATGCTTTGCGGCTACATAAGCTGACTTGAATGGAGAAGCCACAAGGCCATGGGCAGAGGCTATGTTAATAATGCGTCCCCATTTTTGAGCTTTCATTATCGGAAGGGCTGCTTGAATGCCATAAAAGGCCGCTGAAAGGTTAAGCGCAAGAATCGTCTCCCACTTCTCAGCAGGAAAATCTTCGATAGGCGCAACATGCTGAATCCCGGCATTATTAACGAGCACATCAATCCGCCCAAATATTTGATAAGCCTTAGTAATTAAGGCTTGTGCCCCAGAAGATACCGCTAAATCAGCCTCGATATATGCAACCTGAACCTGATAAGTTTTTTCAATTTTTTTGCAAAGTTCTTCAATTTGATTTCGATCTCCAAACCCATTGATCACAATTGAGACACCTGCTTCAGCGAGTTTTTCAGCGATACTAAGGCCAATTCCACTTGTCGAACCTGTAATAATAGCTACTTTACCTGTAAGCATTATGAAACTTTCAATTAAAAAATTCGTTTTCTTTATTAAACCTGAACTTATTTAATTTTTTCTTACTTGTAAGAATTTAAAAAATTACATTTTTTTAAATATCTCTCTTGCCTTCTTGCGTGAGCCTTTCTAAACTCGCCATAATTTATGAAAAGGTATTTTTTGTATGCATATATTTCACGTGATACTTCACACGGTTATTCCCTTCTTAATTATTTTGTCGCTTCTTGTCTTTGTCCATGAACTTGGTCATTTTTGGGCAGCACGTCGAAACGGCGTTAAAGTTGAAGTTTTCTCGATTGGCTTTGGTCCAGAAATTTTTGGATGGAATGATAGCAAAGGAACACGCTGGAAAGTCAGCGCACTCCCTTTAGGGGGTTATGTCCGCATGTTTTCGGATCTTAATGCTGCAAGCCAACCCGACCAAGAACGTATTGCTCAAATGACTGAAGCTGAAAAACAACAGTCTCTCTTCCATAAAACAGTTTGGCAAAGGATTAGTATTTCTGCCGCAGGACCAATTGCTAATTACCTCTTTGCTGCTTTGTTAATGACAGGTTTGTATGTTTTTGTTGGCCAAAGAATTCCTGCAGAAACAGCAAAAATTGGCCAAATTATGCCTGGAAGTGCTGCGGCTCTTGCAGGCTTAAAAAGTGATGATGTTGTTGAACAAATTAATGGACGCCCTATTGTTTCTTTTAGTGATATGCACAACATAGTAAAAGAAAATGCCGGGAAAGAGCTAACTTTTGTTATCGTGCGTGAAGCCGCTCCTTTGACGCTTAAAATTGTCCCCCAAGAAGCCAAGGAGGGAACTCAAACTGTGGGACGTCTTGGGGTGACACATGGAACAGTTGATATCAAACATCCTTTCTACTTAGCGCCTTTTTACGCAGTTATGGATTGTCTTAAGTTCACTTCACAAGCCCTTGTTTCTGTGGGCCAAATTTTAACAGGGAAAAGATCAACTGACGGGCTAAGTGGACCTATTGGAATTGCCACCATGACGGGTGAAATTATGCAAAAAGAATTTACAGAGATTTTATGGTTTTGCATCTTTTTATCCCTTAATCTAGGATTTTTAAATCTTCTTCCTATTCCGATGTTTGATGGTGGACATCTTCTGTTTTATTTTATTGAAGCCATTCGCGGGAAGGCTGTGAGTGAAAAAGCCCAAGAAATTGCCTATCGTATTGGGTTTGCTTTTGTTATTTTTCTTGTCATATTTTCTACTTGGAATGATCTTTCGCGATTAAAAGCTTTAGATTTTTTAAAAAATATTTTTGGATAAACAATTAAGGGGTTAGTGAGGGATCTTGTGAGTAATTTTATCCGTTTCATCTTTACTTTAGTATTTTTGTTAGCTTTTGAAGGAAAAGGGCTACAAGCTTCTACTTTCATTCAGGACATTCAAGTCCAAGGGAATCAACGCATTGAAAAAGAAACCATTTTAGCGCAAATTGATCTCTCTCCGGGTAAAGCTTATACGCAAGAAGAAATTGACCAAGCTCTTAAAAACTTATTTGCCTCTGGTCTGTTTGCTGACGCACGGCTTGAAGTAAAAGGCTCTATCTTATTGATTCATATTAAAGAAAACCCCATCGTGAATCAGGTTGTTATTGAAGGGAACGACAAGTTATCTGATGAAATTCTGAAAGGTGAACTTCAGCTTCGTCCTCGACAAGTTTACACGCTCACTCGTTTACGCAACGATACTCAGCGTATTCAAGATTTATATCGTCTAAAAGGACATTTCGCAGCTGTTGTAACGCCTCATATCATCAAGCGCGAACAAAATCGTGTAGATGTTGTCTTTGATGTTAAAGAAGGACATGCAACCGTTGTGCGTAAGATTTTCTTTATTGGGAATAAAAAATTCAGTGAAAGCAAGCTTGAGAGTGCCATTCAAACAAAAGAAACTCGCTGGTATCGCTTTTTTACTTCAGATGATATCTTCGACTCAGATCGCCTTTCTTATGATAAGGAGCTTCTTCGTAAATTTTATCTTGAACATGGCTATGCAGATTTCCAAATTAAATCAGCGGTTGCTGAATTAACGCCAGATCGTGAAGAATTCTTTATTACATTCACCCTCGAAGAAGGCGAACGCTATCATGTTGGGGATGTAAAAATTACCTCTGATTTTAAAGATATCGATGTAAAAACCCTTGAGAAGAAAGTTTCTTTTTCTAAGGGCGATTGGTACAACAACAAAGACATTGAAAATACCATTAATCTTTTGGTTGATGAATTAGGAAATCTTGGATACGCGTTCGTTGATGTTCAACCCCAAATTCAGAAAAATACAGAACAGCATCTCGTTGACGTTACATTTTTGATTCAAGAAGGTCCTAAAGTGTATATCAACAACATTCATATTATTGGAAATGATCGGACAGATGATGAAGTCATCCGACGAGAACTTTCACTTCACGAAGGTGATGCTTTTAACACTAACAAAATAAAGCATTCCGAAAAGCGTGTTAAAGACCTAGGTTTTTTCAAGAAAGTTACCTTGACAAAGCAACCATCAGACACCCCTGATAAGGCCGATATTAAAATAGAAATTGAAGAAGATCGCACAGGTGAACTTAGCTTCGGTGGCGGATTCTCAACAGCAGATGGTCCTTTGGCTGATATTCGCTTTGCTGAACATAATTTTAGAGGAAAGGGCCAAGATCTTCGTGCCGGTGTCACTTATGCAAAACACCGCCAAGAATATAGTTTTGGTCTTACAGAACCCTATTTCTTAAATCGAGAACTTATGGCTGGTTTTGATGTTTATCGTGTTACACGTACGCGCTATCTCGATGCTTCATATGACCAACAAATCCATGGATTATCTTTGCTTACAGGTTATATGTTATCTGAGAATTTAAGCCAACTTTGGACATATACAATCCAATCCGATAAAGTAAACAACCTAAAAGAAAGTGCTTCAAGATTCCTTCGGGCACAACCTCGTAATTCGGTTATGTCTGGGGTTGGTCACACGCTTACTTACGACCGGCGAGATAGTAAAATTGAGCCTACTTCAGGCTATTCTATCACTTTGAATAATGAGGTGGCGGGTCTTGGAGGCTCAATTAAATATCTGAAAAACCAACTTACTGGCGCTCACTTTTATTCTTTTTATGATGACTGGATTTTGGAAACAAGTGCTAGATACGGCGTAATGGTTGGTCTGGGTAAGAAAACACGTATTGCTGATCGATATATTTTAGGCGGTGATACCTTACGAGGGTTCTCTCCTGGGGGTGTTTCGCCTCGAGATAAAACAACTAAAGATGCCCTCGGAGGACATAAATTTTATTCGGGGACTATTGAACTTACTTTCCCGATTGGTCTTCCAAATGAATTTGGCGTCAAAGGAGCCGCCTTTTCAGATGTTGGAAGTGCGTGGCAATCAAAAGAAAAAGGACCGGAAGTTTTTGACAACAGAAAAATGAGAGCTGCTGTTGGATTTGGTTTACGTTGGAAATCACCTATGGGTCCTTTAAGAATTGATATTGCAAAAACTGTCGCAAAAAATAAACTAGACGAAACACAAATGATTTTATTTGGTTTTACATCCCGTTGGTAGAAAGGAAAAAATATGAAATTATTAACTTCAAAAATATTGTTGGCAAGCTGTGTAAGCTTTAGTCTTTTAGCGTCACCTCTCAAAGCAGCAGAAGAGCCTTTAAAGGTCGCTGTGGTGGACGTTGATAAACTGATGCAAACATCAAAATCAGCAAAGCAACTCATCGCAGAATTAGAAAAGCAACGTGCGAAATTTCAAGAGGAAGTCTCGAAACACGAAACAAAGTTACGTGATCTTGAAAAGAAATTAGTTGAAGAGCAAAAAAAGCTTTCACCTGATGATTTTAATAAAAAACGTGAAGAGTTCGAACGGCAAGTTGCTCAAGTTCAAGAAAAGGTTGGGAAACGTCGTGAACAATTAGAACAAGCTTTTAGTGAATCCCGTGAAGAAATTCAAAAAGCTATCCTTAAACTTGTTGTAGAAGCTTCTGACAAGAACAAATATACGCTTGTTATCCCGCGCTCGGTGGTCATTTTTAGAGCAGATCATCATGAGATTACTGATAACATTCTTAAGCAACTTGACGATAAACTTCCAAAAGTTAATTTCAAAGTGCCTTCATAATTAATATATTGGGGCGAGATAGACAGCGAGTAGCTTTCTTTCTTGCCCTTATATATTTCGTCTACATAAGAGCCTATACGCAATAATGATTGATTCACGTTTTTATCTTTCTCCTGAGCCTATAAGTCTTAAAAGAATTGCAACGCTTTCTGAAGCTCAACTTATTCTTCCTAAAATAAAAAATCTTAATGAAGATAGTCTTCTAGCAGGAGTTGCACCCTTAGAAGAAGCAACCTCTTTAGATGTGTGTATGCTTCATAACCCTAAATACAAAGAACAATTTGCAAAGAGCAAAGCAGGTGCTTGCTTTATTACACCCGATATGGTTGACCATGCCCCTGCTACGATGGCCTTATTGGTTACGCCCAGACCACACCGTGCCTACGCTCTTGTTGCCTCAACTCTTTATCCCTATCCTGAAGGTCACTTCATTCCCATGACACATCCTATTCATCCTTCAGTAGAATTGGGAGAAAATGTTGTAATAGAATATGGTGCTGTCATTAAAGAACGTGCAAAAATTGGCCCTAACACTTCGATTGGCGCAAATTCTGTCATTGGTCCTGGTGTTATCATTGGGGAAAGATGTAAGATTGGAGCCAATGTCACTATTTCTCATGCCCTGATTGGAAATGATGTCAATCTTTTTCCAGGTGTAAGAATGGGGCAAGCTGGTTTTGGATTCGTAATGGATGAATTAGGGCATATTTCTGTTCCGCAATTAGGCCGTGTTATTGTTGAAGACAACGTAGAAATTGGTGCAAACACCACCATTGATCGCGGTTCCTTAAAAGATACAGTGATTGGGCAGGGTTCAAGGCTCGATAATCTTGTCATGATTGCCCATAATGTGGTTCTTGGTAAAGGGTGCGTCATTGTCGCTCAAGTCGGTATTGCAGGAAGCACAATTCTTGGAAATCATGTAATTGCGGCCGGGCAAGTAGGCATTAGCGGCCACTTAAAGATTGGTAATCGTGTTAAGATTGGCGCTCAAAGTGGGGTCATGAAAGATATCCAAGATGGAGAGACCGTCGGCGGCTATCCTGCCGTTCCTTTCCAAGACTTTTTAAAACAAGCTGTAGTTCTCTCTAAACTCACGAAAGACTACCAAAAGAGAAAGAAAAAAAATGATTGAAACAGCCATCAATACGCAGGTCTTTAACCTTGAGCATGAACAAATTTTAAAACTTCTCCCACACCGTTATCCCATGTTGCTTGTGGATAGAGCTGAAAATGTTATTCCTTTCGAAAGTGGGATCGGAATCAAAAATGTTACTTATAATGAGCCTTTTTTCCGAGGTCATTTCCCTGGTAACCCTGTTATGCCAGGCGTTCTGATTGTTGAGGCGCTTGCACAAACAGCAGGCATCGTTGTCGCCCAAGGAATGGAACCTTCTGCAGAAAGATTTGTCTATTTTTTGGCGATTGATGAAGTCCGCTTTCGTCAACCTGTTCTTCCAGGTCACCAGCTTCATCTTCACGTACAAAAAATCCAAAATCGTCGTAATATTTGGAAATTTAAAGGCGAAGCTTTGGTTAACGGAAAAATTCATGCTGAAGCCATTTGTACCGCGATGGTAGGGGAACGTTGATGACAAAAACATTAAGTGCAAAACCTTTTGAGACGCAGATCCATCCTACAGCTATTATTGACCCTAAAGTTAAAATAGGTGTCGGCGTACAAATTGGTCCTTATTGTGTTGTTTCCGGTAATGTTATTCTTGGAGATGGTGTTCAACTTATTTCTCACGTCGTGATAAGTGGAAAGACAACGATAGGGGAACAAACAAAGATTTATCCTTTTGCTTCTCTTGGTCATCTTCCTCAAGACTTAAAACACAAAGGTGAACCGTCAATTCTTAATATTGGAAAACACAATACGATCCGAGAATATGTGACCATGCAAGGGGGAACTGAAGGTGGTGGATTAATTACAACAATCGGGGATCAGTGTTTTTTTATGGCGAGCTCACATGTTGCCCATGACTGTAGGCTTGGAAACCATATTATTATGGCGAACTGTGCAACCCTTGCTGGCCACGTTCAGGTTGCTGATTATGCCATTATAGGAGGACTCTCTGCTATTCACCAATTCGTCCGTATCGGCCATCATGCCATCATTGGCGGAATGAGTGCTGTTGAAGATGATGTTATCCCCTATGGCTCTGTTAAGGGAGATCGTGCAAATCTTTATGGAATTAATATTGTTGGCTTAAAACGTCGCGGCTTTAGTCGTGAAGAAGTTGAATCCTTAAGAGCTGCCTATAAAGATATTTTTGAAGGCTCCTTAACACTTAAAGAACGCGTAGAACAAGCTGCTCAAAAATATCAACATGAAACCTATGTCAAAGAAATCATAGATTTTATTCTTTTTTCAGAAGCCAAACGTCCGATTTGTGTTCCTAAAGATGACGCTACCAATTGAATCTGTTAAACTTGGGATTATTGCCGGAGCAGGGCAGCTCCCTCAAAGAATTATTGATATTTGTCTCGAACAAAAGCGCCTTTTTTACATCATTGCTTTTGAGAACCAAACAGATCCTAAACTTGTTAAAAATTATCCTCACATCTGGTGCAAATTAGGTCAAACAAAACAAGCACTTGATTACTTAAAACAATGTGGGGTCCAAGAAATTGTTATGGTAGGACCTATCAAGCGACCGGCTTGGAGTGAATTAAAACCGGATACATTTACAGCAACATGGCTTGCAAAACATCTTCACAAAATCTTCGGCGATGACTCTTTATTACGAGCGGTTATCGACTTATTTGAAACCCAAGGATTCAAAGTTATAAGCGCAGAAGATATTATTGGGGAATCTCTTTTAGCTCCTCGCGGTATCATGGGAAAATATCACCCTACTTCGCAAGATCAGCAAGATATTTCTTTAGGACTTAGAGTCGCAACAGTTCTTGGAAGTTGCGATATTGGACAAGCTGTTGTTATCCAGCAAGGGCTTGTTTTAGGAGTTGAAGCTATTGAAGGAACAGAAGCTTTACTTAAAAGATGCGCTTTCCTTAAACGTCCAGGTTCTGGAGGTGTCTTAATTAAGGTGACAAAACCACAACAAGAAACGCGCGTCGATCGACCAACAGTTGGCCTCGAAACGCTGAGAAGAATTCAAGAAAGTGGCCTCAAAGGACTTGCTGTAGAAGCTTTTGGTGTTATTATGCTCGATAAGGCAGAAATGATTCAATTCGCGGACAAGAACCAACTTTTTCTTATGGGGCTTGATAAAAATATATGAAATCGCCCCATATCTATCTTGTTGCTGGTGAAGCCTCTGGCGATATTCTTGGAAGCCGCTTAATTAAAGCTTTAAAAGAAAAAATGCCTCATTGTATTATTTCTGGGATTGGCGGCCCCCTTATGATTGCACAAGGCCTTAAATCTCTTTTTCCAATGCAAGAATTGTCAATTATGGGGATTATGGAAATAATCCCACATATTCCTCGTATTCTAAGGCGTCTCTATGAAACTAAACAAGATATTCTTAAAAAAAAACCTGATCTCATTATTACTATTGACGCGAAAGGATTTAGTTTTCGTCTTGCCAAAAGTCTAAGGAAATATGGTTTCCCTCTTGTTCATTACACGGCCCCTTCTGTATGGGCATGGCGTCCAAAACGAGCCCAGCAAATTGCCCACTTTTTAGACCATTTATTAGTTCTTTTTCCTTTTGAACCTCCTTATTTCAAAGAAGTAGGCCTTCCGACGACATTTGTTGGTCATCCTCTGACAGAAGAGAATTTTGAACTTTCTAAACGCGAAATCTATAGGAAAAAATTTTCTTTAAAAAAAGATGAAAAGCTTATTTGTCTTTTACCTGGAAGCCGAACTAGAGAGATTCACTCTCTTCTTCCCATTTTCATCAACACTCTTCAAAACCTTAAAAAAAATATAAAAAATTTTCATCTAATTATTCCTACATTTCCGCATTTCGAACTCTATATTAAGCAAGAATTAGAAAGAGCTAACTTAAAGTTTTCGATTCTTACAACAGAGCAAGAAAAATATGAAGCCATGATCGCAAGTGATGCAGCAATTGCAGCGTCTGGAACGGTCGCTTTAGAGCTTGGCTTAACGCAAACACCTTTCCTCATTGCTTACAAAGTAAATTCTTTGACAGCCTTCATTTTAAAACGACTTCTTCGTATCCCTTATGTTTGTATGGTCAATATCCTTTTAAGGAAACCTGTTATTGGCGAATTTCTTCAACAAAATTGCCGCCCCGATTTGATCTCTAAACAGCTTGAGAATATTTTACAAAAAGAAAATAATCAGAAGCTACGGCATAAGCTTTCTGAGGTACGAGAACGTTTAACAAATAAAAATAAAAAGCCTAGTGAATTTGCAGCTGAGACGATTTTAAAAATTTTAAAAAAACGTTACAGCACTTAATGTTAAAGGCAAGGCATGTCAGCTTAGTAATAACAATAATGAAAGATTATATATGGGACTCTCTCTTCTTCCTTGGTTAGGTTTTTTAGGACTTATTGCAACTCTACTAATTTTAGATTTAGGCGTTGTGAATCGTAAGGATCACATCGTTTCTCCTCGCGAAGCCATCCTTTGGAGTTGTCTTTGGATTGGTGTAGCTTTGCTCTTCAATACAGGTATTTTTATTTTAAAAGGATCCCAAGCTGGTTTAGAATTTTTTACAGGTTATCTCATTGAAAAATCACTTAGTTTAGATAACATTTTTGTTTTTGTTTTAATTTTTAAATATTTTTCCTTATCGCCCCATCTTTACCACCGCGTGCTGTTTTGGGGAGTACTAGGAGCCGTCTTGATGAGGTTTATCCTTATCTTTTTAGGACTTGAGCTTTTGGAGAACTTCTCTTGGATCTTTTATATGTTCGGAGCCATTCTTATTTATTCTGGCTTCCAGATGTTAAGACAACAAGAACATCTTAAGATCTTAGGCCAGAACAAGTTCATTAACTTAATTAAAAAATTTATTCCAGTGACAGATGATTATAAAGGTAATCATTTTTTTGTTCGTATAAAAAATAAATGGACAGCTACGCCCCTTTTTCTCGTCCTGGTAAGTGTTGAAATAAGCGATCTTATCTTTGCAATTGATTCTATCCCAGCAATTTTTGCAGTTACACTTGATCCTTTTATTGTTTACACTTCGAACATATTTGCGATCTTGGGATTACGTTCATTATTTTTTCTAATCGCAAACCTCTTACCCCGCTTTTATTATTTAAAACATGCTTTATCTGTAGTTCTTATTTTTGTTGGATGTAAAATGCTTGTTCATCAAGCCTATAAAATCCCAATTTTAATATCGTTAGGGATCATTTTACTTATTTTTGCAATTGCAATATTGGCGTCTATACGTCGTAAGACGACGTCTCCAACACAATAATTTTCTTTAAGAGTTATCCTTCTTGAGGAAGAAGTTGATCTTTTATAGAGATGGCCGGATACGTTTCACGAATAAATAAAACGCATAACCCCGCCAAGACAAGACTTAATGGAACAATTGCAAGCGCCAAGTGATAATCGGAAAGGCTATAATACGGACTTCCATTAACACGCTCTCCACTCCAAACAAGATCCAAAATTCGCCCTATAACAGGCTGCATTAAAATTCCACTAAACATGCATAACATGTTGTGCATGCCAGAAGCCGTTGCGGCACGATCACGTGTATTAATATCCGTAATACTTGCAAAAGCCAGGAACTGACCTGAAGATGCTGCACCAGCTATAAAAAAGAGACTATAAATTGCGCTAAACGGAAGGTGAGGAACATAAATTACAACAGATAAAAATACAAATGTTACAACAGCGCTTAACATCATTGAGCGTCGATAACTTTGCAAGAAAGATAAAACCCAAGACCAAAATGGCCCGCCTATGCCAACTCCTACATAAAACGTTGAAATAGCTCCTGCAGCAACTTCACGCTCAACTTTAAAAGCTTGCATCAGGTAAGGAACTCCCCAGAGATCGGCAAAGCCAGAAAGAGGAATATACATGAGAAATCCATAAGCACCAAAAAGCCATGTTTGAGGATTCCGGGCAATATCAAAAATCAATTGTGTTATGCTTTTAAAAGAATTTTTAGAATTATTTCCAGCATTTAGAATGACTTTCTGTGAAGAATCCTCTTTATCAGCGATAACTATCCATATTACAATCGCTAGTACTAGGCTTAGGCTTGCTAAAATATAAATTGTCGTTTGCCAGTTTGTAGCTTGAACAAGCAAAGCTAAAGGTAAACCACCGCTTGTTGCACCTGCTGTTCCAAGAGCAAGCGTAAAACCTACAAAAAGAGCAAGTTTATCCGCTGAAAACCATGTTGAAGCAATTCGAATGCATGTTAAAAAACCAAAAGCAGAACCGACTCCCATCAAAAAGCGTCCTAAAGATAATATGGCTATATGCTGGCCAGCAGCGAATAGTAAAGCGCCAAAAAAACATAAGATACATGCTAAGGTTAAAGGTTTTCTTGGCCCTATAGAATCAAGAAAAAGCCCGGCAGGAATTTGCATTATTGAATAACCCCAATAATAAAATGATGCCAACGCGCCCAAAGTACAAGCTTCAACAGCCAAAGTAGACATAAGATCCTGTGCCATAACACTTGGAGAGACACGTAAAATGAATTGAAAGCCATAAAAAATAGCTGCGCATAACCACATAAAAAAACCACGTGAAAAGAAATTTGTTTGTTGCATTATCTTAAGGTCCATTCGTTATTAATTTTTTGACACCTTTTTGAAAAAGAACCCTTAGAATTAAAGAAAACTATTTAATTTTCAAGTCTTAACTACATTTCTAAGGATTAAAAATAAAAAATTCTTGATACTCTAAACAAAAGTATGCCCAAAAATCAAACAAAATTTGCCTAAAATGCATAAACAATTAAAACATGAGAAAAATTTCTTAAAATTCACCTTGAAGATCATAATTTTTCAAATACTATTTAAGTATACCGAAAAATAATTTTAATATTTAAAATAAAAGAATATTAAAACTTATTTAGTTGTCAGAATGGGGGATATAATTATGAAAAAACATCCAAATAAAAAAGAATTATTTTTTAGAGTTTCAACAAACAATAATAAAAAATCAAATGAGAATTATGTTCCATTTAAGCGTGAATTCGAACAGAATTTTTTAAAGCTTTTTGGAATTATTCTCTAAATAATTTCTTGTATTGATGCTTTAACTCATCTCATTTTAATTTAGCTAGGGTAAGTTAACTTAAAATGCTTAAAAGCTTTTTTATTAAAGTAATACTTGCTTGCCTTAATAACTTTTATATCGATTTCTTGAATGTCTTCTCCCTTAAGAAGAGCAGCAACGATCTTCCCTGTTTCTCGTCCAACCTGATATTGGTCATTTGCAACAGCTGCAAGTGCACCATTTTTAACTGATTCTGGATCACTTGCAAAAACGGGGATGTGTCCTTTTGTTGCAGTTTTAATAATGGTCTCAAGAGCAGCAATCGCCGTGTTATCGTTTGGCAGCAAAATAGCTTCTACCTTACCAACAAGATGAGCCGTTGCTTGGGCAACATCTGCTGTTTTAAAAGCTGTCGTCTCTTCGATTATTAAACCACTTTTAGCAGCAATATCTTTAATCCCTTGGACCTGTTTTTGAGAATTTGTCTCAGAGGGGTTGTAAATAACTCCAATTTTCTGAATTTTTGGAAGAATTTTTTGAATAAGCGCGATTTGATCCTGCGGCGACGGTAAATCAATTGTACCTGTCATACGAATTTTATGTCCTTGCAATTGAGGGACAAGTCCTGCGCCTATTGGATCGGTCACTCCGCCAAAAACAACAGGGATTGATGTATCTTTTACCGCTTTTGCGATCGTTTGTGCAGAAGGCGTAGTAATCGCAACAATGACTTTAGAATCTAGAGCTACAAACCTTTGCGCTATTTGAGCTGCAATCGTGATGTTGCCTTGAGCATTTTGGTAAATAACGTCCTTTAAACTCTTTTGAATAAGTTTTTGGTCAATCAATTCATCTAAAATACCTTGTCGGATTTGATCTAAGGAAGGATGTGCAACTATTTGGGTGATAGCAACTTGAGGTTTAGCAAATGCTTGACTGAAAAATAGACTTAAAATTAAAACTTTAAAAATGTGTAACATGGTCGTTCTCCAACTCTAAAAATTAAACGTAACAGTACTAAATAAACTTTTGACCGTTACCATCGCCAAGCTTGAGTTGAGAGAACTTGTGCCTGAAGCCCTTTCTTAGACTTAAAATCTGAAATTAAAGAGACTTTGGGCACTTAGAAACTCCTAAAATAATCGTTTAATGATATCCAACTTACTCACGGATGTCTATTGTATAATGGATCTACTTCTGGTTGATCCAAACGTTCATCCTGAGAATTTATTATGCCATCAATGACTTGTAATCCACCTGCCGAAACTTGATCAATCACTTCGATCAAGGAGTCCATCAAAGCTATAAGCCTTTCACGATAAGAAGATGCCTTTGTTACCGCGCGCTTGCTAAAGCTATTAACAAAAAAACTGAACGCCCCATAGGCAACGCTTTGAAGATGCGTAAACGAGAGCATTTCAAACACAAGCAAAGGAACTGTATAAAACCAATTAAAGATTTTATTTCTATTAAAAGATGCAAATCCATGCTTCACTTCATCTGGATGCCTTGCTTCATCAAATTCTGAGTAGCTAAAAACGAATGAAATAAACATTAAGAAAGAAAGACCTACTATGTGTGAGCCAACTATAAGCTTTTTCTTAATATCACTTCCCCAATGAGAAATTTTTTCTTTAAAAATTTTGGTGATCTCTTTTAACTCTTCATACTCTGTGTAAACAATCCACCCTCCTGCAATAATAGAAGGTACATAAAGTGCCCAATTATAACCTAGCATTGTCTCAAGGCTTTGAAACATAACAGAACACAAACCATAAACAGCTGTAACAGCACTTATCCCACTCAAAATTTTAATAGCCTGTGATTCTTTAACATTCTGAAACTGGCTTTCTTGAACAAGAGGATTAAGGTGCCTTAAATCAAATTCATCAGGGGATAAATTTTGAAGATTTACTTCTCTTTGAACGGAAAATGGAAAGATGTTTAAGTACCCAGGAAAAATTCTTTTATAATGTTCGAATAAGGTTTCTTCATTTAGATTAGCTAAATATTTTTTTGCTTTCAAAACTTGTAATCTTAGCGTCTTTCGCTGTTCACCTATATCTGCTGGCTCCCTCATAATTTGTCGAGAAGTTTTAACAGCCCTTAAATGTCCTGAAGTTATCTTGTCTAAAAAAGTGGTCGCAGCAAGGGGACCGCCAAAAATCTTATAAAATTCAGGGTATTTATGTTCTATCCTTTTAAGAATTCCAACGAGAATAAGAGAATAGGTTGTTGAGCAAATAAGATTAAATACTTCTAAGACGACGATAGAAAAAGATTTCTTTCGCCACGCTTGAGGTGTTTCTTGATCTGCGTGCTCTTTTCGAAGGTGTTTTACAGCTTTTTTAAGCACGCCTTTGATTTCTTTGTATCCCGCTTTTACCCCATCTAAAAGAAGATCACCTGCTTTTACTGAACTATAAACAAAGGGTATCAATCCTGAAAACATAACAAAATGAACAGCGGCGGTTGAAGCATAAAAAGCTCCAAACTCATCCGACTCTGGAGTCGGAATTCCTAATACATCAAAAGCTCCTGCAGCCGTCAAGGCTTCCCATGCTTGTAATGCTGTGATTCCTAAACTAACAGAGATACTAATAATCAGAATATCAAACGGCGTAATTTCTACCAACACTTTCTGGCGCCAAAGTCTCCTAATTTCTGTTGTAATCTCTTTCTCAACGTTTCCTTCATTATTCATTCTTGTTGGTAAAAATATAAAAGGATTATTTTTATCATCTAATTCATGGTTAGAATGAATTCTTTCTAAAGACTCGCTATTGCTAGAAGAAGCTATAGGTTCACACATCCCACCGGTGACATCATTTACAGAACCATAAGAAGCTGAATTTGAACTTCTGATAGAAACCTGGCTCATCAAAGGAGAGGTATCATCTATTTGATCTTCACGAAGATCTGTCGATGAGGCGCGCACAATATCAAGAAAGATGATTTGCAAAATTAAGCAGTAGCAAATTAATTTTTTAAAAAACACCCATACCGGGTTTTTATATCCCATTTTCTCCCCCTTAAAAATATCTTAATTTGCCTTTAGAAAACGAGTTATGAAAAAAATTATGCCATTTAAAACGATTCTTTGCCTTAAATTCTTCTTGTTATCAGTGGTAAGCTTCAATTGATATTTATATGAGTTTTATTCGGATCAACTTTTAATTCAAGATATAAAATTGAAATATTGTCATCTTTTTTTACCTTTATCTGAAGATGATTTTATTTTCTTATTAAATTCAATATCTTTAGAAGGTACTTAATTGCTGAAGCGCTTTCGTAAGTTTATCTTTCGAGGCGACTAATTCAAAATGCCGATTATTGTTTTTATCAATAATTTCTTCTGGAGCTTTTTGCATAAATTCTTGATTATCAAGTTTAGCTTTAAGTGCGGTTAACTCTTTTTCTGTTTCTTGTAAATTCTTCTCTAAACGCTTCTTTTCAATCGCAATATCAATGATATCCCCAACAGGAAGGTATAAAATATCCTTTCCTATTACAAGCTGAAGTGCTCCAGCTATTTTTGCTAAAGATTCAAAATGGATGTCTTCTATACGTGCTAATCTTTCAATAAGTCGCTTATGTGTTTTTAGGCGCTCAACATTTAAAGGCGATACTTCCGAGACCCATAAATGAAGCTTTTCAGAAGATGTGATATTTAAAGTTGCCCTAACGCCGCGTAATGACTCAATGACTTCAATAATCCATTCAATTTCTTTTTGTGCTTCCCCTTCCCAAATATTATTTGAATCTGGCCACGCGCGTGTTATCAGAAGCCCTTGCTTTCCTTCTGAGAGTTGTTGCCATAATTCTTCCGTAATAAAGGGCATGAAGGGGTGTAAAAGGTGACAAAATTGAACAAGGACCCAAGCTGATACTTTTTGCGTTTCTTCTTTAAGATGTAAATCTTCTGAAGCTAACGAAGGTTTTGCAAACTCTAGATACCAATCACAAAATTTACCCCAAATTGTTTTATAGAGAAGACTTGCAGCCTCATGGAATCGATAATCTTCCATGGCTTCATCTAACTGTTTTGTCAAAAGGAGGACTTCTTGAATCATCCATTGATTAATAGTGCTTTTAGCATTTCGAACATCAAATGTTGGATCGTAATGACATTCATTCATTTCACAGAAACGAGCGGCATTCCATAATTTGGTTGCGAAGTTACGATAGCCTTCAATTGTTGCTGTTGAAAATTTTACATCACGTCCAGGAGCTGCAAGAGCAGCCATTGTGAAACGTAAAGCATCTGTTCCGTATTGTTCCATCATCTCTAAAGGATCTATAATATTTCCTTTAGATTTGGACATCTTTTTCCCTTCAGCATCACGAACAAGCGCATGTAAGTAAACTGTATGAAAGGGGACTTCACCCATAAATTTGAGACCCATCATCATCATTCTAGCAACCCAGAAGAAAATGATATCAAGACCAGTCACTAAGGTCGCCGTTGGATAGTAACGTTGGAGCTCAGGCGTCTTCTCGGGCCACCCTAATGTTGAAAAAGGCCACAAAGCTGACGAAAACCAGGTGTCAAGGACATCTTCATCTTGGATTAATTCAACGTCTTTACCATAATGAGTACGTGCTTGATGCTTCGCCTCTTCCTCATCCATAGCTACAAAAGCTTGATGATCAGGACCATACCAAGCAGGAATACGATGTCCCCACCACAATTGTCGAGAAATACACCAAGGTTGAATATTTTCAAGCCAATGATAATAAGTAGAAGCCCATTGTTCAGGGACAATTTTTGTGCGTCCTGAACGAACAGCTTCTAAAGCAGGCTTCGCTAAAACAGCAGCGTCTGCAAACCATTGATCAGTTAGGCGAGGTTCAAGAATTACGCCGGACCTTTCACCATAAGGAACAATTTGTTGTATATCCTCTACCTTTTCCAAAAGCTCTTGTTCTTCTAAGAGTTGAATTATTTTTTTACGCGCCTCAAAGCGATCAAACCCCTGGAATTCTTTTGGTACGTTCTCATTAAGACGTGCTTCCGTATCTAAAATATTGATAATTTCAAGGTGATGACGTTGACCTACAACAAAATCATTAAAATCATGCGCAGGCGTTATTTTAACAGCACCTGAACCTTTTTCGGGATCACAATATTCATCTGCAATAATCGACAATTCACGTCCTACGAAAGGTAATATCACCTTTTTCCCAATCAAATGCTTGTAGCGTTCATCTTCTGGATGAACAGCAATCGCTGTATCCCCAAAAAGTGTTTCAGGACGGGTCGTTGCAACGATAATGAAAGTGTTGCTTTGCTCTTTAAGAGGATAACGAAGATACCAAATTTGTCCTTTAACTTCGGTATTCTTAACTTCTAAATCTGAGACAGCTGTTAAAAGTTTTGGATCCCAATTGACGAGCCGTTTTGCGCGATAAATTAGTTTTTCTTTGTAAAGGTCAACGAAAACTTTTCTGACGGCATGATTTAAACCTTCATCAAACGTAAATCGACTTTTTTCCCAATCCGGAGAAATCCCAAGTTTACGCTGTTGATTAAGAATCATACCCCCTGATTTTTCTTTCCACTGCCAAGCATGCTCAAGAAATTTTTCGCGCCCCATTTGACGCCGATCAAGTCCTTCTTGTTGCAAAAGACGCTCAACAACCGTTTGCGTTGCAATTCCTGCATGATCCATACCAGGTTGGTATAAAACATCATATCCCTGCATACGACGGCGACGCACAAGTATATCTTGCAGCGTGTAAGTTAATGCATGCCCCATATGTAAACTGCCTGTCACGTTTGGGGGCGGCATCATTAAAGCATAAGGTGTTGCTTCTTTCTTTTGACCACTTTTAAAGGTTTTTGCTGTTTCCCAAGCTTTATAATGTTTATCTTCTATATCGGCTGGCGAATAAGTTTTTGATAACATCTTTAAATCTCATACATTATTTATTGTTCTGTGAGAAAACGTTGCGCATCCAAGGCAGCCATACATCCTTGACCTGCTGCTGTTACCGCTTGACGATAAATACTGTCTTGAACATCGCCCGCAGCAAAAATTCCTGGCACGCTTGTCCAAGTTGAATTTGGCTGACATTTAATATAGCCATGCTCATCAAGGTCGAGTTTATTCTGAAAAATTTCAGTTGCTGGCTTATGGCCAATGGCGATGAAAATGCCTTCGGCTTCTAAGACTTGTGTTGTTCCGTTATAGACATCTTTAAGACGAATGCCTGTTACTTTTTTAGGAGTTTCTTCCCCTAAAATTTCTTCAACCGTATTATTCCAAAGCATACTTACTTTGGGATTACTTAAGAGACGATCTTGCAGGATTTTTTCCGCACGTAGACTCTCACGCCGATGCACTAGAGTTACATGGCTTGCATGCTGTGTTAAAAATAATGCATCTTCAACAGCGGTATTCCCCCCTCCTACAACAACGACTTTTTGATTTTTAAAGAAAAAAGCATCACATGTTGCACAGCCTGAAACGCCGTAGCCTCGGTATTTTTCTTCACTCGGAAGACCAAGCCATTTTGCTTGAGCGCCTGTAGAAATAACAATCGTCTCTGCAATATAGCGGTCTCCACTGTCACCTAAACAAACAAAGGGACGGGTAGATGTATCAATACTTGAAATCGTATCAAATAAGATTTTTGTGCCGACATGCTCAGCCTGTGCACGCATCTGTTCCATTAACCAAGGTCCCTGGATTACATCCGCAAAACCAGGATAATTTTCGACATCCGTTGTAATTGTAAGCTGTCCTCCAGGTTGCATCCCTGTAACTAATAAAGGACTCAAATTACCTCGAGCAGCATAAATAGCTGCTGTATAACCAGCTGGACCCGATCCAATAATAAGCATTTTTGTATGATAATCAGCCATTACTCTTCTCTTTAAAAACCGAACATATGATCTAGACTAAAGTGTCCCTTAGTCTCATAAAATCCATGATAACCAAAAAGACGGCACGTTAAATCACGAATTATAACGTAAGCATTTTCTCCTGCCTCTTGACGTTCCTTGGGTGTGAATACTTCAGAATAACGCCAATAAAAGGAACCATTGCAGGGTATTTTAATAAAGTGGTTTGCGACTTGCTTACCTTCAGCATTATAAAGTTGGAGGTCAGTTGACGACTCTTTATGCCAAGGGAGAGAAGCTGGATAAATTAAATGGCAATGCGTATCATAATCTTGAGAACCTAGGCGTAGGAAAAGCTTTGTCGTAAGACCAGGAGGGCGACCTCGGTAAGATTGAGGTTGGTTTTTATACGTTGCAACTGTATTAAAGATATGCGCGCCAAAACTTGTCTCTGCCGCATGAGAAATCTCTTTACTATCATATCGAAAAAGAGCATGTAACCATCCATCTGCCTCTTCCCCTTGTGCAAAATCGTAAAGCAGATTTACGTGACCATAATCTTCTTTAAATTGTATTCCGTCTCTTTCTAAAATATCCAAAATATCTATCGCTTGTGAATCTGAACGGTTCAAGCGTCCTAAAGTCTTTTCAAGAACTAAATTTCCCGATGGATCATAGATCTCTATTTTAAGAGGTAAATAAGCTTGAGTCGTTGCCATAGGTGTTGGAAGAACAGATGTTCGCCACTTTACATGAGGCAGCAGTGGGGCAGGCAACATAAAACCTTTACCAAAAAACTTTTCTAATTTAGGCAACTCTGGATCGGGTTTAAGATCTGTACGCTCAACATTCGCATGAGCAATCCATTTCTGACGCCCCTTAACAATTTCATATCGTGGTCGCACAAAGTACTTGCCGGCTTGAATTTCTATCTGTTGAGGCCATTTAAGGTCAGGAAGCAGAGAAGTGACATCTACAGCAACACTTCCAAAAGGAGGGATCTCATAAGGGTACCATTTAATATTAGAATGCCCCATTTGATTTAAACCTATTCCTTGCGAAGGAATAGAACAAGGATGACTATTTTGCACCCATAGCAAAACTTTTTCATTTTCGCGCGGTGCTGGTAAACCTGCATAGAAGTCTGCTGGCCAAGCATTGGCATCATGCGTACATGAAAGGATTCCATGATCAGGACTTATGACATCAAGCGCGTACTTAACAATATCGTGTCCTGCAGCGCCAATAACATGCAAAAATAATTGGCCATAAAAATCAGGAAGGTTAAATTTTTCCTGAACTTGACGACTATCAATTACAACGGAACTGTTAGCACGTCCTAAATCTTGTGTCCAAGTTGCCAGAGTTTTGCCGTCATGATCGATTAATCTAAGCCACAAGTGTGCAGCCTTACCACTATAAGCTGACCAATAATTCGCTGTCGTAAGTCGAGTTGATACTCCCTCTTCTTGCCTAAAAAATGCAAAATTTGTTGCAAAATTTAAAGGATCAAGGTAATTGCGCGTATTTGTTAAAAAATTTTCGGGCAATTTTATCGCATCTAAGGAAAAAATTTTCGTTGTTGGCCTTAATAAATGCTTTATTTGACTGAGATGCTTTTCCACCTCAAATGCGATAATAAAAATGGCCGAAACATCTTGCGGAAGAGAGGTAATTAATTTGGGTGAAAACCCTGCAATATTCTGGTCTAAATCTTCATAGCGTTGAACATAAACATCTCGAATGTTAAGATTTTGAAGAGTATAAATTTCAGCAAAAGGCGCTAAAAAGCCATAAGGATCGTACAAAGAGAGGCCATCAATGCCTTCTAGTTCTCTAAGTAAAGCTGAGGCTTTTTCTGCAGCAATTGGATGCCCTATGGCTTTAAAAAGGCTATGGCCACCGACTAGATTATTAAAAGTTTCAATATTAAGAGCCATCTACGCCTCAGTACTATTCTGCCTTTTTCTTAAACAGATCCTCAAAAAAGCCTGTAAATTGTTGGAATAAGGGAACAGAGATTTTAGGGGCTTTTCCCTCAATTAAAGACTCTATTAAGTCGACTGCTTCTGAACTATCCCAAGCAGTTGATCCGATCATACGCCCAATCATTTTCCCTTCACGATTTAAGATAAGCGTTGTAGGCAGCGCTCTCCAATGCAAGGCTTCCTTTATTTTGCCATAAGGATCAACGTAAATATTTAAGTACTGAAACTTGCTTTTATCATAAAAAGATTTAACAGCTTCAGGCTTTAAAGGATCTATATTCACAGCAACAACTGCAAAATCTTTATCTGGAAACATTCCAGCCAGACGATCCAAAGAGGGCATCTCGGCAATACATGGACCACATCCTAAAGACCAAATATTCAAAAGAACGATTTTTCCTTTAAATTGCGCTAAATCGGTTGGGTATCCTTCATTGTTCCCAAAGCTAAAAGCTGGTAATTCTTGTGACGAAACAATTTCATATCGACTGAGGTTTGCAGAGGTCGCTTGACTGAACATCACATATGATAATAAAAGATAAAGTGTTTTTAAAGTTTTCATGATTTTTCTCCAAGGAAATGACGTGTTAAGCTTAATTAAATTTACTTTCTGATTTACTGTCTTTAGGAGAATAACACAATGAAAAAGATATATTTAAGTCTTTTTTTACCTCTTTTCACTTTTAGTTTGGCGCTTCTTATCACAGGATGTGGTAGAAAAGGCTCTCCCGAGGCTCCGGCTGGCAGTACTTATAATTATCCACAACCTTATCCGAGTGAAGAATAGTTTTTATTTTATAAAGGAGAAATAAATGGAGATAGATTGGCAGTTAGAACTTCATTTATGCGTTAAAATTATTATTGCTTTCTTTTTAGGTGCGCTCATTGGATTTGAGCGTGAATATAAAGGGCATGAAGCAGGTATCAGAACCTTTGGATTTATTGCTCTAGGGTCTTGTATCTTTAGTTTGGCCTCTTTTTATGTCGGTTCAGGAGATCCTGGACGTATCGCCGCTCAAATTGTTTCTGGCGTCAGCTTTATGGGTATAGGACTTATCTTTAGAGATCAAGGGTTTATCCGAGGCTTAACAACGGCTGCGACGCTTTGGTGTACAGCAGCGATTGGAATGACAATTGCCTTTGATATGTTTATTATTGGAATTCTAAGCACGATCCTTATTATAGTATTTTTATCTATTCCTCATTTAAAACATTGGAAAGGCTTTAAGGCAAGGAAAAAACCAGAGGATTTATCTTAAGAAACAATATGTTAAACTATAAAATATTTCATAAATTAACCCAAATAAATTGGACTATTCTTATCGTTACAATGTGTATAGCCACGGTTGGTTTCTGTGTACTTTATTCTGCGGCACAAGGTAACTTAAGTCCTTGGACTGACAAACAAATTATCAGGTTTTGTGCCGGACTTGTTATCTTAGTCTTTTTTGCCTTGATTGACTTGCGCTTTTGGCTTTCTCAATCCTATATCCTTTATTTGATCTCTCTCTCAATGCTTATCATTGTTGAAGTCATTGGGTACATAGGTAAAGGAAGTCAAAGATGGATAGATTTATATATTTTTCATTTTCAACCTTCTGAACTTATGAAGGTTGCCCTTCTTATGGCGCTTGCTCGCTATTTTCATAATAGTCCTTTAGAAAATACCGGGCAAACAAGAATGTTACTATTACCTTTTTTATTCATTTCCATGCCCGCTATTTTAGTTTCAAAACAACCTGATTTAGGGACCGCCATTCTTCTTATTCTTGCAGGTTTTAGTATTATTTTCGTTGCTGGTATTCGGCTGTGGAAAATAATACTTTCTGGCAGCCTAGTCCTAACTTCGATGCCATTCTTATGGAAATTTCTTCATCAATACCAACAAGAACGTATTTTAACTTTTCTCAATCCTGAGAGAGATCCTTTAGGCGCAGGCTACCATATCCTCCAATCGAATATTGCTTTAGGGTCAGGCGGATTTTGGGGAAAGGGATTCCAAGCAGGAAGCCAAGCCCACCTTGATTTTCTTCCTGAAAAGCAAACAGATTTTATTTTTGCGATGTTCTGTGAAGAATTTGGTGTTTTTGGAGGAACGCTTTTAATTTCGCTCTATATCATTTTAATCTCGTATGCTTTTTATGTGAGCCTAAAAAGTCGAAGCGCTTATGGGCGGTATCTAGGAATTGGTCTTGCAACCCTTTTATTTCTTTACGTCTTTATCAACATAGCTATGGTTATGGGATTAGTCCCTGTTGTAGGTGTGCCGCTTCCTCTCGTTTCTTATGGCGGTACTTCCATGTTAACTTTCATGATGGCATTAGGGTTATTGATGTCTATTTCTATTCATCGCGATATCCGTGTAGGACGTATCGAGGGACTGATTTAAAAAATTATCGACAGATCAGCAAAGCTTTGCTAAGAGGATATCATCTTCGGTGCGGGCGCTTAGCTCAGTTGGTAGAGCAGCTGACTCTTAATCAGCGGGTCGTAGGTTCGATCCCTACAGCGCCCACCAGAAAAATCAAGGGTTCTAACTAATTTTCCATTCTAAGGCTTTCTTGATTGTCAGCAAATTGTCAGCAAATAACATATTTTTATTAGGTTGTCATAATTGACTGAAAATTATTTAATATATCAATCATGACTTTATTAAAATCCTACTTCTTACGACAACGACCTAGCATCCTAATAAACTGGATATATATACTTACTGGCTTGAATAATGGCCACAAAACCTATTAAATATACCTAAAAATATCCTTTAAAGTAGTAAAGAAGGTAGAGATCAATCATACCCTAGGGTTTCTTTCACTATCTACCTTTTATAGAGCCTACTCTTCGGTGTAATTGTTCATCACCGAATAAGACGGCCCTTAAAAGAAGCTAAGGTAAAAATGACCTTAGTTCAGTGTATAGAATAATGAGCTCACAAATTTGGGAATTGGATACAATGGACACTTCAGAATCTCACAAATATAGACAAGTCTATATAAAATCCTTCCTTCCTTTAACAGCTTTCTTCTCTATTATATGCTTAATAGGTGTGTTTTGGGACTATGTTTCTTTTGTAGAATCAAGAAAACATCTTAACGAACGAGCCATCAAGGGGCTTCAAGAATTACTTCAAACTCGCATTAATAATATTAAAGAGGAAGCTAACATTATAGAGACACGAATTAACCATTCACATTCTATAAATAAAATTGCGCAAGTTCTTAGTGCACCACTATTCAATATTTCCAAATACTCAAGAATATTTCCATTTATTGCTTCACACTACATTCATGAAAGAGATAAACGCTTTTTTATCAGCCCATATGGGATATCAGATTTAACAGATTTTCCCAGAGAACTATTACAGAAGCTTTCAAAGGTCTCTCCTCGAGGAGAATTTTATCTGTGGGATGGAATGCTGTATTACATGCGCCGTATTAAGCATGCATCTTCTAAACAATTAGATGGTATTCTTATATTATCCTGTGATGCAAAAGAAATGGTAGATTCAGAGTATAAGCTTGATCACATCAATATAGTATTAAGCTCAAATATTTATCCGTTTTTACAACCCGACAAGCTAGACAAAACATATGGCTCTTTGCCTAATTCAATTACTATATTTGGAAACATTTATGATCATTATGTTGTTATTCTTGAGACTCCATTAGCCCTGTTTGCTAAGCTTCACGAAGTAAACGCCTATAAAATATATATTAAACAAAGAACAACATTATGGGCAGCATTCCTTATGCTGTTTTTACTAATAATTTCTTCACATTTAATGTTCAAATTTGTATTTCTTACGAAAATCTCAAAGCTGAAGCATAAAACAAGCACCGAAATACAATATGCAGAATCCATTAAAGAGCGAGAAAAAATCCTCAAAGAAGTTTTTCTCAGACAACAAGAAGATATTAAAATTCTCACCGCTTCTCATTATGTCATATCTAGGTATATTGAAGGCAGTTTAAACACTGACATCCTAACTCCTCAAGGCCTTGAAGAGCTTAACCTTACTGTTGAAAAACCATCAGATGCCTTGGAAGAAGGTATTTTATATCCGACTAAATTTGAAGATACTGATGTTTTAGAAATTTTACACAAGAGCATCCTCTTTTTATTCCCTGACATTTACAACAAAGAGGTTAAGATTAGCTTTCAACACAGTATGCCTGGGATCATTAACCACGATCCGCTCATTATTGAGCTTTTATTTATCAATGTTTTAAAAAATATTATTAAACGCTCCCCGCATGCAGGCTTTATCAATATTCTTATTCGAATTAATAACGATACTCTTGTAGTTGATATCATTGATCAAGGTTATATACATGAGATTAAGACTTTTACACATGATTTCTCTCATAAAAGGGGGGATTTGTTCTCTTTAGAGAATGATAGGGTGTTAAAGTTAGCAGAAGGAGCCAACATCAACATTGAAGTTAAGAATGAACTTGCGCCTCCAAGAAACAGTACAATTATTGAAATTCCACTTATAGCATTTCCTCTAGAAAAGATTGTACCTGCAAATGTTATACAGTTTCGAGGCAAATAACTTTTATGCAGCTTACCCTCTTTATTCTCTTAATATTTATCTCTCTTACATCTCAGGCAAGTTATGGCGCAGAGTTTACATATCACATACCAACAGGAAATACCTTCTTTCAAGGCCGTAAAGAAGAACTTAGTAAAGTATCAAGTATTTTCAAGTCAGAAAATATTGTTGCTCTTGTAGGCCTGCCTGGAATTGGAAAGAGCGCACTCGCTCAAGAATTCTCATGGAAAAATAAGGATAAGTATAACGTTATATTAAAGCTAGAGTGTACAGGCGATATTCGTGCTCAGCTTATTAATTTTGGTCGTTCCTGGAATCAGAGATGTGCAACCCCTCTTGAGAAAATCCCTGAGAATTACCTTACATTGGATACGTCCCTTCAAATCCTAAAATCCTGGATTCCAGAGAGTTCAAAGAAAAACTTAATCATTTTAGAAGATGGTGATAAATCTCAAGAGATTAAAAGTATATTGACGACATTTAAAGATAAGAAGGATAAGTTTATTCTTATGACATCAAGAAGCCTAAATGTGGAGTGTAGGAAAGTGCACATCGAAAAGCTCAATCGGCAAGACTCAATTGGACTTTTAGAAAAGTTTATTGAGTGGCCTAAAGATAAGCTTGATAAAATTTCATCTTTACTCGGAGATTATCCTTTAGCCTTAACACAAGCTGGTGTTCTTATCCGAGCACTACCTTCGATGACACCTGATGAATACCAGAAGCTTTTTGAGAAGAAAAGAAGCTATCTTGAGAGTCTTCACCAAAAAGTCAACAAAGATACCGATGAAGAAAGCATCAATTATAAAGAAACGGTTTTTGCCACCCTTGCTTTAACATTTGAAGACTTAAAGAAGAAAAATCTCAACGCTTATAAGGCATTAACATTTCTAGCCTTCCTCCATCCAAACCATATTAAAGAGGACACCATAAAAGAGTGTGCGGGGTTGCTTGGCATCAATAAAGATCTCCTGCATGAGCTTATTTATGATCTAGTGAATTCCCTTTATCTTACGGTTGACACAACAAGAGAAAATAACGCGGTAAGCATCTATAAGATGCATCCCTTAATCCAGGTCGCCCTTAAAGAAAGCCTTCCAGAGGGTACAAAGAGTGAAATCCAGGCATTATGGGTTAAATATTTTCGCTCTCACTTTTCAGGGGGGCCACATGAATTAGAAAAGTTTGTTTCTGATCGGAGTGATTACTATGAACATATGAAAACTCTTATTGAGGATATTGATGCAGACCATGCTAATATTCAAAACTCTCTTGAACTTAAAATTGATTTAGCTCGTGTAGCTGTTTTCTCACTTGCTGATTTTGAATTTGGTGATCGATGGGCTTATGAAGCAGAAGAAGCAATCAAAAAAGGTAAGAATGTCAATAACTTTGCAAAAGGCAGATTACATAATACCCTTGGCAACATAACGTTACTCACAGATGTTAACAAAGCTATCGATTTAACCCTTAAGGGCATTGCACTCTTAGAAAAAGAGCCCCATAAAATTTCAAAAGCAGAGCAGCTTTTTGCTCTCATTAACAACCTCCCAGACTACTATAGTATACAAGGAAATATTACACACGCCTTGGAAGCTCTTAAAAAGGCAGAGCCAATTTTAAGAGATGTTAATAATCCTTCTTATTATTGCATTTTCTTCTCTGTTTATGCAAACATGCTTATGTTTCAGGGTCAGAATGAAAAAGCACTCTCTTTAATCAATAAATCACTCAAAAGTATTCAGGAAGGTAGATTACCAGAGCCTCCTTACCTTTTTGTAAAAATTAGTAAAGCAGAAATTTTAGCAAGATTAGGAAATTTTGAAGAATCCTTAAAACTGGCAACCATTTGCTATGACGAGCTCATGAAAATTTGCAACAGTGATTGCGACTATAAGGCCGTCCGCCTAAAAATTACTATGGCAACTAACTATCTCTTTAAAAATGATTTAGCTAAAGGATTAAAGTGCGTCACTCAAGCCATTGAGCATTGTAATAAGCTTGTAAATGGCTCAGACAAAATCTTTCTTCAAGGATGGGCACATCTTGTTTTAGGGGAAATTTATGAGAGAAAAAAGGACCTCTCCAAAGCTTGGAGAGAGTACAGAATTGCAGAACGCATTTATGATAAAATTACTTCTATTAAAGAATTTGATGATATCAGTCGTTTATATTCAAGACTGGCAATTATAAGTGCACAGAAAAGAAGAATTGATTTAACTCGTAGATACTTACTTCTTCATATTGATCACTTTGGGTTGAACCACCCAAGAACAAAAGATATCATTCTTTTCTTAGATAAAAATGGGCTGCGGGTTCCGTGGTAACTATGAAGAAATACAATTGCTGATTAGCCACTCTGCAAATGTCTTATCTGGCTTGTTTGATTGATTTTTCTCTGCAAAAGCATAAACTTCATTGATGACATATGATGCTTGTTCAGTAGAAGCTATATAATTTTTTTCTTGATAAATATTAAACACAAGTTTTACAACTTGTTCATATAAAGAAACATTTTTTACGAGAATTGTTTCTTTCTTACTTGGTGCTGGACGCCCCTGAGGCACGAGATTTACTTGCCCAAGTTCTTTTTCATCGAGAAACTCTAAAATGGAACATCCTAACACACTTGCAGCACGTTGTAGAATCTCTATACTTGGTTTTTGTGATCTTCCACGAAGAATGTTTCTTATTGCATGGCCTTTTAACCCAGCAACTCTTTCCAATTCCGCTACAGAGTAATTCTTCTCTTCTATTTTCTTTTTGAGCTTATTAACAAGTACCCCACTCATAACTTTCAATTCCAATACTATCTAAAAACAAAAATAAACAACATAAAGCATCTTGACAACAGTACAATGTAAATTGTACAAGTACAATGTTTACATACAATAACGTTCACGCATGCTTATGAACTATGTACCCCTTTTATAAGATACAGACTTATAAGTCTGCAAGCTGAGAAAATATAAATGAAAATAAAAAAAGACGACTAGGGAAGGATGGGAGATGTATAGCGTTTCTATATCAAAGGAATCAAGCAAGCCTCTTATTGAGATTATGGAGAGAACTTGCTTTTGTGTAGATGAAGATGTCCTTAACCATGCTTTAATCAAAGAATTAATAGGTGGAACACTTGATGAAGAACTGTTTAGACTTTTCCTCGAACAGCAAACATGGCTAGGGTATGAAATCTCACAACAATTAATAGCCATATCTAGGCTAAATCATACAACCTATATAAAGCCTTTATTTCTAAAAATCGCAAACTATTCCCTTATTGAAGCTGATGATCTTAGCAACCAATTAGGTAAATTTAGGATCTCCTCGTATGAGGTTCTCCCCGTTTGCAAAGAATATATAAACTTTTTAAGCATATTAGAGGATAAATTTCTATTTCTCACAGCAATATTGCCTCGGTTCTGGTTCAAAGCTCAATTACGCCAGAAGTTTATAAAGCTGAACCTGTTTAAACACCCTTATAAGAGGTACATTAAGTATTGCTTTTACCATGATGCAAGAGAACCCATAATAAGAATCATTAATTCTCTTGATACTCAGTTCCGCACTATTCCTGCAGAACAAAAATCAGCAATAAAGCAAGTTTTTTCAGAGGCTTCAGCGCATGAATGGGAACTTTTAAATCAGACATACAATCTAGCCTCTATTTAAGCTGCTCTACATAATAATCAAATACGCAAGGAATAATTTCAACATTGTTAGGGAGGAATCAAATGGAAGAAAATGAAAAAACACATCAACAACACTTTTCTTTGGCAAGTTATTTTAAGAATAATCAAAGTATTACCATTCATGAAACTTCTTCACTTGAGCTATTCAAGTCGTTAATTGCTTTCCCTCATCCCGAGAGCACTGAATACTATACCAATGAGGCTAGAGTTGTTACAACTTCAAAGTTGATAGGCTCTTTAAAAGAGGATATTCGCCTAAAAATAAACCCTAGTATCACACTTATTTACGAACAAAGCTCACTAGAGGGTTTCCATTCTCCAATCCATGGATTTAGAAACTTCAGTACTACAATAGAATTTGATGCTTCGGTCATGTTAGTACTACGCGAGCTCATGCCTTACTTAAATGGAGATTATACTGTCAAAGAGATTGCAAACATTTATGAGACTTCTGAGACAGAAATTAGGTATACTTTGCAACCGCTTTACGAGATAGGTTTTTTAGTTCTATGCAGTAAAAGCCTTGTCCCTGCATCTTCCTTTTATGCTCATCTTATTAGTATTGAACGCGCGAGAAGGGTTGAGAAAATAAGCCCTATCAATATGGATAACAAGGAAAATCTTAAGGAAATATTGATCCATAACCTACTTGCTCTCTATCACTTCGCAGAGTCATTTCCCGATCATTTAAGCGCCGCTATCTCCCAAACAACCAATTTCAATTTAAAAGAACAATTATGTAGCACACTCTCTGAGAGTTATTGGTATAGCAATATGCTCTTAAAAGGACTTATGGAACTAGGTTATAGCAAAGAGCAACTCAAGCGATTAACCCCTTGCCCTGCCACGTTAGGCGTTATTAACTACTTAAGGTGGCTTGCAAAAGTAGATTTGTTATCTTATGCCGCTTGCCTTGGAATACTAGAATATCCAGAGGTATCAACTCAACAATCTTACGACATCTTTTCCTTTATTCAAAATAAATGGGAGCAGATTGAAGCTTTAAGCCTGGTTCCCAAGGAAGCTTTAGAACCTTTTAGAGAGCAACAAAAGTTAGAATTCCTCAGCAAAAGAGCTCATCTTTCAAAATACTTCTTTGAGGTTGAATCTTATTTAACCCCAGAGCGCCAAGAAGAGATTAGAAATCATGTTCTTGTGTTTATTCAATGCTTGCAAGCAGAAACTGCTTATATAACTGGAGAATTTGAATAAGCTAATTTTCGCTACTCATCGAGTTCAACTGAGGCTCAAATTTCATACTTATCTATAGCTATGTTAATAGCAAGAAACCTTAAGGATTTAAAAAAGACGGAGCCAACCAAGAGTTCAATGATAAAATCTATCTAAACTCTTCGTATTCATCTTTAACCATTTTCTCCTTTATTCCCTACCGAGTAAACTATCCTATAAAAGGAAACAAACTTTGAATAGGTTAATCCGTTTTAGCCTTTTGCTCTAGTTTTGCACCTTGAGCTTCAATCTCTGGGTAGTCGTTAATGCGTACAAGAGTTGCGATGCGATAAGAAGCTCCTATTCTTCTCGCAAAAAATCCTGATAATTTGCCTTCTAAAGATTGGTAATTAATAATCTTAAAGGAAGAACCCTCTCCTAAGATTTGGGTAAGATTCCGATTAATATCTGCAAATATAAACTTTGTAAAAAAGTTTAAGAGTTGGCGTAAAGAGGAAGGTTGATGGCCATCATCAATAAGCTTTTCCATAATTACTACTCTTCCTTTTTTCTCAAGAACTCTTTCTGCTTCTTGTAGTGCTAATGTTGGATCTGGGATTGAGGCTAAAGAGAGAGGAAAGTATATTTTATTAAACTTCTCCTCTTTAAAGAGCAAATGTTGAGCATCTCCAATAAAGATATTTTCATCTGGAATATCAAACTGACGAGCCTTCAGTTTAGCTTGCTTCACCATTTCAGGAGAAAAGTCAAATGCTTGTAACTTGTTCTTATTCAAGCCTTCTGGCAATACTTCAAAATCGAGTCCTGTTCCTTCTCCGACAAAAAGGACTTTATCATCAGGCTGGATATCTAATTCACTGATCGCAATAACTCTTCCAGGCTTAAATCCACTCATAAGAGGATCCCAGAATGTTTTAGCCATGACTTGGTAGCAGAAGTTTTGAGAAGCTCTTACAGTACGTCCAAACCAAGTCTCCTCTTCTTTAAAAGAGTCTGTCGCCTGTAAAGTAGGAACAAAGATTATAAGAGATAAAACAGCAAATGGTTTTAATAAGTAAGCTTTCATGTAGGGCTCCTCTGCTAGATTCATTATGAGGTTAAGCTAGAATAATAAAACAAGCAATAATTTTCAAATTTGAAAGAATTATCTAAGGAAGGGCTATAAGAGCAATTGATAGCGCCGCTATAATCCAAAATATTAGTCTCTGGATAGAAAGTGCTCTAGAGTGTACGCAACCATTTTCAACCTCACAAGCTGGAGATTTTAGGTAGAGTGTATAAAAAGAATAGCAGAGTGAAAGCCCCATAAGGGTAATCATGTAAGGGCGATAGGGTGCAAAGAAAGCGCTATAACTCGCCCAGGCTCCCCCTACTCCTAAGACTACAGCCAGCAAAGGCCCAATACAACATAAGGATGCTAAAAAGGAAGAGCCTAAAGTACTTATAAAAGCTGCCCAAGTGGATTTGCTATGCATCGTCTTATTCCTCTGCTTCTAATGCATCTAGAATTGGGCACTCACTCTGCAAATGGTCTTCTAGGTGGCACTTTTCCATTAACTTACCTAATGCGATTTTCACTTTTTTTAATTCACTTATTTTTTGGTCAATGAGCTTTATTTTATGGTGAGATTTTGCATAAACTGCATCACAGGTATCCTCTGAAGAAAGCTTAATGTTTAGCAGTCCTTTAATCTCAGCTAATGTAAACCCCATTTCTTTAGCACGAACAATAAACTTTAGTCGTTTGAGATCCTCTGAGCTATAATAACGGTAACCGTTGAGAGACTGCAAAGGCTTGGGCATGAGGCCAATTTTCTCATAAAAGCGAATCGTGTCTGTTTTAACTTGGATTTCTCTAGCTAATTGACCAATATAATATTCCATGAGCATTTACCTTGTGTAACCTTTTCCATCACTCCAAAGTATACACTTTAGAGCATACTCCTAAGTCAAATAAAATTATCTCTTTAAATAGAGGGATTGACATTGAAGTATACTTCAAGCTGCAGAGTCGTATAGAAAGGAGAAAATACCATGAAGAAACTATCATTTTTTAAATCAATTATTGTAGCTGCAGCTGCGCTGTTCTTAAACATGAATCCTCTTTTAGCAACAATTACAGATGAGGACATTGCTATTACGGGCAGTAAATCAGAGACTTCTAGAACATTGCCAAATAAAGAAGAAGAGCAGAAAGAAGAAAGCCCTATTGCATCCAAGTGTTTTTTAGAAACTACTTGTGATAAACTTTGTCAATTTGCAGTTGATTATATCCCTTCTCTACCTACACATATGGCCAAGCTCTTTATATCTCAATATCCAGTACCATCTGAACAAGAACAAGCTGTTTCCTTAAAGCTTTTTCACCTTTTGGCTGAAGGTACTCCTGTTGATGTTAATAGCTTGGCTGAATCAGTGAGCTTATCCCAATCAACAGTAAAGGAAATGATGCAAAAGTGGCCAGATGTATATTATGACGAGGAACAACATATTATTGGGTATGGCGGACTCACGTTTAAGCCTACAAAACATAAAATCATGTTTGATAATCGTACGCTTTACACATGGTGTGCATGGGATACCTTATTCCTGCCTGCTATTTTAGGCAAAACACTTGAGATAGAATCTCATTGTCCTGTAGATGACAGCATTGTGAAGATCCGTCTCAATCAAGAAGGGGTAAAATCTATCGAACCTAAAGAAGCAGTAATATCCTTTATGTTGCCGAGTAAAGAGTGTATTCAAAAGAACATACAAAGTAACTTTTGTCACTATATCAATTTCTTCCCTTCAGCAGAAATCGGTCACGAGTGGATAAAAGAACATTCTAAAACTTATATTATCTCAATTGAGGAAGCTTTTAAAATTGGGCAGCTAAAAAACCAAGCACAATTCGGTAAAAAGCTTGAGCAAGATTTTAACAAATAACCCATTTTCCTGAATAAGCCCTTTATAATCAATTAATCTATTAATGGTCGGATGAGTGAAATTGTTCAGTCTTCGATCACCTCACAATTCCTTCTTCCTCGCAGCTGAGGAAATTCACTCCATGAAGAAAGTGCTTGACCTTGAAGTATACTCCAAGGTGCAGAGTACTATAGGAAGGAGAAATATCATGAATAAACCATCATTTCTTAAATCAGTTATTGCAGCTGCAGCTGCGCTGTTCTTAAACATTAATCCCCTCTTAGCATCGATTACAGATGAGGACATTGCCATTATTGGAAGTGGATCTGCTGCGTTTTCGGCTGCCATTCATCTTGCAAGTAGGGGAGCAAAAGTGACCATGATTGAGGAGAAAACAGTAGGGGGTACCTGTGTCAATGTCGGCTGCGTCCCTTCTAAAATTCTCATACGCTCCGGGCAGATTGCTCATATGCAAGAAGATCACCCTTTTAAAGGGATCCAAAAGAACCAACCCACAATCCAGAATAAACTTGTCTTTGATCAGCTCCAAGATCGAGTTTTAGAACTCAGGAAAACAAAGTATGAGGACATTCTACTTCAAAACCCAAAAATTAAATTCATTCAAGGAACAGCTCGCCTGATAGGTTCAAACAAAGTCTTAGTCCACATACCTGAGAAGGATCCTCTTGAACTTAATCCAACTAAAATCCTTCTTACAACAGGAAGCTCTCCTACAATTCCAGATATTGAAGGACTCAATAAGACACCCTATTGGACATCAACAGAAGCTCTCTTCAGCGGTATAGTACCTAAACATCTTATTGTTCTAGGGGGATCCTTTGTAGCCGTTGAACTTGCACAAGCTTTCTCCCATTTGGGATCAAAAGTGACTCTTCTTGCCAGAAGCACACTGCTTTCAAGAGAAGATCCAGACATTAGTAAAGAATTGAAAGGCATATTCGAAGGCGAAGGCATAAGGGTTCTCACTCATACGCTTCCAAAATCTGTTGAACACAAAGAGGACTTCTTCCATATTAATATTGGAGAAGAAACACTCTTTGGAGACCATCTTCTTGTGGCCACAGGACGACATGCAAATAGTAAAAACTTAGGTCTTGGAGAAGTTGGAGTAAAGCTTGATTCTGAAGGGAGAATTCTAGTTGATGAGTATCTGCGTACAAGTGTAAAAAATATCTTCTCTGCTGGAGATTGCACTCAGCTTCCTCAATATGTCTATGTCGCTGCTGCAGCGGGTAATAAAGCTGCCATTAATATGCTCAGTGAACACACGGGCGTAGAGTCACCCTTAGATCTCTCTGTTGTGCCTGCAGTAACTTTTACTGATCCACAAGTAGCAACTGTAGGGCTTTCAGCAAAGCAAGCAAAGGAACAAGGATATGAAGTTGAGACAAGGACACTTACTTTAGATAATGTCCCAAGAGCTTTAGCGAACTTTGATACTCGCGGGTTTATTAAGCTTGTTGCTGATAAAAAGACAAAGCTAATTCTTGGATCTCAAATTGTGGCTTCAGAAGCAGGTGATGTGATTCAATCAGCAGCGCTTGCTATTCACAACAAGATGACCACTGATGAGTTGGCAAGTAAGCTCTTTCCTTATTTAACTATGGTAGAAGGATTAAAGTTGTGTGCGCAAACCTTCTTTACAGATGTAAAGAAGCTCTCTTGCTGCAGTGCTCACATAGAAGATATCTCATCAAGTAAGCTCTAAATCTAGTGTAGTTGAGAGCTACATTTTCTTATAGCTCTCAACCGCCTCTTTAAAGAGAGACAACTATATCATCTCACTCTTTTTTTTATTCTATTTTCCTAATAGAAGTCATGTTGCAGAGCCCAAAAATGCACAATCTGGCTTTATCTTTCTAGTCCTATTTTTGTAAAAAGATAGCTTTAAGAAATCATTAAGAGAGACTAAAAATTTGAGCCTCTAAGGACCCCGCAATTGCTGGCGAAGACGTTTATCTCACTTTAATTAAGCTTTCGCCGCCACTTTTGCCAAAGAAGATAAAACGCGGGTACCACAAACATTGACAGGATAGGCGCCGTGATCATCCCCCCCAGCATAGGGGCAGCAATGCGTTTCATGACATCTGAGCCTGTACCACTTCCAAACATAATAGGGGACAACCCCACAAGAATAATTGCAACCGTCATTGATTTAGGACGTACTCTCATGACGGCACCTTCAATAATGGCATCTTGTAAGCCTTGTAAAGTAATAAGCTTCCCTTCTTCTTCAAATTTCTTGATCGACATCTTGAGATAAATCAATAAAACCACACCAAACTCAGCAGCAACCCCCGCTAAAGCTATAAAACCAACATTAACAGCAACAGAGAGGTGATATCCTAAGATGTAAACCAGCCAGAGTCCTCCAATTAAAGCAAAGGGGAGAGTTCCCATGATCAAAAGTGGCTCTGCCCACCTGCGGAAAATTGCATATAGCAGGAAAAGAATGCTTATAAGCGTTAAAGGCACAATCATAAGGATACTTTGCTGAGCCCTTTGAATGGATTCATATTGCCCTGCCCACGTTAAGGAGTATCCAGCAGGAAGTGAAAGTCTCTCTTTTACAAGGTCTTGGGCCTCTTTAACATAAGAGCTTAAATCACGATCACGCACATCAATAAACACCCACCCACTAGGGCGGGCATTCTCAAGACGCAACATCGCAGGCCCTTCTATAAAACGAATATCGGCAATTGATCCTAAAGGTACAAAAGCTTTCGTGGGCGTGAGAATAGGAAAATCTTTAAGCTTTGGCACAGAGTCCCGCCAATCTAAGGGAAAGCGTATAGTAATAGGATAACGCTCAATTCCTTCAATCGTTTCACTAATCGTCTCTCCCCCAATGGCAGTATTAATGACGTCTTGGATATCCGATATATTAAGTCCATATCGTGCCGCGAGAGCGCGATTGATTGAAACATCAATATAACGCCCGCCTTGTAAGCGCTCTGCATAAATAGAACCAGTCCCTGGGACTTCTTTTAAAAGCTTTTCAACCTTCTGGCCAAGAGTCTCAATTACTTTTATGTCAGACCCAGCAATTTTTAAACCTAAAGAGCCTTTGATACCTGTGGAGAGCATATCAATGCGATTTCGGATAGGCTGCACCCAAAGGTTAACAAGTCCTGGGATCTTAACGGCTTGATCAAGCTCAGCAATAATTTTATCCATTGTCATTCCTTTTCGCCATTGAGAAGGATCTTTAAGTTGGATCGTAGTCTCTACCATTTCTAAGGGGGCAGGATCGGTTGCCGTCTCAGCGCGCCCCATCTTTCCAAAGACGGTCTCAACTTCAGGAATTTGAGCAATAAGCTTGTCAGTTTGTTGAAGGATTTGAGTTGCTTTTCCAACAGATAGACTTGGAAAAGCACTAGGCATATAAAGTAAATCTCCCTCTTGTAAAGGCGGCATGAACTCTGTGCCCAGGCGTGCAATGGGATAAGCCGTAAGCCCTAAGAGGATACAAGAGGTGAGAAGTGTTGTCTTAGGGAATCGCAAGACAGGCTTTATGGCGCGAAGATAAAGACGCATCAACACACGATTGAGAGGATTCTTGTCTTCAGAAGGAAGCTTACCACGAATAAGGTAAACAATCAGAGCAGGCACCAAAGTAATCGATAAGCCTGCGGCAGCTGCCATAGCATAGGTCTTTGTTAAAGCAAGTGGCGAGAAGAGAAGCCCTTCTTGCCCTTGTAAGGTAAACACGGGCAGAAAGCTAATGGTGATAATAAGAAGGCTAAAAAATAAGGGCGAACCTACCTCAACAGCTGCTTCTTTAACCAGAGTAATATGCTGAGGGAGTGATACTTCTTTTCCAGGGTGTTGCTGCTGCCAAGACTCCATATGTTTATGAACATTCTCAACCATAACAATAGCAACATCCACCATGGCTCCAATGGCAATAGCTATGCCCCCCAAAGACATAATATTTGCGTTAATCCCTTGATAATACATCACAAGAAAAGCTGATAAAATGCCCAAGGGCAAAGTGAGAATAACAGCAAAGGCGGAGCGTAAATGAAAGAGGAATATTAAGCAGACAAGCGCGACAACCATGCTCTCTTCTATTAATTTCACAAAAAGATTCTTGATCGCATTCTTAATGACCTTAGAGCGATCATAGGTTGGGACAATCTCAACCCCATTTGGTAGACTTTTTTTGAGACTCTCAAGTTTATGTTTAACGCCTTCAATGGTTTCAAGCGCATTCTTCCCTGAGCGCATGACAATAATTCCCCCAACAACCTCACCTTGGCCATTAAGTTCTGCTAAGCCACGTCGAAGTTGAGGGCCTAGCTGTATTTTAGCAACCTCCTTTAAGAGGATAGGTGTTCCATTCTTATTAACGCCTATAGGAATCTGCTCAATATCTTGAAGTGATTTTAAATACCCCTCAGCTTGAAGCATATATTCTGCTTCAGCAAGTTCTAAGATTGAACCACCCCCTGAGCTATTAGCCTTTTTTACTCTTTCAATAACCTCACCAACAGAGAGATGAAGAGCCCTTAAGATGTAAGGATCGAGGATAATTTGGTACTGCTTCACCATTCCCCCTAAAGTGGCCACTTCCGCAACCCCAGGGACAGTCCGCAGCTCATACTTTAAGAACCAATCTTGAAGGCTCCTGAGTTGCGCTAAATCTCTGTTGCCAGTGCGATCAATTAATGCATATTCATAAATCCATCCCACCCCTGTTGCATCAGGGCCAAGCTCAGGGCGTACATTTGAGGGAAGCTTGCTGGTTGCTTGATTTAAGTATTCAAGAACACGAGAACGCGCCCAATAAAGATCTGTTCCTGCTTCGAATAAGATATACACAAAGGAACTGCCAAAAGAAGAATAGCCTCGCACCTCTTTAGCCCCTGGAACAGCCATCATGGACGTTGTTAAGGGGTAAGTAACCTGCTCCTCAACCACTTTAGGCGCGCGCCCAGGGTAATCTGTTTTAATAATTACTTGAATATCTGAGAGATCAGGAATTGCATCAACAGGGGTTTTTTTAAACACATAGGCCCCCCACAAGAGAATAATGCTTGCACCTAGTAGAATGAGGTGCCTAAATTTAAGTGACCAGTCTATAATCTTTGATATCATGAGGAATGCCCTGAGTGCTTTGAATGTGAAGCAGAAGGCTCTTCTAAGCGCTCAAACCCTGCTTTAAGATTAATCTCAGAATCCAAGAGGAACTGCGAAGACGTAACCACATGCTCTCCTTTATTGAGCCCTGAGAGGATCTCTATGCGCCCTTCTGATTGAATCCCTGTGGTCACTTGACGCGCTTGGAATTTGCCTTCACCGAGCGCTAAAATCACATGTTGCTTGTGACTACTCCAGATAACAGCTTCACTTGGGATCGTTAGAGCTTGTTTAGGCGCTTCTTGTATTTCAACAGCCACAAGCATATTGGGCTTAAAGAGCCACTCTGGATTATTAAGGCGGATTCGAACTTTAAGCGTTTGAGAGGTTGGGTCAATTGTTGGATAAATGTAATCTACTTCTCCTTGCCAGCTAAGATGGGACAACTGAGGCAAGTAAATTTTAGCGGCTTGTTTTTCTTTCACATAAGAAAGTTGAGAAGGGAAAATCTCTGCAATAACCCATACCTCTGAAAGATCTGTAAGGCTCATAACCGTCGTCTCAGGTGAGACATACATACCTTCGCGAATATTCAAACTATCAACAAAACCCTTTTGAGGGGCATATATTGTCACAAGAGGACTCGATTTGTTCGTCTTGAGTAGTTCTTTAATTTGCTTTTCAGAAACACCGAGAGCTTTTAATTTTGAAGCCTGAGGATCCTTATATTCTTTATAGCTGTCTTTTAGAGTCAAGAGATACTCTTTTTGTGAAAAAACAAGATTACGAGAGTAAATCTCAAATAAGGGTTGATCTTTCTCAACGACACCCTCTGTTGCCTTCGTGTGAAGCTTTTGGATCCATCCATCGACATACGTATGGATATGCGCAATTTTAGTCTCATCAGCTTTAATTGAACCAAATGCCCTGATTGTCATGCTTATAGGACCTTCCTCAACAAGAGCTGTTCTTACGCCCAAGTTATTAACGATGTTTGGTGAGATCTGGAGTGTAGTCGTCTCTTTCTTTTTCTCTTCTTCATAAACAGGCACAAGATCCATATTCATGCGTGATTTACCAGGGCCCTCATAATGGATGTGTGGCTCCATAGGATCGATCCAATAAAGGATTTTCTTTGAAGATTGAGACTTGTTTGTTTGCAGAGAGAAAAAAGGCTTCAAGAGGAAGTAGCCACCTGTAGAGATAAGTATACAAAGTGCCATTAGAGCCAGTGCTTTTATTTTATTTACCATCTTATTCTTAATATTAAATAAGCTCATGCCATTCCCTTTGCGTACATAAATGCTTTGTCTTACTTAATCATGGCAATTCGCTGTTAAAAAAGAGTAAAGATCAACCATGAGAGTTGAACATGATATGCATTTAAAAAGCTTATTACCTTGCCATAAGATAATTTTATTCACAAATTTACTTATCCACTCTAGGAACTATAATTTTAAGACGTTCTTGTTTTTTTGGTGTTAAACTTGATGTCTCTTCTTGTTGTTTAGCTTTTTTCTCTATTTGCGATTGTTCTTCTTGTTTTTGTTTTTCCTCTAGTTTTTTTGCTTCTTCTTCAGCTTGTTTTTTTCTAAACGCTGCAACGCGATGGCGACGGGTTGCTTCAGCTGGGATCGTTGACACGATCCCAATCATTATGACCATAAATAAGCTTACTATTTCCAGCATTCCGACGCCTCTTGTTTATGGTCTATTTCACATTTACACCAAAAGGGACAAAGATTTCTTTACCCGCCAGTTTAATCTGTAACCATATTTTATAAAAACCTGACTTCTCTGGCATAAAATGAAACATAAGCTCAGGTCCTCCTCTTGCCTTTTCATCTGTTGGCTCTTTACCCATAGGATGGACATGCGCAATCGTATTAAAATCTTCATTGATAGCAACAATATGAGCAAAAGCCCCCATAATTGGCTCAAGATCTTTCACATCTTTTCCTTCTTTATTGAGAGCTTTTATCGTACCCATAGCAGCTTGGCCTTTTCTGAGTTCTTTGGTGTCAAACCTTAAAGAATAAAGATTATTGTCTACCTTTGCTTCCTGGCTGAGTTGATTGTCGGCAGCTTTGCTAAAGCTTCCAACTGTTGCAAGAGGTGCTGTAACATATTCTTCTTTTCCTGTTTTAAGAGGCACAATATCAACCCATATCTTATAAGACCCCTCATTCTTAGGCGACCAACTGAACTCATAAATCCCTGGCTCTTTTGTTGGCTCTGGATGGACATGCTGATAATCAGTTAAGTTTTGATCAAAAATCAGCACATGGATTTTCTTCGTATGAACTTCTTTTAAATCAGAAAGCAAAATTTCCTTGTTATCTTTAATGGATGTCAGTTTTATTCTTGTTGGTATAATTTTGTCCTTTTGCGCTTGGCTTGAGAGCAAAACATCAACTTTAATTGTGGAATCCTGCTGGTCTTCATGTGAACAATGGCTCATTTTCATGTCAGATGCCATTTTATGTGACTCGCCTTCATGGGATAATGCTGCAGGCATTAAACTTAATACCCCAAGCGTCATCCCCAAAGTATTCAAATACATATGTAATCTTTTCATTTAGTTTTTCTCCTCTTCAATAATAAGTTTTTGCGTTTCTATCAAACGTTGCCCTACAAGCCAGAACACAACAGGTGTTAAGATCGTATCGAGTAAGGTTGAGGAGATCAAGCCACCAAATATCACGGCTGCTACAGGATGAAGAATTTCTTTTCCGGGTTGATCGCCTCCTATTAAAAGGGGAATAAGAGCAAAAGCTGCAACAAGTGCTGTCATAAGAACAGGGGATAATCTCTCAAGGGAGCCACGAATGATCATCTCTTTTGTAAACTTCTCTCCTTCATATTTCATTAAATGAAGGTAGTGAGAAATCTTCAAAATGCCATTGCGAGTTGCAATGCCAGTCAACGTGATAAAGCCAACAAGGCTTGCAACTGAGAGTGTTTGATTGGTCACCCAGATTGCAACAACACTTCCAATCAAAGCCATAGGCACATTCGCCATAATAATGAGCGTGAGCGGGGCTGATTTAAAGTGGCTATTAAGAAGGATAAAAATACCCATGAGCGAGAGAAGAGACAAAAGGAAGATAAGCTGGGTTGCTGACTTCTGACTTTCAAACTGCCCTTCAAACTTGATAAAATACCCTTCAGGGAGCTTGAGAGATAGAAGCTTTTTTTGAACATCTTCTGCAACATCGCCTAAAGCGCGATCTTTGGTATTAGCAAAGACAACGATACGCCTTTGGGTGTTGTCCCTGCTTATTTGATTAGGCCCTTGGGTTTCTTGAATGTCAGCCACAAACCATAAAGGAATTTTGCCTGCAGGGGAGTCAATAAGCATATTACGGATTTTATCAAGATCTGCTCTTTCTGCTACGGGCAAACGAACAACAAGATTGTATCTTCTAGCCCCTTCTAAAATTTGAGTTACAATTTTTCCTGATAAAAGGGTTTCAATTGTTTCTCCTAAGGTATTAACATTAATGCCATACTTCAGGGCTTCTTCTCTTTTAGGAATAATTTGGACTTGAGGGATTAAGGTTATTTGTTCAACCTGCAAATCCGTTATACCTTTGATGTCCTTCATCAGAGACTTCACTTTATCAGCACTTTCTCTAAGTTGATTAAGCTCCTCTCCAAAAATTTTAATGGCAAGCTCTGCTCTTACCCCTGAGAGCAAATGATCTAAGCGGTGAGAAATTGGCTGCCCAATATTGATGACTGCATTTGGAAGGGTTGCAAGGCGCCTGCGGAGATCACTTAAGACTTCTTCTCGCGAGCGCTTTGATGATTTTAAATCAATATCAATTTCAGAAGAATATACGCCTTCTGCATGCTCATCAAGCTCTGCGCGCCCGCTTCGGCGCCCAACAGAGAGTACTTCAGGCACTTCTAAAACAAGCTTTTCTGCAATGGTACCCACCCGATTGGTCTCCTCAAGAGCTGTCCCTGGGGGAAGCCTTAAGTTAATGGTCACCGTTCCTTCATTAAAGGAAGGAAGAAAGGATTTGCCTAAGAAGGGAACGGATGCAGCTGCTAAAAGGGTAAGTAAGATTGTTGTAAGAATAGGAATTTTAGGATGCGTGAATGACCATTGAAGGACTTTGGTATCTAACTCTTTAAGGTGCCTGACAAGCCAGCTATCACCATGCTTTATCGCCTTAATACGCGGAAGTAGATAATAAGATAAAACAGGCGTTAAGGTGATCGACACAAGAAGCGAGGCTAGAATTGAGACGATATAGGCAACCCCTAAAGGACTAAAGAGTCTGCCTTCAATACCGCTTAATGCAAAAAGAGGCAGAAAAACAAGCACGACGGTCAAGGTTGCATAAATGATTGAACTTCTCACCTCAACTGAAGCATCTTTAATCACTTGAATAAGGGGTAAAGGGGTCGTGAGTTTAGCATTTAATTTAAGGCGCCTTAAAATATTCTCAACATCAACAACAGCGTCATCCACAAGCTCTCCAATGGCAATTGCAAGCCCCCCTAAGGTCATGGTGTTAATGGATAAGCCAAATTGATGAAAGATAACGGCCGTAATTAGAATTGAAATAGGAATTGCGGTAATACTGATAAAGGTTGTGCTAAAGTTCATCAGGAAAGCAAAAAGGATGATAAGGACTAAAATAGCCCCGTCTCTTAAAGCTTCTTCTACATTACGGATTGAGTTTTCAATGAAGGTGGCTTGTTTGAAGAGAATTTGATCCACTTTAACATCTGCAGGCATTGTCTTTTGAAGCTCTTTAAGGCTTTTTTCAATGTCGCGTGTTAAAGAAGCTGTATCAGCGCCTGGCTGCTTCTGAATTGAAAGAATAACAGAAGGCTTTCCATTAATGCTGGCATCTCCTCTTTTAACAGTAGGTGCAAAGACAACATGGCTCACCTGATCAAGCGTTAATGCGTGGGCGCCTTGATATTTAAGCGGTGTCTTTTTAAGATCCTCAAGCTTGTTTGTAAGGCCTAAGAAACGAACCAATGACTCTGTTTTAAATTTTTCAAAGTAACCGCCCGTTGTATTTTGAGCAAACCCCTCAAGACTTTTTAAAAGATCATCTAAGCTTACATTGTATCCCAGCATTCGGTGATTTAAAGGTTGAACTTGATACTCCTTTACTTCACCGCCAATTGGAATCACTTGAGCCACCCCTGGAATGCTTAAAAGCCGAGGCCGCATAGTCCAATCTGCAATCGTTCTTAAATCCATAGGAGAAGTCTCACCTCGTTGAGAGCTTATTCCAACAAGAAGGATTTCACCCATAATGGAAGTCACAGGCCCTAAAGCAGGGATAACATTAGCAGGAAGTTGTGAGAGTGTCGTATTAAGCCTTTCATTTACAAGCTGCCGATTACGATAAATATCGGTGCCCCAGTCAAACTCAACATAGACAATCGAAAGACCAATGCCAGAGGTAGATCTCACACGCATGACACCAGGAAGTCCGTTCATGGCTGTCTCGATAGGAAAGGTTACTTGCTTTTCCACTTCCTCGGGAGCAAAGCCTGGGGCTTCTGTTAAAAGGGTTACAGTGGGCCTATTGAGATCTGGGAAGACGTCAATTGGCATTTTAGGCACAATTAAAGAGCCATAGATGACAGCAGCCATATATAAGAAGAGGATAAGCCATCTATTTTTTAAGGAGAATTCAACAATCTTTGTAAACATGATGTACCTATTTCTTAAGAGCTCTTGCCAGCGTCTCAACATTTTCAATAATACGCTCACCAGCTTTTAACCCCTCAAGAATTTCAGCTTTATCTTCAAAGAATATCCCAACTTGAATGGGGCGTGAAAGAATAAGCTCAGGTTCTGCAAGGATAAATACATTATAAGTCTTACCATTTTTAAAAAGGGCTGTTTGGGGGATGACAACTTTTTTAAAGGTTGAAGGAAGCGAGATCATCACATCGACGAACTCTCCTATCATGAGCGCAGGAGCTGTTTCTTTTATGCTAAATAAAATATGACGGGCTTGATCATTCTCACCAACTTTTGGGCTTAAGCCTTTAAGGGTTAAGGGATAAACTTTCTCAGGCTCCAAAGGAGATCTGAGAGAAGCTTCTTTAATTTGATTGGTGAGAGTGTAATCATAAGTGTAGGCCTCAATTTGAAAAGAAGCAGGATCTACAATTTCTGCAATAGGCTGTCCTGGTTGAACAATTTGCCCTGGCAAGAGATGTGAATCACTAAGGATGCCTGCAATAGACGCACGGATAAGCTCGCGCCCAAGGCCAGTTGTTAAGATTTGTTGCTTTCGCTTTTTAGCGCTTTCTAAATCTGTCTTTGCATCTTCAAGCTTTTTACGGGCAGAAAATTTTCCTAAAGTGGTTAGTCGTTCAACATCTCTTTCAAGTTGTGCAATCTCACCTTCAATTTTATAAAGCTCTGTCTTCTTGTCCGTTAAATCAACTGAACTCACAAGAGGCTCAACAATAGCAATTACTTGATTGGCCTCAACTTTATCTCCTGTCGTGGGCATAGGATAAGTTGGATCTGCAACTACTCTTGAAGATTGAGGAACATGCACTTGAGCATAGCCATTAGGGCTTGCAACAACTTTAGCAGGGAGAAGCACATACTGAGGACGGTCTATATCTTGTGCTTGGATAACCTTAAGATTAGCCGCACGTTGCTTTTGTTGAGGTATAAAGACTCTTTGAAGCAGACTTAAATCAGTGGGGACGGAATCTAAGGTCGAGGTACTTTCCTGCGGAGAAGGCTTACTTTCGCCATGGTCTTCACTCCCATGGGCAAGTACTTCAAAGGTAAAGAGCAAAAACGCAAAGACATAGATTGCCACTAAATTAAAGATTTTGTTCATAGCCTTCCTCCCTCAATTATTTATTATTAAAGTAAAGATCTTAAAATAGTCTTAATTAATTTTATTAAAATTTTAAATTCCTTAATCTCAAGGCATTCCATATGACAGAAACCGAGCTTAAGGGCACTTTGCAAAAAGTTATGTCTTCGCCCAAAGTTTATAAAAAAATAGGAAATTATTGGACGGATGATTTTAAGTGGCGTCACTTTCAGGTGACATTATTCTTGGCTGTGTCCGCTGGTATTGTAAGTATGGGATCAGTTATATGGACCTTGAAGAAATGATGACAGAGCGAAGTATTGAGGTTGACCATGTAACTCTTTATCGATGGGTTCAATATGCTCCTGAACTTGAAAAGCGTCTTAGGTAGTATTGGAAGCCAGGACTTGGTTATAGCTGGAGAATTGGTGAAACTTATGTGCAGGTAAAAGGCAAATGGGCTTACCTTTATCGAGCTCTTGATAAGCGAGGGCGTACCATAGACTTTTACCTTTCATCTACAAGGAATGTAAAAGCTGCCAAACGTTTTCTCCCAAAAACTCTCAGGAAGTTTAAAGAATAAGAAATGTCAAGCACCATTAATACTGATAAAGCAGCACCCTATGCTGTAGCCATAAAGGAATTAAAGGATGAGCGTGTCTGCCCTCAAGACCTTGAACATCGACAGGTTAAGTATCTCAATAACCTTATTGAAGCAGATTATGGTAAACTTAAGCGACTAATTAAGCCAACTCTGGGGTTTAAGTCTCTGAAGACAGCTTATGCACCCCTTAAAGGATTTGAGGTTATGCGTATGTTTAAAAAAGCACAGATGGATCTTTGGGAGTATGGTCAAGGACTCAAGGGAGAAATCCGTCTAGTTAACCAACAATTCAACGTCTATACTGCTTAATTTAAAGCAGAGCACACCCTAGCTGCAGCTTTAGAAAGTTTTTGCAAGGGTTCTATCTCGACAACCTTTATTTCACTTAAAATCAGAAAGGCTTTAACTTTTTGTACAAGTAAAAATCAAAAAAATTAATTATTCCCTTTTTTTGTACTAGGATAGCTCCTTAAAATAGATAACACCCAAGCTTACATATGATTAAATTCCTTCTATATTAATCAGATAGTCTCCCTTCATATAAGTACACACTTAGACTGATTCGAAAAACATTTTGACTTTTTATTGAATGCTTCTCCTAAATCTGTTTTTTGACTTTGATCTGGATTTTTAAGAGTTTCTTCACTTACATCTTCACCGTTCAGCATAGGCATGGAACTTTGGATATTTGGATGCTCAATAAATTCCTTTATTTCTTCTTTAGGTGTAAGGCTAATAATCTTGGTCAGTTTTTCAATATCTTGAATGAGGAGAGCAAGTTTCTTTTTACTGTTTTCTCCAAAAGATCGTGTATATTTCAAGAGAAGATCTTCAATTAAAGAATAGTTTGTATAAGCAGAAAAGAGGAATGGACCCATAAAACCTCCTACTGCAAAAAATAAAGAGTACTCTTGTTGGGGAAGGATTTCTTGGATGATATCTACAACCATAAATCGGCCAACATAGGCTGTTACTCCCGCTAATGGTATACAAAGATATGGAAGCATCCTGGAGAACTTAGGATAAAGCGAGTGTAATAATGAAGGCTGAGGGTCTCCAGAAATACGATAAAAAGCAGCATCATACAACGAACGTCCTGTTTGAATGGTAGCTTGTAGCTCAAGAATAAAGATAGGGATAGTCGTTATAACAGCCATTGGTATATCAAAATTAGGATTCTCATAAAGGAACTCCCACCCTTTATAAGCGCAGTAGCCATTATGGAAGATATTAATAACAGCCGATAGACTCAGGCCGCTTACAAAAGCTATTTTAGGATATCCTTTCTTCCAGGTGTCTGGAGTTTCTCTGGAGAGGGTATGAGAAGAATTAAGACTCAGCAGGGATTTAAGATAATTCTCTACTGTAAGGTTCTCTTCTTGATAAATGGAAGTGATAAAATTATCTCTTTCCTCATTCGACATCGTAAGGAGAGCAGGGATAGTTTTACGCAATAGATGATGTATCAAAAACCGCGGTATGTCCTGAAGGTAGGACTCTAATTCGATATTTTCTTGGCTCCCGCCTAAGTAACTCTTAATCTTGCTTTTTTGTGCAGTTAAGCTCTTAAAAAAATTAAGATAGCCATTTGTTTTAAGGCTATAGTCTAAGCCGTAACTTATGCCTGCGAGCCATTTATGGGTATTATACAGAGAAGCCATGTAAGCGGTAGGAACAGCGACAACGAGACCAAGCGTATGAGAAGCAAGATAGCCAGGAAGCGGTAATTTACTTTTTTGTAAAAGGATCTTTTCCTCGTCTGATTGCGGATCAAAACCTTCCAAAAGATTAAAGTAGGCCCAAGCGCCCGTTCCTGATGTTGCTATCGTATTCGTAATTTCCATTCCCCAAGCTAAAATTCCATTCCCACCTCCTGCTTGTCGTGCTATTTGAAAGTAAGGGACACCTGCTGAGCTGCCAAGCACAACGCAAATACCTTGAGTTCCAGAATGTAGAATTCTTTTAAGCTTGGATTCTGGTATATTTTCTTGTTGAACAAGATATTTCTGAATGAAAGAATAAAGATGACTCTCTTCCTCTCCATTTCCTCCATCAATAAATGGGGTTAATTCTATATCAGGCGAGTCTACGTTTTCAACTTTTATAAGACCACGAGAGGAAGCATTGAATAAGATTTCTTCTTCATTTAGCATTGTGGAAGCATTGCTAGAACTTAGAAACCCAAGAAAACAAAGCATGGAACATATTATAAGAAAATGATGAAAAATCCGCCTTTTAATTATAGGTATTCTGCGATTTTTATTCATTTCTATTTTCCTTTATTGCAGTTTTTGGCGAACTGACCAGCTCCCAAATTTGAGAATAAATTTTTATTAAGATAAAGCCATTTTCTGCATTAAAAATGAGTAAACTCATACTGAACTAACGTCAGTATTAGGTATTTTGGCATTATTTATCCTTTTAAGCAAGCCAATGGACACACATTTCCCTAAATGGATAATTTTATGAAAAATGAAGCCTCTAATCATAGCTTCAGTCACTTGGAGAGGCAAAGTTGGCTTTGTAGCGTAAATCAAATGACAGGTTAGAGTTACCCTTATAGTTTCCGCTTCAAGCAATTTTAACTGACTTTGGCATACCAGCTTTAGTCACTTTGTTAAGGAGGCAACATATTAAATGTGCCTCTGCCTGCTGATTATTCCAGTTCCTTGAATTAAGCTTTCTGCCAAAATAATTTTTAGACGATAAAAGGTGTTCTCAACCTTATTTCGACAGCCATAGTAACTTTTATGATACCAGGTCCGATAACCTTTTTTCTTAATATAACTCATGCCTTTGATGCTAATCAGATTCTTATATCCTGAAAGGTTTTGAGCAAAAGAAGTAATTTCTTTCTCAAGCTTCTTAAGGCTTTTCCTGATGGCTTCTAATTGTTCAGCAATAATATCGATCTCAATCTGTTCTAAAGAAAGCCAAGTGTGCTCTTGAGTCACACGCTCAAATCCTTCTTTAGAAGTGAGCACTTCTTTCTTAATCTTGATGCCATTACTGTTAAAAAGACTATGAATTTTATTAATTAAAGAAACACGTAATTTAACCAGTTGGTCCTGTGTCTGTAGCAAAGATATTAACTGAGTATATTCTGGCTTTTTAATACGTGCTTCTGGCAGCATATCTTTACTCAAGAATAAAGCAATAGCACGAGCGTCAAATCAACAGAACTCACGAGGGGCTAAATAACCGCTATTACTTGATTGGCCTCAACCTTGTCTCCTGTCGTGGGCATGGGGTGGGTGGGGCAACCACTCTTGAGGCTTGAAGAACATGCACTTGAGCATAGCCATTAGGGCTTGCAACAACTTTAGCAGGGAGCAGCACATACTGAGGACGATCAACATCTTGTGCTTGGAAAACCTTAAGATTAGCCGTACGTTGCTTTTGTTGAGGTAAAAAGACTCTTTGAAGCATGCTTAAATCACTGGGAACAGAATCTAAAGTCGAAGCACTTTCCTGCGGAGAAGGCTTACTTTCTCCATGGTCCTCACCCCCATGGGCAAGCCCTTCAAAGGTAAAGAGCAAAAACGCAAAGACATAGATTCTCACTAAATTAAAATTTCTGCTCATTGCCTGCCTCCCTCAAATATTTATCATTAAAGTAAAGAACTTTAAATATTCTTAATATAATTTATTAAAATTTTAAATTCCTTAACCTCAAGGCATTCCAAATAACGGAAACAGAACTGAAGCTCATGGCGGCAGCAGCGACAATTGGATTTAGCAAAATTCCAAAGACAGGATAAAGGACGCCAGCGGCTATAGGAACGCCCAATATATTATAAATAAAGGCAAGAAAAAGATTTTGTTTGATATTTTTTACAATACTAACACTCAATTGCTGTGCTTGTACAATTCCTCTCAAATCACTTTTTACAAGGGTAATTCCTGCACTATGAATAGCAGCATCGGTCCCACTTCCCATAGCAATGCCGACTTCCGCTTGGGCAAGCGCAGGGGCATCATTAATCCCATCACCTGCCATAGCCACCTTTGCCCCTGATGCTTGTAGAGATCTAATAATTTCTAGCTTATCAGCTGGTAAAGCGCCTGCTTTTACGTTTTTAATTCCAAGCCTATCGGCAATAGTTTTTGCTGTGGTCTCATGATCACCTGTAACCATATAAATCTTTATGCCTAAATCTTTTAGATGATTAATTGCTTCCTTTGAGGATTCTTTGATAGGATCAGCGATACCGATTATGCCTTTTATTTCTCCATCAATGGCAATGAATATCACTGTTTGTGCTTCTTTTCTTAGTTTCTCAGTTTGGTTAATAAAGGGTGATGTATTCACATCATGTTCATCGAGAAAGCTTTTACTTCCAACCATGATTTCCTGGCCTTTTATACGTCCTCTTGCGCCTTTACCAGTAATTGTTTGGAAGTCTTCAACCTTTAATAAAGATAATTTCTTTTCTTGCGCTTTCATAACAATTGCTTGTGCTAAAGGATGCTCGCTCGCAATCTCTAAGCTTGCCCCATAGTGCAAGAGCTCATCTTCTGTGAAGGAATTATTTGGAAGAACTGTAATAACTTGGGGCTTGCCAAGGGTTAAAGTTCCTGTCTTGTCAACAATAAGGGTATCTACTTTTTCTAAAGCCTCTATGACTTCTGCATTTTTAATGAGGATTCCTCTTTGAGCGCCTAAGGCTGCCCCAACCATAATTGACATCGGTGTTGCAAGCCCTAAAGCACAGGGGCAAGCAATAATAAGAACTGCAACTGCGTTAATAATCGCATGGTTAAGCCGAGGTTCAGGACCGATCAGGTACCAAACAACAAGAGTAATGATCGCGGCTAAGATAACGAGCGGCACAAAATAAGAAGATATAGAGTCAGCAAGTTTCTGAATAGGAGCTTTCGTTCTTTGAGCCTCACTCACAAGCTGAACTATTTTGGCAAGTAGAGTTTCCCCTTCTTCTTTTTCAACCCTCATAAGGAACGACCCTGCTCCATTGAGAGTTCCTGCTATAACCTTTGAGCCCTTGATTTTTTCAATTGGAACAGGCTCCCCTGTGACCATGGATTCATCCACCAGGCTTGTTCCTTCAAGCACAATCCCATCAAGAGGTATTTTTTCGCCAGGACGTACTCTTAAGACATTTCCCATTCTTATATTGCTAATTTCAATATCGTGTTCATGACCATTCTCTTTCACAAGTCTTGCTATCTCAGGCATAAGACTTAAAAGAGATTTGAGAGCTTGATTGGTCCTCTCTCTTGCTTTTAGCTCTAATACTTGCCCTAAAAGAGCAAGAGCTGTAATGAGTGAGGCTGATTCAAAGTATAAAGCAGCTTCACCACTATGTAGTGCTGTTGGTGGAAATAAATGAGGCCAGAATAAGGCGACGCAGCTATAAATATAAGCAGTTCCAACCCCTAAAGCGAGCAGCGTAAACATATTGAGGCTTTTATTCTTCAAAGACATTGCGGCTCTTTGAAAAAATGGCCATCCAGCCCAGATAACGACTGGAGTTGATAAAATAAATTCACTCCACCTTAAGAAGAATGAAGACAAATTATTGAAGATATCATCATTGATCATAGGTCCCATAGAAAGCAAAAGAACAAAGGCTGAAAGGATGGCAGAACTCCAGAAGCGTTTCTGCATGTCTTCAAGTTCTACATTATGTTCCTCATTGAGTGAAATTGCTTTAGGCTCAAGCGCCATCCCACATTTAGGACAGATACCAGGTTTTGAACTTATAACCTCAGGATGCATAGGGCATGTATATTCCATAGCACTTACTTGAGTCTTTTGCAGAGTGAGTGTTTGCTTCATATGATGTATAGAACAGCATGCTTGTTTCTTATTATCTTCCATGGCTATTTTCCTTAAGTTCTTCTTCTGTACTAGCTTCAAATGCCTCAATAATAGGACACTCTTCTATTGTGCCTTCTCCTTTGCAGCATCCAACAAGCTGCTCAAGGCTATTCTTAATTTTTTGAAGGTTTTCTATTTTTTCTTTGATCAATTCAATCTTTTGAAGAGATTTCTGATAGACGTCATGTCGAGCACTTAAGGTATTATTCTTGAGGGAAAGGAGTTCTTTGATCTCCGCTAAAGAGAAACCTAATTCTTGAGCTTTTTTGATGAAACGAACACGTTTTACATCTTGGTCAGAGAATATTCGATAGCCTGAAGCGGTACGGTTGGGTTTACTTAAAAGAGACTTGCGCTCGTAAAAACGAATTGTTTCAATTCCAACACCAGCCTTTTGGGCTATTTTCTTAATAGTAAGTATCTTATTAGATGGCTTCATAATATTTCTCTTAACTCTCTTCTATAAGCTCAGTCTAAACCCTGTACTTAAGTGTAAGGTCAAGAGGTAAATAATAAGCTAAGAATGTTTGACATACTGATGGTCTAAAAGTGAAATTTGTACTTTGTACAAATGATAATATCACTATTAAGCGTTAAGACTATTTGGGAAAATTTTACTCTAGCGCCTAAATACCCAATTAATTCTGGCTGCGCGCTTAATCTTGACATCAAAGATGGTAGGACCTAACACACTCGATGAATTAATCGCTTTTAAGTTATAGGCGCCTTGCTCTGAGGTTGGCTCAATGTAACGGAGCATCAACCCCCCATTTTCTAATTCTATAATCAGAGGCTCATCCGTAATGAAGGCTATTTGCTCCTGGGGGATAATTTTACCTGCGACGTGATCCCCTGGTTTGTAAAAAGGAAGTGCGCTATCATCAAAAATCACAAGCATTAAAGAATCTTTATAGAACTCTTTAAAAGAGGCGGTTGCTCGCCATATGAACTCTTCTTCATCACTGATCGACAGGGGCAGGAAATTAGAATTTTGAAGAGATGCTAATCCTAAATCTATGGGGCCAGCCCCTTTTCCTGATATGATCCACTCAGAGGTTACTTTAATACCTTCTTTGCTCAAAATGCTTACTAGATTTTCAGCGACTTCTTCCGAAAAAGCTGATGTTCCGTTTTCCCAAGCTGCTAAGGAATTAGCACTTAGTTTATGCTTTTTTGCAAAGATCGTACGCGGAAGTCCAGTAAGGCTTCTTGCTTGTTTTAGTCTTGCTGCTGCCTCTTTATCTGGCTGTCTCACATTCATAAGTATATCTTTCCATCTACTCTATTGTTCTATGTCGTTTATTTAACATCTATATAGCCACATCTTTATCTATCAATCAACTAATAATTTATTATAAATGCTATATTGTTAGATGCTATATTAACATTGTTAATATATTGACAATATTACCTGCTGGGTCTATCTTGCTTATTAATCACATAAAAAAAGAGGAGAAAAAACCCCATGGACAATAGATTTTTAACCCCTGCAGCTTTAGCTCAACGATGGAACCTTGAGCCTAATACCCTTGGGCAATGGCGTTGGAATGGTCGAGGGCCTAAGTATCTTAAAATTGGGCGCAACGTTTTATATCGCTTGTGTGATGTTGAGGAGTTTGAAAAGCGCAGCCTTCGGCAGCATACGTCCCAGACTTTTATTGATGAATCTAATTAGAAGAGCAATTTCTTATGCAGACAAGACTTCTTATTAATGAGGCACCTTTACAAATATTCCCAACTTTAGCAAGAAAAATTGGCTTAAATGAAGCTATTGTGCTGCAGCAAATGCATTATTGGCTTCATCTGAATAGCGATAAAGCTAGAGATAGCCATGGGGTTTATAACACTTCTGAACAATGGAAAAGGCAGTTCCCATTTTGGTCAAAAGAGACCATAAAACATACTATTATCTCTTTAAAGAGGCAGAACCTTATCATTGGTGTCAAGATTAACCAAAACAAACCCAATCAATGCTTTGGGTACACAATCAACTACAAGAAACTCGAAAGTATTAAAGCATGTAACAATCGATTAGGTCAAATTGACACGATCGAAGAGATTCTCCACACATCCGATCATAACAGAATGACACGATCGATTGTAGCAATATGCCTAGAGCATTTTGACACAATCGACAATAACAAAGGCCCTTCAGCGAAGAGCCATAAGGAATACTTTCATGAGTCTTAACCCAGAGCATTCCTTAGAATCACCTTTCTTACCAAAAAGCCGTCTTCTTATGGATGAAATGCCTCTTCAATTGCTGCCAACCTTAGCGACAAAGGTAGGCTTAAATGAAGCTATTATACTGCAACAAATGCATTATTGGCTTACATCTCGTCATAATAAGAATTTTATCAACAATCGCCATTGGGTCTATAATTCTTATGAGGACTGGCATCAACAGTTCCCTTTCTGGTCAAAAGAAACCATCAAAAGAACCATTTATTCCCTTGAAAGACAGAAGCTTATCTTAAGTTGTAAGCTGCGTGAACAAAGGCTTGATCATCGCAAATGGTACACCATCAATTACCAAGAAGTAGAGGGAGTTAAACTATGTAATAATCGAACAGGTCAAATTGACACAATCGATCGTAGCAAAATGACACGATCGGACGTAACAAAACGACCAGATCATTATAAGGAACAGAGACTACATACAGAGATTACTCATAAAACCCTCTCTCTAATCTCTCTCCCTAATTCTACAAGCACCATCCCTCACAAGACACAAGAGGAAGAGAGAGAAGAGATTGGATTGAAAATGGTTGAGATGTTCTCAAATCATGTTCTTCAAGGGCAGGAGCTTCTTTCTCAGCCTGAGAGAGTGAAGCAACTCAAGCACATCTTAAACACTCAACTTCAAGGCAAGATAGAAAACTGGGAAAGAGTTTGTCAGAACATCACAAAATCCAAGTTTTTGATGGGAGAAGCTCAATCCTCAGACTTTAAAGCAACATTGGATTGGGTGATTACAAAAGATCATGCGATCAAGATTTTTGAAGGAAATGCTTACGGCATTGGCGATCGGGTGATCTCAAACAATCCTGCAGCTGATTCAGAAGAAGCACAAGAAGCCTTTATGCTTGAGTTTGCAACTTCAAACAAACATCCCCTCTGGATTCAAGCAGGACTCATTCTCTCAAAGAAGGTTGGGTTTCTCACATTCAGGGGTTGGATTTCTCTCCTTGACATCCTTGAGATCCAAAAAGACCACGTTACTCTTATAGCCCCTTCCAAATTTGTTCGGGATTATGTGAGCAAAAACCTTATGAATTTCCCTATCAAACAAGCTTTAGAGACAGTTTTAGGGCATGAAATTAGATTTGTGCTTGTGAATAATGGCTCTGCTCCAAAAAGAAAGCCTGAGACAACTCAAGGGGAAACCTTTCTTCCTTATTCTATCCTTGAGGATGGTGAGGCAAGCATTGTACAAACACCTACCCCTATAGAGAAAAATACTTCAGTTTTTTCTTCCAATCAGTCTCAACTGCAGGATTTATCTGTCCCTATATTAGACATAACTAAGGGCATATTCCCTCCTCTTAGAAACCCATTTTTTGGCACTTCTGATCCTCCACCAAAGCCACCCGATACGCAAGCTTTGACTAAAGAATATAATTAACATCACTCAAGAAAGGAATAAAAATGAAGTTAACACTTGTAAAACTAGATCCCTCTACCAGCCTTGAGCGGGACACCCCCCTCACTGAGGCGCAAAGACAATTTCAATTGAGGAACTTAAAGAAAATGATTCGTTTTATGAAAGCCCAACTTAAACGATTAGAGAAGGAAGTAACAATAGACTAGGACAGAGACCGCGCAAAGACTTCGACCTCTCACGCGCGGGTCTCTGGTACACCAACACCAACAATGGAGTGAATAGATGTACAAACCACTTATACCCTATTTTAAAGAGAAAAGGGTACTCTTAAATATCCCTAAAGCTCTCAAGAGAACCATGACTCTTCTTGGGATCTCCTTTTATCACCATACCCTTCAAGCGGCTGATAATGACATGGTTCTGAAGGACGTCTTTTCTAAGATTGAAAAAACCCTCACAGGGGGCGGATTTAGGCTTGCCACCATTGCAGGGGGACTTGGGGGCATTGTCATTGCAGGCGTTAAAGGAAACTGGCCAGTTGCTGGACTTTTCTTAGGTCTTGCTGTCACCGCCCATGCCTTCGTGGACTGGGTTAAAACCAGCTATACATTCTTAATTTAAGGAGTGTGCGATGCGAGAACGTGGAAAGCACTTGCTCCTTCATCATTTAGACTCCCCTGCGAGGTGGCTCATTTTCACGAAGGATGAAGCCGCAGCGCTTCTCATCCCTCTTCTTGTGGGGCTTGGAACCTCTCATCAAGGCTCTGGCCTTTTGGTAGGGATGACCTTTTGCTGGGCTTTAAGGAAACTCAGGAAGATGGCGGGTCAGGGAGCCTTGAAACATCTTATGTACTGGTATCTGCCCCACAACAAGGCCAAGCTTCCTTTAACCCCACCTTCTCATATCAGGGAGTGGGTGTCATGAAAGAAAAGCTTCAGCATTTAAGACTTCATGATCTTTTAAGACATAGGAATTATTTGACCTTTATAGCGTCAGGTCTTCTTGGCTCAAACCTGCTCCTAACCTTTGCACTTTGCACGCAGAGTGAAAGAGTTGTGCTTGTGCCACCCCATCTCACAGGGCCAATGTGGGTTGAGCGAAACCAAGTATCCGCTCAGTATCTTGAGGAGATGGCTTTGTTTTTTGGCAGCATCCTTTTAAACAAAACACCTCAAAGTGCCCCTTATCTTCATGAGCTTCTTTTGCGTTATGCAGACGCAAGAGGCATTGGCAAGCTCAAGCATATGCTTCGAGAGGAAGAAGAGAGATATCAAAAAAGCGGCCTTAGCACCTCCTTTTATCCTAAAAAGGTTGTTGTTCAGGAAAAGAACTTACAAGTGGATCTTTCTGGCGAGATGGTAGGCTACGTGAGCCAAAAGTGCATCTTTCAGCGTGAAGAGATCTATCGCTTAACCTTTTCTTTTGCTCATGGGCGATTGCTCATCACCTCCTTTAAGCCTCTGACAGGAAAGGAGCAAGACCATGCGTAAATTTCCACTTCTAGCAGTATCTTTACTTGCTCCTGCCGCCAGTGCCGTTCAAATCCTTCCCATTAAAGATCATAGCTCCAGCGAAGTTCTGGTCTCGAGTACTGAGCACACGCGAATATCGGTTGAGAATGATCGTATCGCTCAGCTCTTTGGTATTGATGGGCGACTTTCATTTGAGCTCGATGAGATGAACGGGCAAGTGTTTATCACCCCTACCCCAGGCACTGAAGGACACTCTCTCCTTATCACGCTCACGACAGAGAAAGGCTTAACCCATGATCTCAGGGTTAAACCCACCAAAAAATCAGCTGAAGCTATTTTATTGAGGCCAAAGACGCAAGGGTTACAAGAAAAACTTTCTCCTCCAGAATCCTATCAAGGACTCCTTCTTGAGCTTGTCAAAGCCTACGCTACTGATACCTTAAAAGAGCTTTATAAGGTTGTTGCTCTTCAAAACAGTCTTTCAGAGAAGATTGAACCTGAGCTTACTCTTCAACCTATAAGAGAGATTCACTCTCCTCAGTTCATCGGAAAGGTTTGCAAAGTCAAAAATGAAGGGGGCGCAACGCTTCTTTTAAGCCCTCATCAGTTTGCCAAATTTAAGCCTTTGGCCATCGTTTTCTCAACAAGAGTGCTTAAACCTTTATTACAAACTGAAGTGCTTCTTATTTTAGCAAGGAGTGGATCATGAGTGAGAATCAAACCCCTCAAGCCCTTAAAAAGAAGCAGTTCTTCATTTTAGCAGGGGTGGGATCTATTCTCGTCTTAGCGCTGCTTTTTCTCTTCGATGTAGTCTCAGGCTCTAAAGAGCCTCCAGTACAGTCAAAGACACAAGAGTCTAAGATTGCAGGCTCTACTTCCCATCTTGATCCTCGTGAGATTTGGGCACAGCGAATGGAAGAAGAGTCCAAAAAGCTCAATGATAAGCTTTCATCACTTGAAGGACTTCTTAATCAAACGATGGCAGAAAATGCAAAGCGCACGTCATCGCAAGACGAAAATTCCCTTCAGCAGATGCAAGAGCAAATCAGTGAGCTTCGCACGCAACTGGAGCAGAAGAATCAAGAGCCAGAGCAAGACACATCCTCTGCCAGAGTCTCAACCTTTGATAGTCAAACTTCTAAAAAGATTGTCCTCAACTTACGAAAGAATGTTCGCTATGAGGCACACCAAAACAGAAAGAAGGTTGAAGATACAATTCCTGCTGGAACTTATGCCTCAGCCATTCTTTTGGGTGGGGTTGATGCTTCTACGTCTGTCAGTGCGGCTAATGATCCGCGGCCCGTATTGTTGCGTGTCATTGATCCAGGAACCTTACCACGGAAGTTCAAAAGTGATCTCAAGAACTGCCATGTGTTGGCCTCTGCTCATGGGGATCTCTCCTCAGAACGTGTTTACATGCGCCTTGAAAAGCTCACCTGCACTGAACCCCTCACAGGCGAGATCTCTGAAACCCAAGTAGCAGGCTACATTGCAGGCGAGGATGGCAGAGCAGGCGTGAGAGGGGTTGTCGTTGATAAAACAACAGATCTCATGCGGAACAGCCTCTTGGGCGGCTTTGCAAGTGGGATTAGCAATTTCTTGCAAGCCAGCAATCAAAGTAGCGTTTTTCCAACCACACCCTTTGGTCAAAAGAATGCTCTCACAGATGATCAGCTTCTTAAATCTGGAGCTTATAGCGGCATTGGCAATGCTTTAGAGAAGTACGCTGATTACTACATTAAGCGTGCTGAGCAATTGCAACCTGTTCTCATGGTTCAAGCAGGACGCAAGGTCAATATGGTCTTCACGGAAGGCACCAAGTTTGGAGATACAACCGTCAAACAAGTCATCGCTGAAGCCAGAGACCAAGCTTTGTCTCAATCAAGAGATAAAATCCAAGTTGAAGCCCTGAAAGAAACCAACAGCCAAAACAGTGAAAGCATTCACCGTTGGCTTCCTAAAATTGGAGAGAATCAATGAAACAAATAATTCCCATAATAACTTTACTCACACTTACGGCATGCACTTCTTACAAGGAAGAATTCGATTGTGAAGCCGTGCCTGGGGTGGGGTGTAAATCTATCACGCAAGTTGATCGTATGATTGATGAAGGCAAGATTGGAGCCAAAGAAGAGCAAGATCCTTTTTCTAATTCTAAAACCATACCAGGAGAAATCACTGTCGGGAAGCAGCAAGACTCATTAAATAAGAGTAGAGGCGTGCATGTCTGGATCGCCCCTTATTCAGATGATGAAGGGGTTTGGCATGGCTCCCAAAGTTTATTTGTGCCCCTTAGAACACATGAAAAAGGGGAGATATGATGTTACAAAATCTGCCTCAACTCCTGGGTCATAAGATTGCCACCTTTTTTGGAGAGAGAGTTAACTATGGCGTGAACCCTACTTCTCCTTCCTTGGATGCGCTCAATGAGGTCCTAAAGACCTACAGTCTTTCAGAATTTATGCCCTATGAAAGCTATGATCCTGGCGTTGGTCTTTTTAGCAATCATCAATCCATTGGCTTTGTCCTCGAAACACCCCCCTTGGTGGGATGTTCTGAGCAAATGCAAACGATGGT
>VFQM010000285.1_pt1 | contig 59550 bp, 57 predicted proteins | sample 3512391 | NCBI WGS metagenome assembly VFQM01 (sample SAMN10412369, study PRJNA504923) | tailings metagenome | isolation source: Replicate 1 from Balatoc abandoned mine | place: Philippines | reverse complement strand
ATGGACCAGCCCGGCGTCACCGTCACCCCGATCATCACCATGGCGGGCGACCATGAGGTCAATCAGGTCTTCCTCGACGGCGCGCGCACGTCGGTCGACAACCGCATCGGCGAAGAGGGCCAAGGCTGGGCCATCGCCAAATTCCTGCTCGAAAACGAGCGCGGTGGGTCGTTCCACGCCCCGCGCCTGATTTGCGCCATCGACCATCTGGAACAGCTCGCGGGCGCCGCGCCGAGCGGACATAATGGCGCGCTCGGCGGCGATCCGCAGATCGCGATGCGAATTGCGCGGCTCCGCCTGGAAGCCGAAGCCCTCGAGACCACCGAGTTGCGGATCCTCGCCGACATCGCCAAGGGCCGCCCGGCCGGGCCGCAGACCTCGCTGGTCAAGCTCATCTCATCGGAGATTCACCAGCAGATCGACGGACTCGCCATGGACCTGCACGGTTATGACGGACTGCAGCTGCCGACCGTCCGGCCGCTCTATGGCAATGAAGCGCCGCCACCGATCGGCGACGAAGACGCGCAGGTTGCCGCCGCCCGCTACCTCAACAGCCGTGCCTGGACCGTCTTCGGGGGTTCGAGCGAAGTCCAGAAGAACATCATAGCCAAGACGGTGCTCCGCTTATGACTCCTGCATTGCGACTTGCCAGCCACTATGAAATAGTCCCCGCCATGGGAGAACAGGCAGAAAAACTGCCGGTCGACGGGTTCGCACCCCCAATGGATGCAAGGACGCTCGTCGATGCGGTCACGATCCGCTGCGTGGAGGATATCCACCGGGCTGCGGAGGCGCTTCGCGACTATGCAGCTGCTTACGGCCTGCGCGCCGCGTTGTGCGACGATATCGCATCGAAGGAAACGATGGTCGATGCCGATGGCGCGGTGCTCGCCGCCGACCTGTTCGGCTGGCTGGGCGATGGCGAGCGCTGGTGGGAGGATCACAGGCTGGCGCTCCATTCGCCGCTGCCGCGCTCGTGCCGCTACGAAAGCGAGCCCTTCTGGTGCAACGGCGACGGTTTCCGTACCGCACAGCCGAACCCCTATCTCGACGACATCGACCTCTCGCGCTATTTTTCGGCGCATGAACGCTACAAGGCGGCGATCGTCGTGCCGGTCCACCTGCCCTTCGGACAGATTTCGGCGAACAGCTATCAACCGTCCGACCCCACACTCACCGACCTTGCCGACATGTTCGCCGAGATCGGCGACACGCTTGCGCTTGCGACGCGGCGGTTCATTTCGGGCTACACAGCGGCGATGCGGACCAAACGCCGTATCCCGTCGGACTGCGAATTGTCGAAGCGCGAGGTCGAATGCCTGCGCTGGGCGGCGATCGGCAAGACCGACCGCGAGATCGGCATGATCATCTCGCTGAGCCACGCGACGGTCCGCTATCATGTCCATCGCGCCGGCGAGAAGCTGAACTCGGTCAATCGAGCCCAGACGATCTTCAAAGCTGGCCAGCTGGGGTATCTCGGCGCGAACAGCTGATTGCCATCCCCTCCCGTCCGCGGGAGGGGAGTATCACCCCAACGACCGCAGCGGCTCGCTGCCGTCCCAGCCCTGCGCCGCATCGCGCATCATCGCGAACAACTCGCGCGTTCCCGCTTGCGGCTCCAGCAGCTCGACCAGCGTCCCTGGCCCGGTGCCGGGATCGGCGTAAATGACCCCGCCGGTGTCGCCAACCGGCGCCTCGAAGATGATCTCCGCGCCCACCGCGGCGCAGCGCGCCCGCGCCTCGGCTATCGAATCGACCAGCACGCAGACATGGTGCAACCCCTCGCCCACTGCATATTCGCCGCGGTAGAGCGACTTCGCGTCATTCTCGGGCCGGATCAGCTCGATCTGCATGTCGCCCCAATAGCCGAGCGCCATGGTGAATACCGGGTCGGTCGCCTCGCCGCGATAGCGGCCGCCAGGGAGCGACATATTGGGGAGCAGAAAGAAGGGCCCCGCCCCCACCACCTCGGTCCAATGCCTTATCGCGGCGTCGAAGTCCGACGGCACATAGGCCATCTGCATGATGTCGCCCAACGATGCGAGCGTTGCGGGTCCGGCCATGTCTCTCCCCTCAAAAGCGATAGCGCACAAGCGCCTGCCTTTGTGCGATAAGCTGTTCGAGACCCGGAGTCATACTGGGCAAAATGTGAGGGAATGCCATGGCCGAGTCCGATCCGAAGATCGCGCCGCAGGACTGGTTCGCCGTCCGCAAGCGCAACGCGCGCACCGGGCTGCGCAAGCTGGTCGAAATCGTCACCGAAAATCGTACCGACCGCGCCGAGCGCCCGCTGCCGCTGCACAAATCGGTCTATATGGGCGAGGCGCGCCATGCCGCCGAGATGGAGCATATTTTCCGGAATGAACCGATCGTCGCGGGCCTGTCGGGCGACATCCCCAAGACCGGCGACACGCTCGTCTTCGACTCGGTCGGCCCATCGATCCTCGTAACGCGCGGCAAGGACGGCGTCGCCCGCGCCTTCCTCAACATGTGCACGCACCGCGGCGCGAAGCTGGTCGAGGAAAGGGAACCCTGGCAGGGATCGCGCCCGCGTCTCGTCTGCCCCTTCCATGCCTGGACCTTCGATCCCGCGGGCCAACTCGTCGGTCAGCCGGGCAAGGAAGGTTTCGCGAACTGCGAGATCGGCGCCCGCAACCTGATCGAACTGCCCTGCGCCGAACATCTCGGCCTGATCTTCGTGCGCGCCAATCCCGATGGCGAGCCGATCGATGCCGCGGCGCATCTCGGTGACTTCGGGCCGGTTCTCGCGCAGCTCGAACTGCACCGCGCCGAGCCCGTGAAGAAGGGCATCCTGACCGCCGATTCCAACTGGAAATTCGCACTCGACACCTATGGCGAGGGTTATCATTTCAAGATGCTGCACGCCTCGACGATCGGCGGCACCCATTACAGCGACCGCAACGTCTATGAACCGATCGGCCGCCATCACCGCGTCAGCTTTCCCGACCTGTCGATCGGCAACCTCGTCGGCAAGGACGAAAGCGAATGGCCCGAAACCGACTATGGCGGGGTGCATTTCCTGTTCCCCAACACCGTCATCTTTTTCGGCGCGGTGACCCCCGGCGTCTATTTCACGCAAGTCTTCCGCCTGTTTCCCGACGGCCCCGGCAAGATGTTCTGCCAGTTCGCGGTCTATGCGCCGTTCGGCGTCGAGAATGACCAGCATCGCGCGATGTGCGAGATGGCCTATGACGCGACCGCGACCGTCGTCCAGACCGAGGATTATCGCGTCGCCAGCAGTGGCTATTCGAACCTGATGACCGCGCCGGCCGACTTCCACGTCGTGCTCGGCGCGAACGAGCCCGCCCTGCATGGCGTCCACCGCTCGATCGCCGCCGCGTGCAAGATGCCGCTCGACCAGATCGCCTGACCGGAGCCCAATGATGAATGACCTTTCGCCTCCCCAGGACCAGAACCGCGACGACCGTTGCCCGGGCACCAGCTACACCGACATGCTCAACGCCGACACGCGGCGCGTTCCCGATTATCTCTTCGCCGAATCCAACCAGGAGCTTGGCGACGAACCGATCGCGATCGAGCGTTATGTCAGCGAGGATTGGGCAAAGCTCGAACGCGAAAAGATGTGGCCGAACATCTGGCAATTCGCCGCGCGCGAAGAGGATATGCCGAACCCCGGGGATACCGTCGTCTATGACATCAACGAAAAGAGCATCCTGCTCGTCCGCCAGAAGGATCTGTCGGTAAAGGCCTTCTACAATGTCTGCCTCCACCGCGGCCGCAAGCTGCGCACCGAAAGCGGCCCCGCGGTGAACCTGCGCTGCCCCTTCCACGGCTTTTCCTGGCACCACGACGGCCGTTTCAAGGAAGCGCCCTGCGCGTGGGACTTCACCCATCTCGAGGCCAAGGACATGAGCCTGCCCGAGCTCAAGGTCGAGAGCTGGCAAGGCTTTCTGCTCGTCACCGAGAACCACGACCTGCCAAGCTTCCGCGACTGGGTCGGCCCCGGCATCGAGCATTATGACAATTGGCGGCTCGACGAATGTCACACCGCCGCGTGGGTCGGCCGCGTCATCCCCGCCAACTGGAAAGCGGTCGCCGAGGCGTTCATGGAGGCGTGGCACAGCATCGTCACCCACCCGCAGATCCTTGGCTTCACCGCCGACGCGAACACACGCTACGACCTTTATGGCGACTTCCTCAATCGCGCGATCACCCCGGCGGGCGCGATGTCGCCGCACATCAAGGGCAAGGATCAATTCTACGTCCTGAAAACGCTCGAGGAGTTCATCGGCGGCGGCGACAGCCGCGCGCGCCGCGCGACGGGCGACCCCGCCGACCTGAAGGGCTTCGATGCCGACGATCCGATGCTCGCGCGTAAGGTGCTCGCGCAGGCGAACCGCGACGCCTTTACGGCGATGAACGGGCATGATTATTCGCAGGCCACCGACAGCGAGATGCTCGACAACTTTACCTATAATGTCTTTCCCAACTGGGCACCGTGGGGCGGGCTGGTACCGAATATCGTCTATCGCTGGCGGCCGTGGGGCGATGCCGACCACAGCCTGATGGAGGTCCGCATCCTGATGCGCACGCCGAAGGGCGAGAAGCCACCGAAGTCGGCACCGATGCATCTGATCCCCGACGACGAGCCCTTTGCCAGCGCCAGCCACCTGATCGGCGCCGCGCTCGCCGGCGTGTTCGACCAGGACATGGAAAACCTGCCCTATGTGCAGGAAGGGATGAAGTCCTCGCCCAACGGGGTGATCGAACTCGGCCACTATCAGGAAAGCCGTATCCGTCATTTCCACCGCACGCTGAGCAAATATATCGACGGTGAGCTTCCGGGCTGATGGCGCGCACGGCTCCCCTGCTGTCGCTGGCGGCGGGGGTTCTGCCCGAATTTTCGCCCGAGCAAACCGTCGCGGCAGCGGTCGACGCCGGTTGGCCAGCGGCCGGCATCTGGTATGATCCCGAAACATGGACGCCCGCGACGACGGTCGAAGTCCGCGATCGCGCCGCCGACGCGGGGATCGCGATCCTCGATATCGAAGTGATCTGGCTGAAGCCCGGCACCGACGATCCGGCGCATTTCGCGGCGATCGATGCCGGCGCGGCGATCGGTGCGCGCAATGTGCTGATCGTCAGTTCGGAGGATGACCCGGCCCGCGCCGCGGCCAAGCTGAATCGGCTCGGCAATCACGCAGCGGCGGCGGGCCTGCGCGCTTGCCTCGAATTTGCGGCCTTCACGACGGTGGGCAGCATCGAACAAGCGATAACCCTGCTCGACGCCGCCGATTGCGAGAATCTCGGCCTGTTGATCGATCCGCTGCATCTTGCGCGAACCGGCGGATCGCCCGCCGACCTCGGCTCGGTCGATCCGCAGCGCCTGCCCTATGCGCAATTCTGCGATGCGCCGGCGCAAGGGCCGCCACCGAGCGATGTTCCGGAGATCATCCGCGAAGCGCTCGATCTGCGCCTGATGCCCGGCGATGGCGCGCTGCCGCTGGACGCGCTGATCGCCGCGCTGCCTTTGGGAACGCCGCTCAGCGTAGAACTGCGTAGCGCGGCGCTTCGCACCGATCATCCAGATCCCGCCGACCGCGCAAGAGCCTTGCTCTCCGCGACCCGGTGCTGGTTCGAAAATTAGGCACCGGTTTCCACGATAAACCGTTCGCCCTGAGCTTGTCGAAGGGCCGTTCCTACTTTGCGCCGCCGCGAAATAGAGACAAGTGCTTCGACAAGCTCAGCACGAACGGAAAAGGGAAGCCGTGCGCAGAGATGCACAGCGGTCTAGATCAGCTCCAGTCCTGCCGCGCCGCCCATTCGGCGAACGAGGTCGGCGTCACCCCCAGCAACCGCGCCGCGGGCACCGCATCGAGCGCGACGGGCGACACCGGCTGGTCGTTGTACCAGCGATAGAATTTAGCCATCCCGTCATAGATGCTCGCCGGCTCTACTGCGCGCGAGCCGGTGACGAGTTCGCTCATCCGCGCGGCGAACTCATCGGGCGACAGGCTCTGGAAGCGCACCGGCTTGCCGGTCGCAACGCTCAATCGCTCGGCGACCTCGGCGCCAACCAGCGCCTCGGGTCCGCCCACCGCGATCCGGTCGGCGACGAGATCCTCGTGGAGCAGCGCCGAGACCATATAGGCCGCGACATCCTCAAGGCAGACCCAGCTGATCTTCAACGTCTCGGCCGCCGGGTAAGCGAAAACACCGCTGTTGACGATCGCCGGGCGCGACCAGATGCGGGTGATATTGTCCATGAATACCATCGGCTCGATGATCGCATAGGGCACGCCGCTGTCGTGGATCGCGCGCTCGATGTCACGCCGCCCGTCGTGCGCCGACAGGTCGAGGTCGCGGTCGGCGACGAAACAACTGGTGTTGAAGACGATCTTCTTCAGCCCCGCGAGCCGCGCCGCCTCGGCGATATTGCGCCCCATCGTCGCGGCGCGCGCGCGGTCGAATTCGAACGGCAGGTGCATCGCGAGCGCGTCCTGCCCCCGAAAAGCTGCGATCAAACTGGCAACGTCATAAAGGTCCGCCGCAACCTCGGCCACATCGGGATGTACCGTCGCCGCCATCGCGCCGGGCCGCCGCACGCCGGCGGTCGGCTCTAATCCCTTGGCCTTCAACGCAGTGAGCAGCGGAATCCCCTGGTCGGCGGATGCACCGAGAACGATGATCTTTCTCATGCCGCACCCTCCAGTTGTTTCGCGGAGACCGTCGCGGCGTGGCGTCCGGCGAGGAAGCCGAACACCATCCCCGGCGCGATCGTCCCGCCGGGTCCACCGTAGGTCATGCCCATCGCGGAGGCCATGACATTGCCCGCGGCGTACAGCCCCGCGATCGGCCCGCCATCGACGCTGAGCACCTGCGCGTTCGCGTCGGTCTGTGGCCCGCCCTTGGTGCCGAGCGCTCCACTCTTGATCTCGATCGCAAAGAACGGCCCCTGCCCGATCGGACCGAGTGTTGCAGCGGTCGAGCCGCGCCCGTCGGGATCGCCCCACCATTGGTCGTGCGCCGCATCGCCGCGCCCGAAATCGGGATCGCGTCCGGCCGCGCAATGGCCGTTGAAGCGCTCGACCGTGGCGTCCAAAGCATCGGGATCGATCCCGAGCCGTGTCGCGAGTTCGGGCAGGCTTTCGGCGCGCATCGCCCATTGCGGCGGCGCGACGCCGCGCTCGCCGCTGATCATGCCGAAACCGAAACGGTCGATATAGCGCTGGTCGAAGATCAGCCAGCACGGCAGGTTCTTATAGTCGAATGCGCTGACGTCCTGGTCGTGGAACGCCGCGCCGATCGCATTGTAATTCGCCGCTTCGTTGGTAAAGCGCCGCCCCGCGCGATTGACCATGATCGAATGCGGCAGGCTGCGCTGCCCCGCGACGAGCGTCTTGCCCATCGAGCAATCGCTCTCGGGCACCTCGGCGACCGGCATCCACCAAGCCTCGCGCATATTGCCGAGCATCGCGCCGACGCGCATGGCCATCTTGAGCCCGTCGCCAGTGTTGGTCTTCGGGCTGAGCGGGTGCGTCAGCGGCCCGCGAATGAAGGCGCGGAGCAGGTCGGCGTCCCATTCGAACCCGCCCGTGGCGAGGATAACCGCGTCGGCGGCAATCTCGACCTCGCCCTCCGCGGTCTCGAACACCGCGCCCGCGACGCGCTCGCCATCCATCAGCAGCCGCACCGCGCGATGCCCGGTCTGGGGCTCGATCCCGCGATCGAGGCACGCACGCAGCAACCGCCCGATGAGCGCCTGCCCGCTGCCGCGCAGATCGCCGTCGATCCGCCGCTGCAACTCTTCGGGCGCCAGCGGTTGCGGCTTCGCCTGCCCCAGCGGCGTGTCGTAGATCGAGAAATGCGGCGACGGGTAATAGGGCGACTTGGTCACCTTGTCCGCCCACTCGCCGAGTTCGTGAAAAGAATAGAGCGGGCAATCGAGCGACCGCCCGCCGTTCGGCATCCCGCCCGGAAACTCCGCATGATAGTCGGGAAATTCGGGGATCGGCCGGAACTGCACCGGGGTGTTCGCTTCGAGGAACGCGACCATCGCGGGCCCATGATCGAGGAACGCCTCGACAAGATGCGGCTGCATCAACCCGTGCGACATCGACAGGAGGTAGGTCAGCGCCTTGGCGCGGCTGTCCTCGACGCCGAGCGTCGCCTCATGATGATTGTTCGGGATCCAGATCATCCCGCCCGACCAAGCGGTGGTGCCGCCGACCTGCTCGCCCTTTTCGAAGAGCGATACGCGCGCTCCCGCTTCATGCGCCGAAATCGCGGCGGTGAAGCCCGCGCCGCCGGTGCCGAGGACGATCACATGCGGCGCTTTGCTCATCTGTTATGCCTTCAATTGCTCGACCATATGCGCGGTGTCGAAATAATGGATGCGCATCGACGCCATCTTGCCCGCGTCGTCGAATTCGGTGACCTCGGCGATATGCGTTTCGAAGCGCTTGCCGCTCGATTTCGCGGTGACGGTGAAGTGGAGCAAGGCGACGGCATATTTGTCGCCGCCGACCAGTTCCTGCCATTTGACGACCGGATCTTCCCAATAGCCCATCACATGCGCGTAAAGTTTCTGGAGTGCATCGCGCCCGCGCCATTCGCCGCCGTAAGGAAGCGAGGTCGGCTCGTAGATGACGAGGTCTTCGGACATGAAGTCGGCGACCGCATCCCACTCGCCGCGCGCGACCGCGGCGTACATCGCCTTGCTCGCTTCGAGCGGGGTCATTCGATCGTGCCGACGAGCGCGCCGACCGGATAGACCTCGCCCTCGACCCCGGTCGGGCGGATCGTGCCTGCGACCTGCGCCTCGATCTCGACCGTCGTCTTGTCGGTTTCGACCGTATAGATGATATCGCCGACCTCGACGCGTTCGCCGTCGCCGAACATCCATTCGTTGAGCGTCATTTCGGTCGCCGACATGCCGATCTTCGGGATGCGCAATTCCTCCGCCATCGGCTCAGCCCTTCCAGTTCATCGCGGCGCGCACCGCATCGGCGATCGCATCCTTGTTCGGGATCCACGCCTGTTCGAGCGCATTCGCCATCGGCACCGCCGAGAAGGCGCCGCCGATGCGGGTCACCGGCGCCTTGAGCTTGCCGAACAGCTTTTCATTGAGACGCGAGGCGATCTCGGCGCCGGTGCCATATTGCTTCACCGCCTCGTGCAGCACTACCGCGCGGCCGGTCTTTTCGACCGACGCCGTCACCGTCGCCTCGTCGTACGGCGCGATAGTGCGAAGATCGATCACCTCGACCGAAATGCCCTCGTCGGCCAGCTTACCAGCGACTTCGAGCGCGTCGAGAACGGTGCGGCCATAGGTGACAATCGTGCAGTCACTGCCCTCACGCGCGACCGCCGCCTTGCCGAGCGGCACGACATGCCCCGGCCCCGGATCGTCCGATTTCAGCCCGTAGCAGAGGATATTCTCGATGAAGATCACCGGGTCGTTGCACGCGATCGCCGCGCGCATCAGCCCCTGCGCGTCGGCGGCGTTCGACGGGGTGACGATCTTCAGCCCCGGCACATGCGCGAACCAGGCCTCAAGCATGTCGCTATGCTGCCCGCCGAAGCCGACCCCGACGCCCGTCGTCGTGCGGATCACGAGCGGGACATTGGTCTGCCCGCCCGACATGAAGCGCAGCTTCGCGGCGTGGTTGACGATCTGGTCCATCGCGACCGTCACGAAGTTCATCAGCATGATCTCGGCGATCGGACGAAAGCCCGTCAGCGCGGCCCCGACGCACGCGCCGACGATCGCCGTTTCCGAAATCGGCGTCGCGCGGATGCGGTGCTCGCCATATTTCTCGGTGAGGCCCGACGAGATTTTGAACACGCCCCCGCCCTGCTTCGCGGCGACATCCTCGCCGAGCAGGATCACGCCCTCATCTTCCGCCATCGCTTCGTCGATCGCGCGGTTGATCGCCTGCGTCATCGTGATCTGGGTCATGCCGCGATCTCCTCTTCGAAGACATCCTTGCGGATTTCCTCAGGCCCCGGCAGCGGGCTGTTCGCAGCAAATTCGGCGGCGGCGTCCATCTGCGCGTCGAGGTCGGCGACGATCGCGTCGAGCTCGGCCTCGCTGAACTGGTGGTCGAGCATCAACTGGCGGAGCCGCGGCAGCGGGTCCTCCGCCGCCATCTCGGCGAGATGTTCCTTCGGCATGTAGGAAAAGTCCGCGCCGAAGAAATGCCCCATCATGCGGTAGCACATCGCCTCGATCAGCGTCGGCCCCTCGCCGGCGCGGGCGCGGTCGACGGCGGCCTTGGTCGTGTTGTACATTGCGATGGCATCGTTGCCGTCGACATGCGCCCCGGCCATCCCATAGGCCTTGGCGCGGGTGACGATCGAGTCGACCTTGGTATGATCGGCGAAGGCGGTGTGCTCACCATAACGGTTGTTCTGGCAGAGGAAGATCACGGGCAGCTTCCACAGCTGCGCCATGTTCATCGCCTCGTGGAAGGCGCCGATATTGGTCGCGCCGTCGCCGAAGCAGACCATCGTCACCTTGCCGTCGCCGCGGTTCTGCGACGCGAGCGCCAACCCGTTGGCGATCGGCAAGCCCGATCCGACCACGCCGGTCGTCACCATCACCCCGGTCTCGGGATGGGTGATGTGCATCGACCCACCCTTGCCGCGACAGGTGCCGCCGACCTTGCCCGCGATCTCGGCGAACAGCGGGTTGAGCGGCACCCCCTTGGCAATCTGGTCGTGCTGGCCGCGATAGGTGGTGACGAGATAGTCGCTGGGTTCAAGCGCCGCCATCGCCGCCGCCGACACCAGCTCCTGCCCACGCACGGTGTAATAGATGACAGCGAGCTTTCCCGTCATCAACAGCGAACGGAATTTCTCGTCGGCGCGCGCGACGCGCATCGTGCGGGTATAGATATCGCGCAGTTTGTCGCGGTCGATCGTCGTATCGGTCATGCAGGCTCTCCGATGCCCAGTTGGGGGTTTGCGCTGGCGGCGGCACTGGGTCGCGCGGCGACGCGCTCGCGCCACGCGGCGAGGTTGGTGAGCGCGGGATCGGGCGGCTGGCCGACCATCGCGCCGAACTCGACGAAGCTGTAGAGCAGGATATCGGCAAGGCTGAAGCGGTCGCCCGCAAGCCACGGCCCTGCACCGACGATCCGGTCGACCTGCGCCAGCCCGTCGGCTGCCAGCCGCTTCAGGTCCGCTGCGGCGTCGGGCAGGCAGAGCAGCCGGCTCTGGAACATCGGCAGCCCCTCAGCGCCGCGGAAGCCCGCGGTCATCGGCACGACGACGAGCTGGTCGACGATCCGCACCAGCATCCGCGTCCGCGCCCGCTCCTCGGCGCTCGCACCGAGCAGCGCGTGCGCGGTCTGCGTCTCGTCGAGATATTCGCAGATCGCGATGCTCTCGGCGATGCAGCCGCCCTCGTCGAGTTCGAGCAGGGGCGTATGCCCGAGCGGGCTTTTTGCGCAGAAATCGGGCTGGCGATTCTCGGCCGCCATGATGTCGACGAACTGGCGATCGACCGCGATCCCGGTCTCGGCGAGATACATCAGCACCACGCGCGGATTGGGGCCGAGCGACTGGTAGAGCTTCATCGCGCGCGCCTTAGAACTGGACGCGCTTGGTGAAGCCGCCGTCGATGACGAGATGCGCGCCGGTCATGTACGGACAGGCGGGCGAGGCCATGAAGACGATGCCCTTCGCCACTTCCTCGGCCTCGCCGAAGCGGCCCATCGGCATCTGCGCGAGGGTCGCGTCATAAAGCGCGGGGACAGCCGACTTGATGACTTCCCAATTGCCGCCGGGATAATAGATCGCGCCGGGCGAGACGATGTTGACGCGGATATTCTGCGCCGCGAGCGCCTGGCTCAGTTGCGAGCCATAGGTGATCAGCGCCGCTTTCAGCGCGTTGAACGCCTGTGGAACGATGAAGGTCTCGACCGCTGCGGTCGACGACATGAAGATGATCGATCCCGACCCCGATGCGGCCAGCGCCTCGGTCAGCACCTCGACGCCGTGGACCGCGCCCATAACATCCATGTCGAGCCCGCGCTGCCAGTCGCCGGTCGCGCCCTGCCCCGACGAGCTCGCGGTGTGGATGAAGATGTCGCAGCCGCCAAGCGTATCGCGCGCCTTTTCGAGCCAGGCGCGATAGCCATCGGGATTGCCCGTCATGTCGAACTGTTCGCCGAACACCTTGCCCGACCCGGCAGCGTCGATCGCAGTCACCGCCGCCGCCACCTTTTCCGCATCGCGCGAGAAGAAGGCGACATCGGCGCCCTCGGCGGCAAAAATCTTGAGCGACGCGAGCCCCAGGCCATGGGCACCGCCATTCATGATCACCTTCTTGCCTTTGAGACCCAGGTCCATCGCATCCTCCTCTTGTGATTTTGACGAGAAGGTATCGCGGGCGCGGCCGCCCGAACATCAGCAAAAATGGGAGCGGCCAGACCTTGGGAGGCGTGCGGCAACGCGATTCCCGTCGCCGCGATACGTCATGTGGGAAAGCTCAATCGCCCGCCCCGATCACAGCTCGACGACGATCTTGCCCAGATGCTCGCCCGACAGCTGGTAGCGAAAGGCAGCGCCGAGGCTGGCCAGCGCGAAGCGGCTGTCGATCACCGGGCGCAGATCGTGCGCCTCAACGAAGGCGACGAGGTCGGCGAGGTGCGATACGCTTCCCACCGCCATGCCGCCGACGCGGATGTGGCGCATCACGACATCGCGCAGCGGCAGTTCGGGGGCGCCGTTCGAGGTCGTTCCAACAACGATCAGATGCCCGCCCATCCGGCACGCCGCGACCGATTTGGCAAAGGTCGATTGCCCCCCGATATCGAGCGCCAGGTCGACGCCGCGCCCGCCGGTCCGGTCGCGCACCCCAGTCGCCCAGTCGGGATTGCTGCGATAATTGATCGATATGTCAGCGCCCAGCGCCTTGAGACGCTCCAGTTTTTCATCCGACGACGAGATCATGATCGTCCCGATCCCCAGCGCCTTGGCGATCTGCAGCATGAACACCGAAAGGCCGCCCGAACCCGGCAGCAGCACGGTCGCGCCCGCTTCCAGCTGTCCCTCGACGCGCAGGGCGCGCCAAGCCGTCAATCCGGCGCATGGCAGCGTCGCGGCCTCCGCGAAGGACCATCCCCTGGGCATGTGGGTCAGCGAATGGGCAGGAACGACGACATGGCTCGCCGCAAAGCCGTCGATCGTCTCGCCCGAGATGGCGGCATTGTTCGCGTCGGTCGGGACGCCCTCCACCCAGTTGGGAAAAAAGGCCCCCATGACACGGTCGCCGACCGAGCATGTCGTGACTCCCTCACCCATCGCCAGCACCTCCCCCGCCCCATCGGACATCGGCACCCGCCCGGCGGGTTGCGGGATGAAGCCCGCGACAACCAGATAGTCATGATAGTTGAGCGAAGTGGCGCGCACGCGCAGCAGGACCTCGCCGCGACCAGGCGTCGGTATCGGCTCCTGCGTCACGGTAATATCGGCGAGGCTCGGCTGCGTGGTCAGCCGGATGATGCTGCGGCTGCCACTCATCGTTTCACCAGGCTTTCGGCTCCGTCGAGGTGGCTCGCACCGTCGAGGATGCGGGTAAAATTCGGCATGCCTGTGTGCGCGACCCCACCACCATCGACGACGAGGTTGTGACCGTTGATATAGCTCGCATCGCCGGATGCCAGAAAGGCGATGGCGGCCGCAACCTCGTCCGGTTCGGCGGGACGCCCGAGCGGCAAGCCGTCGGTCCAGGCCGCCATGATCGCGGGATTTTCCGTGAGGCCGGTCGCAAGCGGGGTGCGCGTCAGCCCGGGGCTGACGACATTGACCCGCACGCGCGGCGCGTGGTCGAGCGCCATCGCCCGGGTCAGGTTGATGACCGCCGCCTTGGCCGCATTATACGCCGCAAAACCGTAGTCGCCGCCGATCCCGGCGATCGAGGCGACATTGACGATGCTGCCCCCGCTGGCCTCCAGATGCGGCATCGCAGTGCGGCTCGCCCACATCACACCCTCGACATCGACCGCCATGACCTCGCGCCAATGCCCCAGGTCGATGTCGGTGACCTTGCCGAACGACCCGATGCCCGCGTTGTTGATCAATATGTCGAGCTGGCCGCAGTGGTCGATAACCGCGGCAATCATCGCTTCGATATCCGCTGCATCGATCATATCGACGCGGTGGCCGATGATCCGCCCGCTCTTGAGGTCCGCTGCCAGCGCCTCGATTGCCTCGATCCGGATATCGGCAACCACCACCGTCGCGCCCTCGCCGTGCAGCCGGCGCACTGTCGACTCGCCGATCCCCGAGGCGCCGCCGGTCACGATCGCGACCTTGCCCGCAAACCGCCCGCTCATCGCGCCGTATATCCGCCGTCGACGGTGAGCAGCGCGCCGTTGACGAAGGAGGCGCGGTCGCTGAGCAGCCAGCAGGCCGCATTCCCCACCTCTTCGGGCCGACCGAAGCGGCCGATTGAATGGCGTTCGACCATTGGCGCGACCTGCGCCGCGAACGCGGGATTGCCGAACAGTCTTTCCTCTACCATCGGGGTCAGGATCAGTCCGGGCAGCACCGCATTGACGCGCACCCCGGTGTAGCGCGCCTCACACGCAGCTGCCCGGGTCAGCCCGACCACGCCATGCTTCGCCGCGACATAGTCGCTGGCATAGGGCGCACCGATGATCCCGTCGCCCGACGAATTGTTGACGATCGCCCCGCCCCCCGTCGCCTGCATCGCCTGCGTCTGATATTTCATGCACAGGAACACGCCGGTCAGGTTGATCCCCATCATCCGCGACCAGTCAGCAGCGTCGAGGTCACTCACCAGCTTGTTCGCCATCTCGATCCCGGCATTATTAAACGCCCCGTCGAGACGCCCGAAGACATCGACCACGCCCGCGACGCTGTGGGCGACCGACGCTTCGTCAGCGACGTCGCAGGTCCACGCGCGCGCCGCATCGCCGATCAGGCCACGTGTTTCTTCGTTGCTATCGGTGTCGCGATCGAACAGCGCGACGCGCGCGCCGTCGGCGGCAAAGATCTGCGCGGCCGCCCGGCCGATGCCAGATCCAGCACCGGTGACGATCATGACCTTGTCGTCGAGCAGGGGCTTGGCGCCGCTCATACCGGGTGATGGATCGTCTGCGGCACGGTGAATTCGAGCAGCCCGTCGAGGCCGTTCTCGGCGCCGATACCCGACTGTTTGTGCCCGGCGAAGGCCGCGAAGGGGGTCAATCCCTGCGCCGAATTGATCCACACTGTCCCCGTTTCGAGCCGCGTCGCGACTGCGGCGGCCGCGGCGGGATTGGACGACCACACCGACCCGCCCAGACCATATTCGGAAGCGTTGGCGCGGGTGACTGCCTCGTCGACGTTACTGTAGCGCAATAGCGGCAGCACCGGGCCGAACGCTTCTTCGGCCACCACGCGCGCGTCGTCCGGCGGATTGTCGACCAGCGTGACCGGCACGAAGTAGCCCGGTCCCTCGCCAGGCTCGCCGCCGCTCAGGAACTTGTGTCCGGCCGCTTTGCTATCGGCGATCATCGCCTTCACCCGCTCATATTGCGCGCGATTTTGCACCGGCCCCAACGCACTGTCCGGGTCGGCGCCGTCGCCAACCTTCACCCGGCCCGCGATATCGGCCAGCGCCGCCGCCAGCTCGTCATAGATGCTGTCGTGGACGAACATCCGCTCAGCCGCGACGCACACCTGCCCGCTGTTGGTGAAGGCGGCCCAGAACAACGGTTCCGCAACATCGGCGACCTTAGCGTCGGGCAGGACGATCGCGGCATCATTGCCGCCGAGTTCGAGCGTCAGCCGTTTTAGGTTCGCCTCCGCGCTCGCCATCACCCGGCGTCCGGTCGCGGTCGATCCGGTGAAGCTGATCTTGTCGATGTCGCCATGCTCAGACATCATCGGCCCGAGTGCGTCGCCGCCCGAAACGATGTTGAGCACTCCCGGCGGCAGCACACTCTGTAGCAATTCGCCGAGCCGCAGCGTCGCGAGCGGGGTGAAGGGCGAGGGCTTGAGCACCATCGTATTGCCCGCGAGCAGCGCCGGCCCGATCTTCCAGATCGCCAGCAGCACGGGGAAATTCCACGGCACGATCGCACCGACGACACCGAGCGGGACATGGCTGGTCACGCTGCGCAGCCCGGGCATGTCGGTGTTCACCGTCTCAGGAAGCAGCTGCTCCGCGACGACGCCGATCCACCAGGCTGCCGCCTGGATTTCGCCGAGCGCCGCCACATGCGGCTTGCCCTGCTCGGCGGTAAGCAGCTGTTTCAGTTCCTCGGCATGCTCCGCGACCAGCGCACCGATCGACCGCAACGCCGCCTGCCGCTCGGTATAGGGCATCGCCCGCCAGCCGGGCCAGGCCGCGCGCGCCGCGGCTACCGCGCGGTCGAGCTGCGCGCGGGAGCAATCGGGGATCGTCGCGACCACCGCTTCGGTCGCGGGGTTGACGACGTCGATCTGGTCGGGGCTGTTTTCGGCCTGCCCATCGATGGTCATGTTGAAAACGCTGTTGATCATGGAGCTACTCCCGCAGCAAAGAGAGGGCGTCATGATCGAGCACATGGCTGACATGACGGTCGAGCATCGTGAGGAACATCTGGTCGCCGCGCTCGGTTCGCTGGACGAGCATCGCGGCGCCGACCGCGACATTGATGCCAGCGAAGGTGAAGTGGCGGTAGTCGGCAGCGAATTCGTCCGCCGAATAATCGTCCACGCCCTGCGCGCGCAGTTCGTCGAGATAGGCGGCTACCAGCGCGGGTTCGATCGCACGCCGTGCCGCAGGCGCATAACCGCCGCCGATCAGATAAGCGACATCGACCGCGCCGCAGCCAAGCGCCACCGACTGCCAGTCGACCACGACCAGCCGGTCTTCGTCGAACAGCATATTGTCGGGCCGGAAATCATTGTGCGTGATGCAGCGCGGCCGCGGGCGCGGACGGTCGTAGACGTCATAGCCCGCGGCGAGAGCATCGCACACGCGGCGCTGGTCGCTTGTCAGCCGGTCGGCATAGCGGTCACGAAAGCCGGGCCAGGCGCTGCGGAACACGTCGGCGGTATAAAGGGGCTGGCCCTGCGCCGCGGTGTCGAGCCAATCGAAATCCGCCTTCTCGCCGCGTTCCCAAAAGGCTGCGTGCAGCCGCGCCGCCTCGCGCACCGCGCGCGTCGCATTGCGGTCCGACAGACCCTTGAACTGGTCCCCCGGCGCCGCCGGCGCGAGGTCTTCGAGCAGCAGCGCAAAGCCGCCCGCCTCGTCCATTTGCGCGCCATAGCAGGCGGGCACTGCGATCCGCGCCGTGGCTGCGAGTTCATGATAGAAACGCACCTCGCGCGCATAGAGCGACCAGGCGGCCGCGACCTGGCGGCTGGTCGGATCGGCCGAGGAGAACTTGCCGATCAGCGTCACCGGCGCCGGATCGCTGCCCGGTGCATAGGTCAAGCGAAAGCGCGCGGTATCGCCGAGCTGGCCGGTACCGATGCGCTCGACCGCCAGCGACGTGATAACGACGCGGCGTCCGGACTCGGCGAGCAACGCCTCGATCCACGCGGTGTCGACCTCTTCGGGACACGGTATAGCGCGGGCCGCGACGAGCTCGGCGGGCGCAAGAACAATGGTCACGAAACCTCTCCAACTGCCTGTTTCCAACAGATCTGGCGGTCAGGATGCGAAGCTGTACCGGCAAAGTCCAATCGGCCTTTGCCGCCGACCTATTGGGAGCGCCGATGAATGGCGGCGCCGAATCAATTGGTGTCGGCCGCAATGCCGGTCGAACATCGCGCAGCATCGGGAGAGGAAAAGCATGACCGACGACCGCGCGCAGTGTGCGCTCGCCATTTTGGCGGCGATCGGGACGGGCGTCGTGCCGCTCGCCCCCTTTACCCCCGACGCGCATTGGTGGTGGAACGGCGGGCTCGACCTGCCGGTCGCCGACTTTGCCGCGCTGATCGCCGACCTCCACGCAAAGACCGAAAGCGGCATCACGATCGCCACCGGGCTGGTTCTCGCGCAGGACGATCATCTGATGGTCGAGGCGACCTCGGCGGCGCGGCTGCCCAACGGCCGCACTTACGACAACCGCTATATCTTTCTCTTCCGCTTCGCCGGCGATGCGATCCGCGGCGTGCGCGAATATAGCGACAGCGCGCATGTGAACGCAGTCTTCGACATCGGCAGTTGAACCTTATCCGAAGGCGGGGATAGAGGCCCGCGCCTCGCCGGCCGCTTCGCGTTCCGCCTGCCAACGCTCGGCGAACTCGAAAAAGCGGCGTGCCGCCTTGTTCGGGGCGGTGCCGAGGACCACCGACAAATCCATATAGAAGTCCATACCCTCCACAGGACGCAGCACCAACCCGTCGGGGGTCGGGAACCAGCCGATGCCGATGCAGCAGTTGCCGCTGCGCAGCGCATAGCGTTCGATCGCCAGCGCATTGCCCTCCGACGGGGCGAGCGGGATCGCCCCGTGCGACAGCATGAAGCTGACCATCGGATTGATAAAGGCGTCGCCATGCTCGCCGCTGAGCATCGCGATGCGGCGCCCGGCGAGCGCCTCGCCCGGTATCACCTCCATCGCGGCCAATTCGCTGTTCTCTGGCACGAGCAGGCCGATCTTGCGGCGGCACAACAGCACGTGTTCGAGGACGGCCGGATATTGCACCTCGTTGACGATCATCCCGCTCGGGACGTCGTGCAGGAAATCGGCGACCGGGACATCGGCTGCGATCCCGAGCAAAAGCGCCGCATCGAGCCGTTCGGACAGCAGGTCGCGGATCTGGTCCGATTGTAGCCGGTTGTCGATAGTGTGGCGAATCTCCGGCCGCGCGGCGGCGAAAGCGTCGAGCAGTTTGATGCGATCGGCGAAATCCATCGTGTACATCGCCGCGCCCAAGCGGAAGTGGGTAATCGTCGCATGCTGCATCGCCTCGGCATCGTGGCGCACTTCCTCGGCGAGTTCGAGCAGCGCCTCGACCTTCGGGAGCAGGCGGGCGCCTTGGTTGCTCAGTGTGACGCGGCGCGAGGTGCGGTGGAAGAGCAAGAAGCCCAGCGTCGTTTCCAGCTCCTTGATCTGTCCCGAGACGGTGGGCTGGGTCAGGTGGAGTTTCTCCGCCGCGCGGGTGACCGACATTTCGCTCGCGACCGCGGCGAAGCTGCGCAGCAGCTTGAAATCCAGATGGTGCATATCCTCAGACCCAGTCGCTCTATCGGCAATCGTCCGACAATTTAGCAGATTGATCGGCGCGGTCTATCGATTCACGACGAAAGTCGATTGGACGCCCGCTCGCTCGCATTCCTACGATGAGGCCGGAGAGGAGAAACGGCGTGGCGACACAGCGCGTAACCGATATCGACGAGGTCATCACCGACCCCGCAACCTATGCCGACGAGGATCTGTACCACCGCGCCTTCGCGCAATTGCGTGCCGAGGACCCGGTGCACTGGTGCGCGCCGACGCAATATCACGCCTTCTGGGCGGTGACGCGGCACGCCGACATCATGCGCGTCGAACTCGACGCAAAGAATTTCCTCAACGAACCGCGGCAGTTCCTCGTCACCATCGACGACCAGAAGATGCTGGAGGAGCAGACCGGCGACAGTAATTTCGCGCGCAACCTCGTCGCGATGGATAATCCCGACCACAAGGCCTATCGCGCGCTGACCGCCGACTGGTTCGGTGCCAAGAGCGTGCGTGCGCTCGAGGAAAAGATCGCCGACCTCGCCCGCGAAACCGTCGACCGAATGGTGGCCAAGGGCGGCACCTGCGATTTCGCGAAGGAAATTGCAGCCTGGTATCCGCTGCGCACGATCATGATCGTGCTCGGCGTGCCGCGCGAGGACGAACCACTGATGCTCGAACTGTCGCAAAAGGTCTTTGGCGGCAGCGACGCCGACAGTGGCGGCGGCGACGGCATCGCCTCGATGCTCGAAGCCTTCGAGGCCTTCAACCGCTATTTCAGCGGCGTCGTCGCCGACCGGCTCGACAATCCGCGTAACGACGTTGCGACATTGTTGTCGACCGCGACGATCGACGGCGCGCCAATCGGCGAGGCCGAGCGCAACGCCTATTTCCTGATCGTGGCGGCCGCGGGCCACGACACCACCAGTTCGGCGATTTCGGGCGGGCTGCTCGCGCTGATCCGGAACCCTGAGCAGATGGCAAAGCTGCGCGCCAACCCCGATCTGATGCCGCAGGCGGTCGACGAATTCATCCGCTGGACGACCCCGGTGAAGCATTTCTTCCGCACCGCGGTCGAGGACTGCGAGGTCGGCGGGCGGACAGTGAAGGCGGGCGACAGCCTGATGATGTGCTACCCCTCGGCGAACCGCGACGAAGCGGCGTTCGACGACCCGATGGCGTTTCGCGTCGACCGCAAACCCAATCGGCAGCTCGCCTTCGGCTATGGCCCGCACGTCTGCCTTGGCCAGTTCCTCGCCAAGATGGAAATCCGCATCCTGTTCACCGAACTGCTCGCGCGGATCGACGATATCAAACTCGACGGCGATCCGGCGTGGGTGAAGGCGAATTTCGTGTCGGGGCTGAAACGCCTGCCGATCCGGTACCGCGGCTGACGAATGACGGGAATCAGTCACGATATCGATGCCGCGATCATGACTAGGAAGGACGCAATACTCGAAGGCTTCCATGCCTTTTTCCAATGGATGGACGACCAGTCACGATTGGACAGAGGTACGGTGGGGATGTGACAAAGTGCAACAAAGCCCGCGGCCACGAAGCCGCGAGGCAGACTATGGGATGGAGGGTTTCATGAGAGTCATTCGGATATTTTCCGCAGCGCTGCTTGGCGCGACCGCGCTGACCGCAGTGCCAGCGCTGGCGCAGGATGCGGTCGGCGATACCGCACCTGCGGCCGAAGAACAGGGGACGACGGGGATCGACGACATCGTCGTGACCGCGAACCGCCGTTCGGAATCGCTGATGAAGGTTCCCGTCGCGGTGTCGGCGCTCGCGACCGAGGATCTCGACCGCCAGGGCATCACGTCCAGCTTCGACCTCAGCGGCGCGGTTCCGTCGCTCCAGGTGACCAGTGCCTTCGGCGAAGCGCAGCCGAACTTCACGATGCGCGGCATCGGCGTCGGCAACGAATATGGCGCGAACCAGGTGTCGCCCGTCGGCGTCTATACCGACGACAATTATCTCAGCGCGCGCACGATGCACGGCCTCCAACTCTACGACCTCGAACGCGTCGAGGCGCTGCGCGGGCCGCAGGGCACGCTTTACGGCCGCAATACCACCGGCGGCGCGATCAACTTCATCTCGAACAAGCCGACGCTCGACCCCGGCTCGCGCGGCTATGTCGAGGCGGGTTACGGCCGCTTCAACGAGGTGCGCGGACAAGGCGCGATCGAAGGCACGCTGATCGACGACGTCCTCGGCTTCCGCGCCTCGGTCAACTATGTCGAAGCCGACGGCTATGTGAAGAATATCTTCCCCGGCCAGCCCGACGCGAACTCCAAGGATTCGATCGCCGGCCGCCTGATAATCCGCGCCAAGCCGACCGAGAAACTCGACCTGATGCTGAAGTTCACGGGCAGCAAGGGCAAGCCGACGCAGGCGGCGGCGTTCCACCGCAACGACGGCACCGGCACCTCGAACTATTTCCGGTCGAACGACGGCCTCAGCTTCTTCGAGACGAACCAGCCCGATCTCGGCTTCAACGACGTCAAGAATGCGGGCGTGCAGTTCAACATCAATTATGAACTGAGCGACACGCTCTCGCTGCAGACGCTGAGCGCCTATGACTGGTCGAAGCAGGCGCTGACGCAGGAAGGGTCGGGCACACCCGTGGTCGGCTTCCTGCAGACCAACTACGGCGACGTGTACAAGCAGTTCAACCAGGAGGTGAAGCTCGCCTATGCCGGCGACAGCACCAACCTCCAGGCGGGCGTCTATTACGGCTGGGACAGCATCGACAATGTCGACAAATACCGCCTCGTCAGCACGCTCTATTTCTTCCAGCGTTATCGCCAGGAACGGAACAGCTACGCCGCCTTCGCGCAGCTCGATCAGGATATCGGCGACCATTTCGGGTTCACGCTCGGCGTGCGCTATACCAAGGACAGCAACCGACATTATGGTGCCTATTCCTTCCTGACCGCCTTTGCCGACCCCGCGACATCGCCGGCGTTCGGAACCTATGATTTTGACCCGGCCGATCCCGATGCCGCCGCGATCACCTTCACCCACGGCAGCATCTCGCCCGCCGGTGTGATCACGCCCGAGGCGTCGAAACGGCGCAAGAGCAGCCGCGTCACCGGCAAGGTTGGCATCGACTACACCTTCGACAGCGGCACGATGCTCTATGCCAACTACAGTCGCGGCTATCGCGCCGGATCCTTCTCCAGCCAGTTCTATGCCGGCAACCCGATCGACTTCGTGCCGCCCGAACAGGTCGACGCCTATGAAATCGGCGCCAAGACCCGGCTGTTCGACGGCCTGGCGACCTTCACCACCGCGGCGTTCCTCACCAAGTACAAGAACCAGCAGCTCAACGAGGTGATCGGCACGACCGGCTTCATCCGCTCAGCCCCGGGTTCGACGATCAAGGGGGTCGAGGCTGAGCTGAACGTCCGGCCGGTATCGACGCTGACCGCCAACCTGTCGGTGACCTGGCTCGATGCGACCTATGACAAGCTGACACTGTCGGGAACCAATCTCGACGGCAACACGCTGCCGAACGCGCCGAAATGGACGATCAACGTCGGCGCCGACTGGAAGATCGCGCCGCTCGGCAACGGCGAAATCGTCTTCTCGCCGAACCTTGTCTATACCAGTAAGCAGTTCTTCTCGCCGTTCAACAACGAGGCGGGGAACCAGTTCCTCAACTCGCCCGGCCATGTGCTGGCCGACGCGACGCTGGGCTGGGAGAGCGAGAAATTGTCGCTGCGGCTGTGGGCGACCAATATCTTCAACAAGAAATATTTCATGTACGGGCTGAACCTGCGCGATGCCTTCGGCTACGACTATTTGCTGCACGCCCCGCCGCGGATGTACGGCGTGACCGCGCGCTATAATTTCTAGGAAAAGGGGGCGTCGCCGGCGGAACCTCCGGGTTCTGCCGGCTGCCATTTCCGGTTACGACGTATCGACATGACGACAAACGACCAGACATCCGAACGCACGACCGGCGCCTGTCTTTGCGGACAGGTGCGTTACAGTTTCGGCGGCACGCCCCTCCTCACCGCGATCTGCCATTGCCGCAACTGCCAGCGCCAGTCAGGCAGCGCGTTCGGGATCGTTGCAGCGGTGCCCGAGGTAGATTTCGATCTGCAGGGCGAGACCAGGACCTTCCTCGACAGCAGCGACGGCGGCCGGACGGTCGAGCGCATCTTCTGTCCCGCCTGCGGCTCGCCGATCCTCTCGAAGATCGAGCCGATGCCGGGCATCATGCTCATCAAGGCGGGGACGCTCGACGATCCCGACCGCCTGCAACCGGCGGTCGAGGTCTATTGCGACCGCGCCCTGCCCTTCCTGCCGGCGCTGGCCGGAACCGAACGCCACGCCCGATCCAATATCTGAGGGACAAGCCATGACCGCGATTTTGAACCTGGGCGGCAAGGTCGCCGTCATCACCGGCGCCGCGTCGGGTATAGGCCGCCAGACCGCTACGCTGTTCCATGCGCTCGGCGCACGGCTGTTGCTGACCGACATCGACACCGCAGGGCTGGAAAGCTTCGCCGCCGAACTCGGCGGCGACGTGCTGACCGCGACGCATGACGTGACCTCCGAGGACGCATGGCACGCCGTTTTCGGGCAGGTCGACGCCGCCTTCGGCCGGCTCGACATCCTTGTGAACAACGCCGGCATCATGATGTCCAAACCCTTTGCCGAGGCGGGGGTCGACGTGCTGCGGCGCCAGATGGCGATCAATGTCGAGGGTGTCTACATGGGCATGCACGGCGCGCTGCCACTGATGCGCGCCGCGATCGCAGCGGGCGCCGTCACGACGTCAATCATCAATATCTCGTCGGTCTACGGCAAGGTCGGCGGACAGCAGTTCGCGGCCTATAGCGCGACGAAGGGCGCGGTGCGCGGCCTGACGAAAGCCGTCGCGATCGAGCTGGCGGGCAGCGGCATCCGCGTCAATGCGGTGCTGCCCGGCCCGGTGGCCACCAACCTCGGCGCAAGCTGGGATCCGCCGACCGACGCCGAAGGCAAGCCGCTCAGCCCCGAAGAGGGTCTCGCCGCCTGGACCCGGCTGATCCCGATGGGACGGCTGGGCGACGCGACCGATATCGCGCCGCTGATCGCCTTCCTCGCGAGCGATGCCGCCGCCTTCATCACCGGATCGGATTTCATCGCCGACGGCGGTTATACCGCAGCCTGACCGAAATCAGGGCATCGCGCGTTCGAGTTCGGCGAGGTCGAAATAATCGCGCCACGCCGCAATACGGCCCGCGCCATCGATCTCGAACACCCCCGCCGCGCGCACCGAGGTCCAATCCTGGCCCGCAAAGCGAAACCGATCATCGCGTTCGGTAAAGACGACCAGACCGTTCGCGGCGATGGCGAGGATGCGCCAGTCGATCGCCTCGGCAGCAAGAAACGGCTCAAGCATCGCCATCGTCGCATCGCGGCCATGCGCGGGTTCGAGCGGGATACCCGCGCACACGACATCCTCGGCGAGAAGATCGGCGATGCTTGCGCGGTCGCGGCTGTTGAAGGCGGCGACCAGGGCCTCGACCACCGCAACCGCGTCCCGCTGGTCCGGCATCAGCCGAGCGGAACCTGCGTCGGCTGGCCCGACCCGGCGGTCACGCCGCCGTCGGCGACGACGATCGATCCGTGCATATAGCTCGCGTCGTCGGAGGCGAGGAAGGCGACGATCCCCGCCATTTCCTCCACCTGCGCCGGACGCTGCGCCGGAATGCCTTCGAACCAGCGGGTGAGCAGGTCGGGCAGCGCCTTGAAGGCATCGGTCGCCGGCGTCTCGACGAAGCCGGGGCAAAGCGCGTTGATGCGGATATTCTCGCGCGCGTGATAGACTGCCATCGCGCGGGTCAGGTTGATCACCGCGCCTTTCTGCGCGCTGTAGGACGGATAGGCGCCCTCGCCGCCCAGCCCCGAGATCGAGGCGATGTTGACGATCGACCCGCCACCGCGCGCGCGCATGTGCGGGATCGCGGCGCGGCAGGTGAAAAAGACCGAGTCGAGATTGACCGCGGTGCTGCGCCGCCAATCCTCGGTGCTGTGGTCGGGGATCAGGTCGATTGCCGCCTTGGCCGCATTGTTGACCAATATGTCGAGCCCGCCGAAGCGTTCGGCCGCCGCCGCGACCAGTGCCTCGACATCCGCCTCGTCGCCGACGTCGGCGCGCATGAAATGGGCGTCGGGGTGGTCGAGCTCGACGAGCGCGGCCGCACCATTCGCCTCATTCTGGCCGCAGAACAGCACCTGCGCACCCTCGTCGAGAAGCCGCCGCACGATCGCCAGGCCGATGCCCGCCGATCCGCCCGTGACGATACAGGCCTTGCCCGCGATCCCCTTCATCCGATCAATCCTTGTCCCAGCGCGTGATATCCATCGCGCTCTCGATCCCCAGCGGACGATAGGCGCCGAGGATCGCCTGTTCAAAGGTGCCGATGGTTTCCTCGACCGTGCCGTCGGGCTCGGTCATCCGCACCCGTGACAAGCGCTGAACGTGCAGATTTTCGAGCTTCATCGGGTCGAGGTCGGCGACCGCGAAATCCTCGCGCTCGACGCGCAGGTCGCCGTGGTAGTTGCCGTGGAACCATTCGCTGTGGAAATAGCCGATGCCCTTCATCTGCATGCGGTGGAAGGGCTCGAACTCGAGCCGATAGGGGCCGGTGCCGTAATCGACGGTGAGCACCCCGCTCTTCGGCCAGAGCGTGCCGGGTTCGAGCACCGTTTCCATCTCGGCATTTTCGGTTTCGAGGAAGGATTCTGGACCGGTCCCGTCGGGGCAGAGCACCGAACGCTTGTTCCACACATGCCCGCTCGGCTCGGCAGCGATGTGGAAGAAGAAGCTCTTGTCCTTGAAATTGAGCGGCGTCCATTGCCAGAAATAGCCCTGTTCGCCCGCGAGCGGATTGGGCTGCGGATCGGACATGCCGATCGGGCGCGTGCCCCACGACCGGTCGCGCGTGCCGGTGCACAGCGGGCTCAAATCGATGCGCTTGCCGTCGATGCTGACCCAGCCGGTCCAATGGCCGTTCTGCGTCAGGCGGGTGTAGTCGAGGAAGCCCTTCGTCCCTACGCGGCGCATGAAGCGCGGCTCCTCGATCGGAAAGGCGCGGCCGGTGATTATGATGTCGGCGGCGATGCCGTCATGCTCCTCGACGACGATGCGCAGCTTCAGGAGCGGTTCGACAACCTCGATACGGATCGGTCCGACCGAGGTGTCCATACGGTCGGTGAGCACGCGGCTGCCGCGCAGGCAATGCTGCACCCCGTCGACCTGGATCGAGATGCCGCAGTCGATGATGTTGAGATGCGGATAGATGCCCATGCCAGCGAGCAGGAACAGCGATCCATCGGGCTCATAGCCGTTGAACCAGTAACGGTCGTAAAAATTGCGGTCGGTGCCCGAATAGGCGATCGGTTCGGGCGTCTGGTGGATCGCGTAATCGTCGGCAGCGGTCAGCATGATGGTCTCCAGTTGGGGAAAGGTCAGAAATTGGCGGAGGCGATGCGGCGGCGCTCGACCGAGCGCGCGAGTTCGCGCCAGATATCGGCGTCGAGCGCGCGGGCATCGGCATCGTCGCGGGTTTCGAGCGCGGTTTGCAGATCGATGAGCGCGGCGCGCAGCCGGTCGTTCTCGGCCTCCAGCGCCGAGATGCGAAGGTCGGGTCTCGCGAGTGCAGCGATGGCGACGCCCCCGCGCTCCAACAGTCCGCGCACCGCTTCATTCTCCTCGAACAGCCGCGCGGCGGCGCGGTCGAACTCCTCCGCGATCATGTCGATCATCGCCGATCCCATCGCGACATTGTTCGCGCGAAAGCCGGTGAGTTCGGGGACGATTTCGCTGCGCAGCCGCGCCGCAAGATCAGCGGCGGCAACGGGTATCGACGGTTTCATAAATGCCCCATCAGTTCGAGGATCGCGCGGTCCTGCGCATTGCGCAGCCACCAGGCGGCATAGGCGTGGATCACTTCGCGCTCGCCGCTCGTCGTCGTCCAGGCATGGGCGCAGCTGTTCCAGATGCCCTGCCCTTTCACGCACATCATGAGTTCCCACCAATGCAGCGCCGCCGGGTCGGCGGTGAGCCCGCTCGCCGCCTCCCAGATGCGGATCGCATCCTCGCGCGGGGCGATGCCGCTGCGCCGGTCGTCCTTGCCGAAGGAAAAAACGCGCGCGAGGCTCCACGCCAGATCCTCGAGCGGATCGCCGCGATGCGCCATTTCCCAGTCGAGCACCGCGATCAGAGTGCCGTCGTCGTCATAGAGGAAATTGCCGGCGCGAAAATCGCCATGCACCATCGCCAGCTTCTGCGCCGGGGGCGGCGGATTGCGGCGCAGCCAGCGGATCGCCGCGCGGGCGATCGGTTCGGGACCGACATCATTCTTGTCGAGCGTCGCTTCCCAGAAATCGAGCTCCTGCATCGCGGTGCTCTCGGGGGTCGCGGGGACCATGAAGTCGAGATCGAGCGCCTCGACCGGCACCGCCGCCAGCCGGCCCATCGCGCCCCACATCTGCCCGGCGATATGCGGCAGCTTGTCCTGCCAGGCGGGCTCCTGCAGCTGATATTCGCTGTTGTGATAGCCGCGCAGATCCTCGGCAATCGAGATCGCCCCGCCCATCGGCCCGGGGTCTTCCTCGAGCAGGATCATCCGCGGCACCGGGATGCCATGGCCATGGATCGCGCGGTACGAACTATATTCATGGTTGCGGTCGCTATCGACGTTGCTGACCGGCGGATCGCGGCGGAGGATCAGTCGGTCGCTGTGTGCGCCGCTGCCGTCGCTGTAGCCGAGGTCGAACCGATAGGTCTCGCGCGACGCACCGAGCGGCAGGCGGTGCAGCCCCTCGATCGTGACATCGCGCCAGTCGGGAAAGCGCGCCGCCAGATAGGCGGTCATATCGGCTTCGGTCAGGGCTTTCATGTCGGCGTCACCATCAGCTTGATGTCGGACCCGCCGCCCGACAGCGACGCAAAGGCGCGGTCGACGTCCGCCAGCCCGACCGATCCGGTGATCATCGGCGCAAGCGCGGCGGGGTTGGCCGAAATCATCGCGAACGCGTCGGCGAAGTCGGCGGGCGAATAGGCAAAGACGAAGCGCAGTTGCAGCGCCTTTTGCAGGAAGAAGGCGGGCTCGATCGGGTCGGTTTCCATGCAGGTGCCGACGACGGTGATGGTCGCACCGATCGGCGCCGACGCCCCGATCGCCATCAGCATGCCGGGCTTGCCGACGCAGTCGAACAGCACCGCACGCTCGCGCTTTTTCAGCTCGGGCGCCTGCGCCATCGCGTCGGACAGGCCGAGCGGCAGGCCGAGGCCGTCGAACCAGCCCTCGATCCCCGCATCGCCCGGCACCGCGACGATATCGGCGCCCATCCGCGCCGCCATATCGCGCCGCGCCGCATTGGGCTCGACCGCGAGCACGGGACCATAGCCCAATGCCTTCAGCCGGGTGATCACGAACAGCCCGACCGGGCCGCAGCCGAAGACGGCAAAGGCGCAGTTTTCGTCAGCCCCGCTTTCCGCCACCGCATGCACCGCAACCGACAGCGGTTCGGTCAGCGCAGCGATGTCGGTTTCGACATGGTCGGGTACCGCAAAGGCGGCATCGGCCTGGAGCAGCATCTGCTCGGCGAAGGCGCCGTTGAAACGGTTCGAATAGCCGATCAACTCGACGCCGTCGGGCCCGGCGATGAACGGCTGCGCAACGACGCGCTGGCCGCGCTCGAAACCACACCCGGCTTCGAGAACTTCGCAGCAATATTCATGCCCCATGACGACCGGCTTTGCGGGGTCCATGAAACCGCGGAAGCCCGCGCGATGCAGCAGGTCGCACAGATGATCGCTATGATCCTTGGCATGCAGGTCGCTGCCGCACACGCCGCATACCAGCGGCCGCGTGATCAGCTGACCGACGCCGGGGCGCGGCTCGGCGATGTCGGTCAGGGCGAGCGTGCCGCCGTCGAGGACCATGGCCTTCATAGACTTCCATTCCCATCGTCCGCGCGATCAAAGGCGTGCGGATCATGGGAAAAAGCTATGCGGTGCAGGCTGCCGTCACCAGTGACGGAAACCCGCTATTGCCCTCAATGCCCGCCGAAAATCTTCGCGGTCATCGCGGCGCGATTGTGGACGTTGAGCTTGCGATAGATGCGCCGCAGATGGTTCTCGACGGTGAATTCGGAAATGCCGGCGATGAAGGCGACCTGCTTGTTCTGCTTGCCCGCACCGATCAGCTGCGCAATCTCGAGCTCGCGCGAAGAGAGTTTCGCGGCGGCGTCATCGGGCGTCGCCGCCTCCGCCGCCAGCGCCGCCTGCAAAGTCCCGCGTCCGCCCGCGCCGGCCAATATTTCCTCGAACAACTGGCTGATCACCATCTGCGAGATTGCGGCGGTCTCATGTTCGAGCAGGCCGTGCGCGACGTTCGACTTGCGCCCGCCCGTCGGCTGGCAATGCGCACCGATGACGAGGAAGAATTCGGGCAGAACCTGCTGCACCCAGGCGCCGACGACGTCGACCGAATGGCAGTTGATGAACTGGCGATATTCGGTGGCGCGGTCGGCGACGCGGTCGAGCCGGTCCTCGCCCCAGCGGATCATCCGGCCGCAGCGGTCGGTGCGGTCGACGACGCGCGTGAAGGGGTCCTCCTCGAACACCCGCCCGTCCTTATACGCATGCTGCGCCTCTTCGGAGACGCCATGGTGGAACAAATAGGTCAGGCTGTTCGCGCCCGCCGATTGCGACGAAAAAAAAATCGACAGGCTGTCGAGTCCGCAGGATGCGATCATCTGGTCGGCCCGGGCCGCAATATCGCGTGAAACCAACATGTTTCCTCGCTCCTCTCCCTTGGCGCGCGGCTTTTGACGCGTCGCCTCGTCCAACAGGCCTTTGAACGATTTCGTTCGACCATAACGGCAAGTTGAGAGTCGTTCAATTGCGCATTGCAACGCGCCGGACGACGCGCAAATGCATCTGCGCGATTTGCTCCTACGCTCGAACTTGTCGCCCGATCTGTGCCTCAGGCCATGATCCCGCCGGCATTCGCGTGCAGGACCTGTCCGGTGATGATGCTCGCCCGGTCCGATGCCAGGAACAGGATCGCCTCGGCGATCTCCCCGGGTTCGGCCATGCGCTGCAACGGCAGCGCCTGCGTCACCGCTTTGACGGCTCCGGTGGTATCGGACTCCACCAACGCCCGCACCGTCTCGGTCAGCGTCGGCCCCGCCGACACGGCATTGACGCGAACAGCGGGCGCGGCTTCGATCGCCAGCGCGCGCGTCAGTGCCTCGACGCCGGCCTTGCTGGCGCCATAGGCGGCGAGGCCCGGGGTTCCGAAGCGCGCCGCAGTCGACGACATATTGACGATAGCAGCGCCCGGCTGCTTGCGAAGTTGCGGCAAGGCGGCGCGACAGAACAGGAAGGTGCCGGTCAGATTGGCGGCGATCGTCTCGGCATATTGCGCGTCGCTGGTATCCTCGACCGAAGCGGTGGGAAACCAGCCGGCGATATTGGCGAGGATGTCGAGCCGGCCGAAATGCGCCATCGCGGCATCGACCGCCGCCGCGGCAGTGGTTGCCTCTGCGATATCACCCCGACATCCGATGGCCTCGCCCGCCGCACCCAGTTCGGCGATTGCCGCATCCAGATTGGCGCCGTCGCGGCCCACCACCACGACCCGCGCGCCACGGTCGAGCAGCATGCGCGCCGTAGCCAGGCCGATGCCGCGCGTCCCGCCGGTGACGATGGCCACCTTGCCGCCAAATTCCTGGTCGGTCATGGCGTGCCGTCAGTTCATGCGAAAGGAATCGCCATCGGCCGAGGCGATCACGATGCGTACGCCGGTTTCCTTGCTGTCCTCCGAGCAAAGCCCAGCATAGATGATCGTCTGCCCGCGTAGCTTGCCGATCGCCTGATCGGCGATGCGATACATATGCGCGCCATGCTCGACATAGGTCCAGCCCCCGACCATAGCGAGTTCGATCGCCGCGAGTGCAAAGGCGGTGCGGCGAACGGCGGGGCGCGCGAACCAGCCTTTGATCCGCTGGTAGATGGTCTCGCTATCCTCATAGTCGCGCGGCTGCACCACGCCCCAGAAGACGCCCCAGCGTCGCAGCATCGCGATGAACTGGGCGAGCAAAAGGGTCGCGATGATGCAGCAGGCCATCGACTATCCCGCCGGCACCAGGTCGAACGCGGTGCGGCCGTCGAGGCTCACCGTCGCGCGCGCGGTTCCGTCGGCCCCGGCAACGATCGGCGTGTCGGTGTGGGTCAGCCGGTAGCTGCGTCCCGGCACCAGCCGCGCAAACCCAAGGTCGGTCCGGCACGGTCCCTCGCCCGGATGGATCACCAGGTTGAGCGCGGTGCCGTCGGTGACCGCGCGCGTCACGATCGCCTCGGGATAGGTGGCGTCGGCGAGGATCGGTCCGGTCGCCCACGCCTCGGGCAGTCCCTTCGTCACCATGTCGCGCACCGTGTTGCGCCCGCTCCACGTCATCGAGTCCGCGATGCCTTCGCCATAGCGGCTGTCGATCGTCTTGCGCGTCGCCGCGATCACCGCCTCGTCGCCCATCTCGAGCGACGACCACAGCACCATGATCAACGGATTGAGTTCGGGCCATTTCGAGAAGTCGGCGGGCTTGCGGGTATCCCAGCCGAGCGGCAGCAATTTGAAATCGAGCATGCCGTCGTCGGTGACGCGGATGAAATCCTGTTTCAGCACCTGCCACAGCCGCTCGGCCTGATCGGGCGCGTAAGGCGTCATGAAACGGATGCCCCAGGTCTCGCCGAACAGCCCCGACAGGCTGGGCACCTGAAAACCGAAGGGGGTCGAGGTACAGACCTTGATGCGGCCGTCGGCCATCATCATTTCCTCGTGCATCGTATGCTCGAAACGGTCGCTGATCTCGCCGACATAATCAGTGCCATGGCGCGCATCGTGCAGCGCCAGTGACGTCCGGCCGACAAGGTTACACATCGAATAGATCCACTTCGGCTCGCACGGAAACCAACCCAGATCATAGCGTTTATAGTTTTTGACGACCTCTTCGAGCATCGTCGCATGACTGTACGGAAAAGCGGTCTTTTCGTCCCAGCGGAAGGTCAGCGCGCCCGGGTCCTTAAACGGCGAGGTGCCGCTCGCTGTCTCGAACAGGCCGAGGCTGACGCCGAGGAAGCCGGTGAGCATGATATTGTCGATGTGGACCGGATTTTTGTCGGGCCTGAGGTTTCCCCACATGCTTTCCCAATACCAGTAGTTCCATGTTTTACGGTCGATATGCTTGCGGATCAGATTTTCCTGCGCGGTGTTGAGATAGCCGTGGAAGGCCGGAAGCTGGGTGTACTGACCCAGCGCCAGATTCCACGACATGGTGCAAATCTGATAGCGCAGCGCGCCGTCCTGCCAGGTGTCGTCCATACCGAAGCCGGTCCAACTGTCGACCGGCTGCAACGCCAGGTCGAGCATGCGGCGAAATTCCTTGATCTGGCTGTCGGGCATTTCGGGCGCCGCGACGACCGGATGGTCGCGCAAGATCGGTTCGGCCTTGGCGAGTTCGGCGTTGAGCACCGCGCCCCGAGCCTGCTGCGCCGCAAAAGCGCTGCGGCGCCGGACCGCATAATAGAGGTGCAGCGCGGCGACCGCGCCCGGGATGGCGGCTTCCATCCAGGCGACCCCGCTGCCGCCCTCGATCCACGCCGCCGACAGCAAAGCGGTGCCGATCAGCACGCCCGGAGGCCCGAGGATCACCCCGCGCGCCCACCAGATGAACATGATGACGGCAAAGGCAACGAAAGATGCCACGGCAAAGGCGATGCTCAGCGCGCTGCCGGCATAAAGGAAGCCCGCACCCGGAAACAGCAACCCCAGCCCGAAGGCTTTCCACTGCGCGCTCATCCCCAGCAGGATCGGCGCCACTCCCGCGACAAAGACGAAAGCAAGCATCGCGTAGAAACGGCGAAGGCGATAGGCGGTGAGCGGGCCATGCGCCCTCTGGCGCGGCGGGATCGGCGGGATGCGATCGACGATCGGCGGCGCATCTCCGGGCGCCGCGGGCATATCTGTGGTGTCATTCGCGAACAGCGTGGCCATCACTCTCTCCATATCGGGCGATGCTTCGCCCGCACGGCGGGAGGTCGTGCCGTGCGGACGAAGTCAGAGCAGCCTTGTTCTCAATCGTAGAACGATTCCGTCAAACGGACAAGACCGGGTTTTCGGGGCGTCAGTAGCGCCAGCTGACCTGCACGCCATAGGTGCGCGGCATGCCGGCGAAGCGGGAAACCGACGCCAGCGTGTCCTGCACATTGGTCCAGTAATAGACGTTGCCGACGTTGCGGACGAACACCCCGGCGCGAATCTTGCTGTCGGGAATGTTGATCCCGGCACGCAGGTCGATCAGCGTGTAGCTGCGCATGTCGAACCGCGCGTCGCGATCGATCGTCGCGGTGTCGCGGTTCGCCAGCGTCGACGACGTCTTGCTGTTGTGCGTCATCGACACGCCCAGATAGGCATCGACCGAGCCGCCGACCGGGAACTCATATTCGGCGTCTGCGATCGCGGTCAGCTTCGGTGCGAACGGAAAGCGCTGTCCCTTGAAGTCGGCGGTGGTCGCGTCGGGCTGGAAACCGATGAATTCCTGGATCTTCGTGTCGATATAGGTGCCGCCGATGCTGATCCGCAGGCCATCGACGGGGCGTGCCAGCAGCGACATTTCGACGCCCTGCACCCGGCTCTTGGGAATCTGCACGAGGCCGTCGAGCGTGCCGAACACCGGATCGGGCAGGCGGCCGCGAAGCTGCTTGTCCTTGTAATCATAGTAAAACGCCGCCGCCGTCAGTTCGAGTTTGCGGTCGGCGAGCGGCGCCTTGATGCCGATTTCATAGGCCGTCACCGATTCCTGCGTCACCGGCGTATAGCCGAGGCCGCTCGCCACCGACGCGGTCGGGAAGCTGCCCGACTTGTACCCGCGGCTCACCCGGCCGTAGAACAGGGTGTCGCCCGCCGTCTCGTAGTTGACGCCGACGTTCCACGACAGATTATCCTCGTTGAGCTTGTCGAACAGCGCCGGGTTATAGGGCGTCAGCGTCGGATCGAGCGTGATGCAGCCGTTCGGCTGGACATTGGTGCCGAACAGCGCGTTCCACCAGATCGCGGTGCCGCCCTGATAATCGTTGGTGCAGCCCTGGAAGTCACGATTGGTCTTCGTGTAGCGCGCCCCCCCGATCAGGGTCAGGCTGTCGGTCAGCTCGAATTCGACATTGCCGAAAAACGCATAGCCCTCGATGTCCTGATCCGAATAGTTGAAGGTGAGCTGTCCCTGCGGCGAATTGGGGATCGTGAACAGCGGGTCGGACGACGGACCCTGGCTGAAATTGTAGAACAGCCGGTCGAACGTCGACGCCTTATTATAATTGCCACCGACGATGATGTTGGCGCGATCGAGCGTCGCCGAAAGCCGCAATTCCTGCGAGAAGTCACGGATATAGCCGCTCGTGTTGGTGTCGACCGACGACAGGACGGTGCCGTCGAAATCCTGTACCGAATCGGTCTTATAGTCCGAATAGGCGGTGATCGAGGTGAGCGTCAGGACATCGCTGAGGTCGATGTCGGCGCGCAGGCTGAGCTGGTAGAAGCGGTCGTCACGCTTCGGCCGGCGGCCGAACTGGCCCTGTTCCGAATAATCGAACTGGCTGTAATCGGTCGAGGCGTTGAAGTCGTTGAAGCCATTGCGATAGATGCCATAGCCCCAGTCGGCGGCGCGGGCATTTTGCGGCGCACGCGGATAATTGGCAAAGGCGATGCCGGCGGGGCTGCCGCAGGTCGGCGCCGGGGTCACCGCACAGGTATCACTCTGGATTTGCGCGGCCTGCGTGTCGCCATTGTCCATCCAGCCGTTGGCGTTGAACAGCAGGCGGACGCTGTCGACCGGCTCCCATGCCAGCAGGATACGGCCTTGAAACTGGTCGGTCCGGCCAAGCTTGTCGTCGCGGGTAAAGCTCTTCTGCCACGCCCCGCCTTGCACAGTGCGCAGCGCAACGCGGGCCTTCAGCGTGTTGCTGAGCGGTCCGCTGACGAAGCCCTGGGCGTCCAGGGTCGAGAAGCGGCCAAAGCTGACGTCCGCGCCGGCGGAGAAAGTGTCGGTCGGCTTGGCCGCGACATAGTTGATCGCGCCGCCGGTGGTGTTCTGGCCAAAGAGCGTGCCCTGCGGCCCCTTCAGCACTTCGACGCGCTCGATGTCGAAGGCCGCGCCCTTGGTCGTGGCGCTGAACGGTAGCTGGATTTCGTCGACATAGACCGCGACCGTCGGCGCCGCGGACAGCGTGGTCTCGTAGAAGCCGACCCCGCGCAGCGTGTAGACCGGCGTGTTGAACGGCGACGGCTGGACGGTCAGCCCCGGAACGATCTTGCCAAGTTCGGTCGGCGAAGTGATGCCGCGCGTGACCAGCGCCTCGCCGCTTTCCGCGGTGATCGACAGGCCGACATCGAGGATGTTCTGGTCGCGCTTGTTCGCGGTGACGATAATGATGTCGGAATCTGTGGCCGAACTGCCGTCGGCGGCGGGCGGCGGTGCGTCTTGCGCAAGGGCCGGCACGGTGGCGGCTCCCAGCATGGCGAGCGAGCAACCGGACAATATGACGAAACGCGCGGCTTTCATGGCGTGTGATCCTTCCCAAAGCGGCCCGCATTTTTTGCGAGTCCATAGCGGACAGGATGCCCCCGTCCGTTACGGTTCATTTCATATTGACGGACATCCGTCAATATCGTTCGACGATTTCGTGTGATGACAGTGTTTGACGCTTTTGCGACATAAGATGGACGACCGGCACGACTTGCGTTACACGGCAACGAAATTGGGGCAGGAACCACGATGGCAACGAGCACGAAAGCAGCGCGGAAAAGCGTCGCTATGGACGAAATGGAAGATACAAAGACTGCGAGCGACGGATCGGTCGTCAGCGCCGCAGACCGGGTTTCGGAAACGATCCTCCAGGGCATTCGCGCGGGCGCCTTCGTTCCCGGCCAGCATCTTCTGGAACCCGATCTGACACGCAGACTCGGGATCAGCCGCGGGTCGCTGCGCGAAGCGCTGAAGCATCTCGCCGCCGCCGGCATTGTCACGCTCAACCGTTTTCGCGGCGCCTATATCAGCACGCTCGACCGGAAATCGGTGCTCGACCTGCTCGACACGCTCGAGCCGCTGGCACGCCTCGGCGCGCGCCTCGCGGCGGAGAATTGCAGCACCGAGGCGCAGCGCAAGCGCATGCAGGTCGCCGCAGCGAACATCGATGGCGCGACCAAAGAACGCAACCGCGGCCTCTATCTCGATCGCCGCCGCCAATTCTACGACGCGATGATCGACATCGGCGGCAATATGGAACTGGCGCGCGCGATGCCGCTCAGCCGCACCGACCTGTTCCGCGCCCAGGTCGAGACGATCCAGACCGAGCGGCAGCGCATGCTGCACGCCTCTGGCTATGCCAAGATCACCAAGGCGATCGTCGAAAACGATCCCGTTTCGGCTGACAAGGCGGTCAAAAAGCACTTCGACGGGACACGAAAAACGATCCACGAACTGCCGCCGCACGCCTTCCCATCCTTGGAAATCTAGGATTTTTGACAAACCTCACCGCGCCGCACCCAAAATGCGTCAATTAAAATCACTGGACGAAATCGTCCGACACATTTAACCCATCTCCAACGAGCTCGGTCGAATCGCGAGCCGCGGGAGAGATGGGACATGCTGTGCATCACAGCCATTTATCCGAATGATCCGGGCAGCCGGTTCGATGCCGACTATTATCGGACATCGCATGCCGCGACCGCCCACGCGCTGCTCGCGCCGCACGGGCTGACGGCCATCCGCACCACCATCGGCACCGCAGCGCTCGACGGATCGCCCCCGCCCTATTGGGCGGTCAGCGAGATGCATTTCACCTCGCGCACCGCCTTCGACGCCGGCATCGCCGCCGAGGGCGCCGCGCTGTTCGCCGACATTCCCAATTACACCGACGTCACACCCATCCTGCAGGTCAGCGAACTGGCCGCAGCCTAATATCATCCAGGAGAGCGCGAGAATGTCCCGTTACAATCCCAACACCCCCTATGTCCGCAATGCGATGAGCGACATCGGGATGATCACCGCGCTCGACGAGGTGCTGAATCACCAGATCGTCGACACCTTCTCGACCGTGTCGACATCCGAACAGAGCTGGACCGAGAAGATCTGGACCGCGATCGTCCGCAAGGATGGCAGCATGGGGATCGATTTCGGGCTCGGCCGCTATCACAACCGCGGCGTCCTCGACGGCTGGGCCGCCGTATCGCGCGGCAGCGAGCAATGGACGGTGCGCGCCAATCGCGAATTGCGCGACGACCCGTCTATAACCAGCGTCGGCCCGATCACCTACGAGATCATCGAGCCGCTCAGGAAGGTCCGCTACGCGCTCGCCAAGAATGATGCCCAGCCGATCAGCTATGACATCACTTTCACCGCCGAAATGCCGCCTTTCTTCGAGGATCGCCACAAGCAGCGCGAGCGCGACGGCTTTCGCGTCGGCTCGGACGTCGTGCGCTATCACCAGATCGGCGTGCCGTCGGGCTGGGTCGAGATCGAGGGCGAACGCTTCGAGGTCAATCCCGAGGAATGGACCGAATATCGCGACCATAGCTGGGGCACCCGCCTCGACGTCGGCGCCCATAACGCCGACGTCCGTCCCTCGTCCGACTTCGGCGACGTCAAGTTCGGCGAAGGCGAATTCGTGCTGATCTGGAGCCCCTTCATGCTCGAAAGCCCGAGCGGCGAACGGACCAGCTATCATTTCTATTATATGTCGAAACAGGGCCACATCTTCTATTCGTCGGGCTATCGCAACCTGCCCGACGGCACGCAGGAAAAGGTCGCGCGCGTGCGCCCCGAAATGCGCTTCGACGACAAGACGCGGCGGCTGCTCGGCGGCACGGTCCATTTCGACATGCTGCAGGGCGGCACGCACAGCGTCGAGGTCGAAGTCGTCGGCACCTCGGGCGTCCATCTCGGGCCGGGGCTTTACCTTGGCTTCGACGGACGCAAGCATGGCAGCTGGCACGGCCCGCTGACGATCGAGGGCGAATATTTCGCCGATACGCTCGACGTCGCGACGCTCCAGCGTATCCGCCAGCTCCGCGACTGCCCGATCAAGGTGACCGAGGGCGATGCGGTCGGATATGGCATCATGGAAACGATCATCCACGGCGAGCATCCCGAAATGGGCCTGACCGCCGCGAACTCGCTGGTCTGATCCGATGGCGCGCGATACCGATCGGCTCGCCGCCGGCCTCCGCACCTATCTGCCGCGTGGCGCCGGGATCACCGGGGTCATCACGCTATCGGCAGGCCATTCGAACGAGACCTATCTCGTCGACGGCATCGGCGAAGTGCTGCGCATGCCCCCGTCCGAGGAGGGCCTGCTGCCGCCCTATGACATGGCGCGCCAGCATGCGGTGCTGAGCGCGGTAGCGGGCGCCGCTCCCGGCGTCCCGCTGCCGCCGGTGCTTGAACTTTGCACCGATCCCTCGGTGATCGGCGACGAATTCTTCCTGATGGGACAGGTCAAGGGCGACGCGTTCGAATATGCCGTGCCCGACTGGCTCGCCGCCGATCCGCAAGCCGGCGCCGAAAGTGTCTGCCGCCAATGGTTCGACGCGCTGATCGCGCTCCACAACATGCCCGTCTCGGCGATGCCGCCCGGCGAGCGCACGGTGCAGCAGGAAGCCCAGCACTGGCTCGACGTCGCGCGCGGCGCCGAATCCGCGCCCGTGCTCGTCGACATCCTCGAGGATCTGGCCAAGCGCCCGCCGCGCACCAGCGGCGCCCCGACGCCGGTGCATGGCGACCCCAAGCACGGTAATTGCCTGTGGCACGAAGGGCGGCTGACCGCGCTGCTCGACTGGGAAATGGCGCAGATTTCGGAGCCGCTGCTCGACCTCGGCTATGTGCTGATGTTCCACGATCAGGGCGAAGCCTCGCTCGCCGACGCCGGTTTCGACCTGCCCGGCTGGTGGTCGCCCGAACGGATGGTCGCCGAATGGGAAGAGGGCACCGGTCGCACCGCGGTCGACGTCGCGCGCTACGCCGTTCTCGGACAGGCGAAGGTGGCGGCGATCATCTCGGTCGGCGCGTTCCTGTTCAACAGCGGCCGCATCGCCGATCCGCGCTTTCAGGCCTTTGCCGGGGTACTTCCCGCCTATGTCGCGCTGCTCGAAAAGCGCGCGATGGCGGCGGGGTAAGGCGCAACCCCAACCTCGTCATTGCGAGCGCAGCGAAGCAATCCAGAGCGGTTTGCGCCACTCTGGATTGCTTCGCTGCGCTCGCAATGACGAGAGGAGTTTAGCGGCTTTCCATCCGCACCAGCGGCGCGCCATATTCGACCAGGTCGCCGTCCCGGGGCAGGACGGCCGCGATCCGCCCCGCGACCTCGCTGACCACGTCGGTCGCCTCGCCCAGCTTGTCGATCTGACCAATCACCGTTCCCGGCTCGACCTGTGTCCCCGGCACGACGCGCGCCGAAAAAATACCGAGGTGCGGCGCGGTCACGTCGCGCAGCGCCGCCGCGACGGCGGCAACCGCCGCGCCCGCGCGCGCCAGCATCGGATTGGGACCGCCGTCGGCCTTCGCCATGAACAGCGCCCAGCCGCCCGAGCGGAAATGCAGGTCGCGCCACGGCGACTGGACGAACCCCGCAAGCAGCGCGCGGACTTCCTCGATCGTCGAACTCATGCCGCATCTCCGATCATCGTCAGCAGCACCGGCAGCACAGGTTCGGTGACGATCACCGTCGCCCCCGCGCCGCGCGCGATGCGGGCAATATCATCCTGCGCCAGCGCATGGCCGCGCACCACAGTCGCACCGCCGATCGCATCGGCCAGCCCGTCGGCGTCGCCTGCGGCAAGCGCGCGATCGACATCGAAGCCGTCGGGTGCGTCCTCGAACCCGACCACGGCGACCGGGCTCGCCCCGCGCGCCCAGGCGATCAACTGCGCGAGCCCTGCATCGCCCTGCTCGCTCGGCGCCTCGGTCGCGAGCGTGCCGGCATAGACCAGCCCCCCCGCACCATCGACCGTCACGACCGTCCCCGATTTCGCTACCGCGCCGTCGCCGACGCCAACCACGCACGGCCGCCCGAGCGCGCGGCTGACGACGGCCGCATGCGAGGTCGACCCGCCCTGTTCGGTCACCACCGCGCGCGCCGCGATCATCCCGTGGACATCGTCGGGGCTGGTCGTCTTGCGCACCAGAATCACATCTTCACCCGCCGCGGCGCGCCGTTCGGCCTCGTCGGCGTCGGCGACGAGCACCCCCGTCGCAGCGCCCGGGCAAGCGCCCTCGCCCGTCGCCAGCACTGCAGCGCCTTCGGTCGCGCCATCCTTCAGACGCGGCAGCAGAAGCGTCCGCACCTGCTCGCGCTCACCCGCGACAACGCGGTCGCGGGGTCGATCCGTCCTTCGGCGACCATGTCGACCGCAAAGCGCACCGCCGCCGCCGGCGCGCGTTTCGCGGCGCGCGATTGCAGCAGATAGAGCTGGCCCGATTGCACGGTGAATTCGATGTCCTGCACATCCCCATGTTCGCGCTCGAGCCGGTCGCTCGCCGCGAGCAGCGCGGCATGCGCTTCGGGCTCCGCCTCTTTCATCGCATCGAGCGGTAGCGGGGTGAATTTCCCCGACACGACATCCTCGCCCTGCGCGCGCGGCAGATATTCGCCATAGGGCAGATTCTCGCCGGTCAGCGGATTGCGGCTGAACAGCACCCCGGTGCCGCTGCGCTCGTCGAGATTGCCGAACACCATCGCCTGGATCGTCACCGCGGTGCCAAGGTCGTGCGGGATATTGTTATGCTCGCGGTAGCGCCGCGCGCGCCGCGTGTTCCAGCTTTCGAAGACCGCGCGGACGGTCGCGAGCAACTGGTCGCGCACGCCGGCCGGCACCGGGCCGCCGGCCGCCTCGACCGCACCGCGCCAGGCGGCGGGCTCGCCATCGGCTTCCAGTTCGACCGGCGCCTTGAGCACGATCGATGCGTATAATTCCAGGAACCGCCGGTGCGTATCGCGCGCAAAGCCCGGCAAGCCGGTCTCGGCCGCCAGCGCCGCCTCTCCGACATAGTCGATGCCGAGATTGAGCACCGTGTCCATCATCCCGGGCATCGAGATCGCCGCGCCCGACCGGACCGAGAGCAACAGCCTCTTGTCGCCCGCACCGAAACCGCGCCCGGTCTCACCCTCGAGCCACGCCAGCCCGGCGTCGATTTCCTCGACCAGCCCCGCCGGAAAATCGCCGCTGTCGAGATAGGCAAGGCACGCCTTCGTTCCGATCACGAACGCCGGCGGCACCGGCAACCCCAGCCCGCGCATCCGCGCGATCGACCAGGCCTTGCCGCCCGCGGCTTCCTTGGTCGGCAGTTCCGATCCGTCGAGTCTGATCGTCCAGCCGCTCATTCGTCGCGCTCCGTGCCCATGATCCGCAGCAGCTCCTCATGCAGTTCGAACCAGACGGTGTGATAGCTGTCGCGGCGGATATCGCTGACCCATTCGACGTCGCCATCCTCGGCCGCCTCGAGCGCCGCGAGCAATTTGTCGCCATAGATTTTCAGCCGCGGCAGCCCGCGCGCGAGTCCCGCGAGGATCGGTTCGGCCTGTTCGTGCAGCCCGCCGAGCCGGTCGACGATCTTCGCGTCATACTCCTTGTCGCGATGGTCGTTGGCAACCTTCTGCCCGCCGACATCGAGCGTCTGCCAGTCGGTGATGATCTGCTTCAGCGTCCGGTTGATCCGCTCGAACCCGTCATAGGCGGTGCGGAACCCGGCATCGTCGCGCAGATGCTGGAAATGCAGGCCGTAGCGCGATTGCAGCGCGACGCCCGCAAGCGGGGTCAGCGCATAGGCGCCCTTCGCCTCGATCGCGCGGCCGGTCGCGACGGCTTCGGCGAGCAGCGCAGTAGCGCGTTCTTCGGACAGCCCGACCAGTTCGCCTATCGCCTTTGCCGGAGCATGGCGCTTGATCGCCGCGCCGTGCAGCGCCAGATCGCGGTCGTTCATGCGCCTTCTCCCGCCAGCAGCCAGACCCGGCCGACGCGCTCGACGCCCTCCTGATAATCCTCGGTCGTCTTTGCCGGCGCGCTCGCCTCGATCACCACCGTGTCGCCCTCGCGGATGCCGCTGATCTTCGCGTTCATCAGGCAGGGAATATTATATTCGCGGGTCAGGATGCCGAGGTGCGAACGCACCGTCCCGCCCGCGCAGATCACGCCCGCGAACTGCTCGATGATCGGTGCGGTCAGCGTGCCGCCGCTGTCATCGATCACCGCGATCGTCCCCGGCGGGACCCCGTCGGTCAGATAGGACAGCACCCGCTCGTTCGACCGGATGTAGCGCGCGGTCCCGCGTCTGTCCTGCGCGTGCTGGACGACATTGTCGCCGACGCCGCGCAGCGCCCTGCCCTGCTCGTCGGGATCACCCGCCGGCGCGTCGGGATGCGCAAAACCGGCGTCGGTCGCGGCGTCGTCGCCTGCCGCCTTATACGCCTCGGGCCGCTCGGCGACCGAGATGCTCGCCGACCAGTCGAAGCGGTGCCCGCTCGCAAGCAACCGCACCTCGATCGCCTCGAAATCGGCCTTGGTCAGCAGGTCATCGGCACCCGCCATGGTGAATGCATCCCAGTCGCGCCCCGATTCGCGCAAACGGCTGCGGACGAGTTCCTGCACGAGGCCCAGCGTCGCCTCGACCAGCGGCGAAGCCGGCGGTTTTGCGTAGAGCGCATCGTCGATAGGCAGCTTGGCCAACCCTCTTCCCCTAAGCTTATTTCTTTGCCGCTAGGTGGCCGAAGCGCGGCCCGATGTCAATAAGCATTGGGCAAAATCGTTCGACGATATTGACCAATGACCTTCAACTGACTATGCCGGGCCGACAAGCAAATCTGGGGAAGGACGAAACGATGGGCCTGAAAGCCAACCCGCGCATCCTGGTGGTCAACGACGACGGCATCGACGCGCCGGGCATCATCCTGCTCGAAGAAATCGCGCGCCAGTTCAGCGATGATGTGTGGGTCGTCGCCCCCGACGAGGAACGCTCGGGCGCGGGCCATTCGATGTCGATCAGCCATCCGGTGCGCGTGGCCCAGCGCGACGAACGCCATTGGGCGGTGCGCGGCACGCCGACCGACTGCGCGCTGCTCGGCATCTATGAATATATGACCGACAAGAAGCCCGACCTGATCCTGTCGGGGATCAACCGCGGCCCCAATCTGGCCGAGGACATCACCTATTCGGGCACGGCATCGGCGGCGATGGAAGGCGCGGTGCTGGGCATCCCCGCGATCGCGCTCAGCCAGATCATCCGCTACCAGAGCGAAATCCACTGGGACACCGCGCGCAAATATGCGCCGATCGTGATCCGGCAACTGCTCGAGCTCGACTGGACGCCGGGCCTGTTCGTCAACGTCAACTTCCCCAATTGCCCGGTCGGCGAGGTGACCGGCATCCGCGCGACGACGCAGGGCCAGCGCCCCTCGGGCTGTTTCCGCCCCGTCCGCCGCGTCGACGAACGCCATGTGCCCTATTACTGGATCAAGATCGGCTTCCCCGACGGCGGCGACGACGACGGCAACGACCTGCACGCGGTGCTCGACAACAAGGTGTCGGTGACGCCGTTGCAGCTGGAAATGACGGCGCATGCGGTGGTGCCGGAGATTGCGCGGCTGTTTGCATGAGACACCCCTCTCCCCTTGCGGGAGAAGGGTTGCGAAGACTTGCCAGCTTGCTGCCTAGTCGAAGCTGGGTGAGGGGTTGCGGTCCAAAGGACCGCGCGAGCCGGAGGCTCGCAGACCCCTCATCCAAGTCCGCCTAATCGCTTCGCGATAAGGCTCCCTATCCTTCTCCCGCAAGGGGAGAAGGTTGAACTAAAGTCCCAAAATCGTCACCGCCGACATCCCGTCCTCGACGCCGTAGAAGCCGCCGCTGTTCTCCGCGATCGCGATGCGCGCGCCTTCGACCTGCCGTGCTCCCGCGTCTCCGCGCAGATGGGTAACCAGCTCGAAAACCTGCCCCAACCCCGTAGCCCCGAGCGGGTGCCCCTTCGACACCAGCCCGCCCGACACATTGACCGGAATGCGCCCGCCCAGCGCCGTCTCGCCGCGCTCGGCCGCGATACCCGCCTCGCCCGGTGCGCACAGACCGAGCGCTTCGGTCTGGATCATCTCGCCGATCGAACTCGCGTCATGCACTTCGGCGATGTCGATATCCGCAGGCCCGACACCCGCTTTTTCATAAGCCCGCGCACCGACGATCCGCGTCACATGGTTCGCATAATCATCGGGCGCCCGCTCGCTGCCGGTCTGCGATTCTGCCGCGAGCACGCGCACCGCGCGCGCATCGGGAAAACGCTTCGCCCAATCGGCGCTGCACACGATCGCCGCCGAAGCGCCATCGCTGATCGGCGCGCACATCGGGTTGGTCAGCGGCCAGGCGACGGTCGGCGCCGCCAGCACTTCGTCGATGCTCATCGCCTTGCGATATTGGCTGAGCGGATTGTGCACCGAATGGCCGTGATCCTTTGCCGCGACCGCCGCGATCTGGCGCTGGGTCGAGCCATAGGTCGCGATGTGCAGCCGCGCCTGCGCGGCATAGGCCTGCATCAAGATGTTGGGGCTGACGCTCTCGCCGCCCGGCGGCACTGGTGCCAACAGGCTCGCGGTCTTCGCCAGATAGGCCTCCGCCTCGACCAGATCGCGCGGCTGCTGGAACACCGCGAACTTCTTGGCGCGGTCGTCCGAATAGAGCTTCTCGACCCCGACGACGAGCACGCAATCGGCCAGCCCCGCGCGAACATAATCGACCGCGACATGAAGGCCCACGGTCGAACTGGCGCACGCCGCCTCGACATGGAAACCGCGCACCCCCGAAATGCCGAGCGGGCGCAGCGCATATTCGCCCGGGATCGACATTTCGCCCGCGAAAAAGCCCTGGATGACATTGGCATAGACCGCCATCTCGATCGCCTTGGGCGGCACCCCGCTGTCGGCGAGCGCATAGCGCACCGCCCATTGCGTCAACTGCTCGTGGCTCTTGTCGAGGTGGCGCCCGAAGGGCGTCATGCCGACACCGAGGATGACCGCGTCGCGCATCAGATCGTCCGTCCCGCCGCGGTCCAGCGTTCTCGGCGCAGCTCGGCGCGCAGCACCTTGCCCGCATTGCTGCGCGGCAAGGCCGCGACGATCTCGATCGCTTTCGGCGTCTTCACCGGCCCCAGCGCCTCGCGCGCCGATGCCAGCAACGCATCGGCGTCGATATGGCCGCCCGCGCGCGGTTCGACCACCGCAACGACGGCCTCGCCCCATTTGTCGTCAGGCACCCCGATCACCGCGCAATCCTGGACATCGGGATGCGCGAGGATCGCCTGCTCGACCTCGGCGGGATAGATGTTGAACCCGCCCGAAATGATCATGTCCTTCTTGCGGTCGACGACATAGAACCAGCCATCTTCGTCGCGCACCCCGATGTCGCCGGTGTGGTGCCAGCCAAAGGTCGAGACTTCGGCCGTCGCCTCGGGGTTCTTGTAATAGCCCGCCATCACCAGCGGCCCGCGCACGACGATCTCGCCGCGCTCGCCCGGCGGGAGGATATTGCCCTCCTCGTCCATGATCTCGACGATCGACAACAGGTTCGCGCGCCCGCAGCTCCCCGGATGCGCGAGCTCGCCGGCGGCGTTCAGATGCTCGTGCGGCGGCATAGCGGTGACGCACATCGGCGCCTCGGTCTGGCCGAAGCTGGCGTTCATCACCGGCCCCAGCACGGCAATCGCTTCCTTCAGCCGGTCGAGCGACATCGGCGCCCCGGCATAGCTGATATATTCGAGGCTGGAGAGGTCGGCGGTCCTGACCCCCGGCTCGGCGAGCAGCATGTAGATCGCGGTCGGCGGCAGGAACATATAGGTCACGCGGTGCCTTTCGATCGCCTCGACCACCGCGGGCGGATCGAATTTGGGCAGCACGACGACGCTGCCGCCGAGCGCCATGCTCGCGAGCGCGAGCGGCCCCGCCGCATGCGTCATCGGCGCCGCGACCAGGTTCACCGGCGGCACCTTCATCGGCATCGACGCAACGAGGCTCGATACCAGCGCCTGCCAGTTGCGGTTCGACAGCATCACGCCCTTCGGCCGCCCCGTCGTCCCGCCGGTATTGCCGAGAAAGGCAAGTTCATCCTCATGTCCCGACCGCCGCTGCGGCGCCGGTTCGTCCGAGCCATCGAGCATATCTTCGATGAAGATATCGGCCTCGGCAAAGGGCCGGTCGAGCGCGATATAGCGGCGGATATTCGGACATTCGGCGCGGAAGGTCGCAATGCGTTCGGCGATGTCCGAATGGACGAACAGCGTATCGACATCGAGCAGGTCGAGCAGATAGGCATTTTCACCCACCGCAGCGCGGTTGTTCGCCATCACCCACACGCCATCGGCGCGCAATATGCCCAGGATCGCCTCGAACGCGGTCATCGCGTTGCCGCTCAGCACCGCAGCGTGCGCGCCTGCTGCAAAACCATCGGCGATCAGCGCCCGCGCGATCTGGTGGCTGCGGCGCGACACCTCGGCATAAGTCCGCGCCGTGTCGCCAGCGATCATGCACGGCTTGTCATGCGCCATCCGCGCGCCGCGATCGAAATAGTCGATCATCCGCACGGCGGCGCTACCTCCGCATGACGAGGTCGAGTTCGGCCGACTTGATCTGCACGAACGGCGTGTTCGCGACCTGCATCAACCGCCGCACCTGCTCCATTTCGGGCGAGGAGATCGTCGGATAGTCGCGCTTCAGCGGCCCGGCGGCGCGCATCTTGTCGATGTCGGTTGCGGGGACTAGTGCGCGCAGGATCAGCTCGTCCTCGTCGTCGGTGCCATGCTGGCGCTTGAGGTCCTCCAGCGTCGGCTCAGGCGGCGGGTTGCCGAAAATCTCCTTGGCGCGCGGCGCCGCGGCGATGCGGTCCATGACATTCGGATCGATCGGCGCCGGCGGTTCGCCATAATAGCCCGCAGCATATTGGATCACCTCGTCGGGGATCGCGCCATAGCGTTTGCCGGTGACGATATTGAGCACCGCGAGCGTGCCGACGAGCTGCGCAAAGGGCGTCGCCATCCCGGGATAGCCGAGCTCGCGGCGCACCGCCGCCACCTCGTCGAGCACCACCGGCAGCATATCGAGCATATTCTGCTGGATCAGCTGGTTGCGCAGCGTCCCCATCATCCCGCCCGGAATCTGGGTGGTCAGCGAGGTGACATCATATTCATAATGCTGGTCGTGCAGATAGCCCGCGGTCTTTGCGACTTTGCGGAAATGGTCGGACACCGGGTGCAATTTCGACATATCGATGTCGTGGGTATGGCCCAGCGTTTCCATATTCTTGGCCATGATGTCGATCGAGGGGATCGAGGGGCCGTTCGCCATCGAGCGCGCGGCGGTGTGAAGGACAGTCACCCCGAATTCGACCGCGTCACAATATGCCTTCGCCGACTGGCCGAGCATGTTGTTCGAATGCATCTCGACCGGCTTGCCGCGCGCATTGGCGACGATCGCCGGCACCAATGTCTTGATCCGGTCGCGGTCGAGCACCCCGCCCGTGTCGTAGAGCAGCAGGCTGTCGACCTCGGGGATCGCCGAGAGCTTGTCGGCCTTGTCCGCCCAAAAGGCGTCGTCGTGGACCGGCGACAGCGTGAACAGCATCGTCGCCGCGACCTTGCAGTCATATTTTTTCGACAGCTTAGCGAGCCGCGTCATCTTGTCGATGTTGAACAGGACATCGTAGATCCACCAGCTGCGCACACCATGGACGCAGAGGCGCTCCATCCAGAGGTCCATCAGCACCTGCGGCGTGAAGCCGAAAGTCACCGACCCGTTCGACCGGATGCCGCCGCGCACCGGGGTATTCTTGATCTGGCTCATCATCAGGTCGAACCCCGCCCAGGGATCCTCGTGACAATGGCGGACGAGCACTTCGAACAGCGACGATCCGGCAAGGCTGATCGTCGAATAGCCGGTCTGGTCGATCGTCGGCAGCACCGGATAGGCCTGCCCCGCCTGCATCCGCATGCCCCACAGGCTCTGCTGGCCGTCGCGGCAGGTTTCGTCGAGGAATTTGATGTGCGCCATGGATTACTCCGCTGCGATCGCCGGTTCGGCGAGCATCACTTGTTCGAGCCAGCGCGTGTGGAACGTGTTGGCGATGAAATCGGGGTGGCGGACGATCTGGCGGTGCAGGCCGATCGTCGTCGGCACGCCTTCGACGATGAAGTCGTCGAGCGCATCGGTCAGCCGCGACACCGCCTGCGCGCGGTCGGCGCCGTGGACGATCAGCTTGCCGACCATCGAGTCATAGAAGGGCGGGATCGCCGCCCCGCTGCTCATATGGCTGTCGAGCCTTATGCCCTCACCCTCGGGCGGCACCCAGCGGCTGATCGTGCCGGGGACCGGCGTGAAGCCGCGCGAAGCGTCCTCGGCATTGATCCGGCATTCGATCGCATGGCCTGACAAAACGACATCGTCTTGGTCCATCGACAGGCCCTGCCCGCCCGCGACGCGGAGTTGCTGCTGCACCAGGTCGACCCCGCTCACCATTTCGCTCACCGGATGCTCGACCTGGATGCGCGCGTTGACCTCGATGAAATAGACCTCCTGCCGCATCACGTCGTAGAGGAACTCGACCGTGCCGGCGTTGCGGTAATCAACGCTCGCGGCCAGATCGACCGCGGCCTTGTGCAGCTCGGCGCGGAGTTTGTCGGGCATCGCGACGCTCGGCGCTTCCTCGATCAGCTTCTGGTAGCGGCGCTGCACCGAACAATCGCGCTCGCCGAAATGGACGACCTTGCCCTGCCCGTCGCCGATCAGCTGCACCTCGACGTGGCGCGCCTCGGGAACGAAGCGTTCCATGAACAAGGTGCCGTCGTTGAATGCCGCGAGCGCCTCGGCGCTCGCGCGGCCATAGCCGGCCTCGACCTCTTCGCCATTGTTCGCGATCACCATGCCGCGCCCGCCGCCGCCCGCCGCCGCTTTCAGCAGCACCGGATAGCCGATCTCGTCGGCGATCCGCCGCGCGTCGACGGCGCTGCCGATCTCGCCGCTTCCGGGAACCAAAGGCACCCCCGCCGCCGAAGCCATTTCGCGCGCGCGCAGCTTGTCGCCCAGCGCATCGATGATGCCCGGCTGCGGCCCGACGAAGATAATGCCATGATCTTCGCAAAGCTGCGCGAACATCGCGCGTTCGGACAGGAAGCCATAGCCGGGGTGAAGCGCGTCGCAGCCCGTCGCCTTCGCCGCCTGCACGACCAGCTTCGCATCGAGATAGCTCTTCGCCGCGGGCCCCGGCCCCAGCACGACCACCCGGTCGACCAGCCGCGCCGCCGCGCTGTCCTTATCCGCTTCGGAGACGCCAAGTACGGTTTCGATATTCAGCGCCTGCGCCGCGCGCGCGACACGGAGCGCGATCTCGCCGCGGTTGGCGATGAACAGACGGCCGATCGCCATGCTCAGCCCTTCACGATCACGAACAGGGGCTGGTCGGCCTCGACCAAGGCACCGTCGGGCGACAAGATGGCGTGGACGATGCCATCACTGCCGGCGCGGACGGTGGTGAACAATTTCATCACCTCGACCAGGCACAGCTCGGACTCGGCGGTCACTGCGCTGCCCACCTCGACATAGGCCGGCGATCCCGGCTTCGGCGCGCGGTAGAAGGTGCCCAGATAGGGCGCACGCACGATCTCGGCGCCTTCGGGCCATGTCTCCGCGACCGCCAAAGGGTCCGCCGCCGGCAAGGGGGGTGCCGTACCGGCGGCGGCAGGGGAGAATGGAGTCGGCGATACCGCAGGCGCGACCGGCGCCGCCCCGGTGCTCAGCCCGATGCTGTTGCCGTCGTTCGAAAGATAGATTTCGACCCCGTCGCGGACGACATGCAACTCGCGCAGGCCCGATTTCTCGAACTCGGCGATCAGCTGCTCGAGTTCGGCGGTCCGGTCGATGCCGCTCATTGGCCCGCCCCCCGCAATGCTTCGATTTCGGTACGGTTCAGGCCAGCGCCCTTGCCCGCGAGCCGCGACGCCTGCTGCTCATCACGGTACATTGCCTGCACCGCCTCATCACTCGCATGATATTTGACCGTCGTGTCGCACAGGAAGCGATAGTCCGCCGCCATCTGCCGCGGCACGAAGGCGGCGGCACGCGCGTTATACTCGTCGAGCGTCAGAACGCCGGCGGTCGTCGTGTAGCGATCGGCCTTGGGGCCGAGGTGCGTGATCCCTTCGCCGATCGGTGCCAGCTTCGGCGCTTTGCCTTCGCGGTTCAGCGTGCTGTACGGCACCTGCGAGATATAGCGCACCGGGTTGTTGTTGTACTGCATCATCGCATAGTCGCTGATCCGCTGCGTCGGCAGATCGACGAGCCCGACCATCTCGCCCAGGAAGTCGCGCCCGAATTCGTCGTTGAGCAGCGGACGGAAACGGTCGGCGCGCGGGTCGATCGTCATCCAGTCGTTGACGTCATAGACCCCGGCGATGTGCGCGAAATCCTTGGCCATCGAGAAATAGACGAGCGCGCCCGCATCCATCATCTGGTCGCGCGTCCATCCGGCGACGCGCTTCCACAGCGCGACGGTCGCGACGCGGACCTTCTCGGTCAGATCCTCGAAGGTGTCAGCCAGCTCGTCGGCCGACCCCATGCCCACCGGCACAAAGCCTTCGGACAGCGCATCCGACGTGTAGAGGCCTACCCCGGTCAGCTTTTCGGCGGTGAATTCGGGGCGCGATTCAAAGCTGCCCCAATCGTCCATCAGATAGAATTGGCACCCCGTCGCCTCCATCGTGACGGTGAGGTTGTTGTATGGAATGTCGCCCGCGATCCCGTCGAGCCACGGATAGTCGCCCTCGGCAAGGTCGCTGAACTCGCGGATGATCAGCTCGCGGTCGTCATCGAGCTTGTACGGCCCATTGTTGTTGAGCGACACGCGGCTCTCGCACGAGACGAGAAATCCATATTGCGACACGGTGGCGAGGAAGGCCTGCGCCGCCTTGTGCAGCCGGTCTCCCGCGACGCAGGCGTGGAGGTCGGCGTGGAAGCGCTGGACGCGGCGCTCGGGCAGCAATTGCACGCGCTGCCCGAATTCGCGCGCATTGAGGTGCCCGTCCTCGCGCTGCTGCGCCAGTTTGAAACGGCGCCAGAAATCCATCACATAGGCGACATCCTCGGCGCCGTCCTCGGGCGCCAGCATGCCGAAATTGATCAGCATCTCGCGGCCGAGCAGATAGAAGGTCGGCAGCCCCCAGCCCGGCAGATTGCCGAACTTGCCGCCCATCGCGCGGGCGCGGTCGCCGACTTCCTCGGCCGACATCTTCGCTTCGACCTTCCGCAGCAGTTCGGGATAGCGATAGAAACAGCAGAGATAGGACAGCAGCATGTACGACGGCACCGGGAACAGCTTCGATTCCTGCACCGTCCGCGTCACGCACAGCCAATATGTATCGTCGCCCAGCGTCTGGATCGCATTATTGGCCTCCAGCAGTCGCGTATAATTCAGCATCACTCACCCCTTGGCCGGGCCTTTCGTTCGTCCTGAAAGCCCTGATCGCATCACCGGACTAGCACTCTTGGCGCCCGAGCGGAAGAGTGTTTAGGCGAAATCGTCGAACGAAATCGAACTTTTTTGTGCGCCGAAGTCGAGCCTGCCCCCGCATATCCGTCTGATTAAATATGCTTATGGCGCCCGAAAGCGCCCAGTGACGGAAACACGTCACGCAAGAAAAATGCTGTATTCCGACCCGTCAAGGACTCCACCCCGAATCGCCCGGACTTCGCGATAGGCGCAACGATCAACGCAATCCGGCCGCGTCCTCCCGCAATAGCCAGCGCGACAGGTAATCGCCGATCGCCGCCGGAATCGGAACCGGACCGGTCGCCCCTGTCGCGACAAGGACCGTATCGGCGCAGCCGATACAAGTGCCATCGACGAACAGCCCTTGCCCTAAAACGAGCGAACGTTCGCCGACGCGGATGACGCCGGTCGCGACGTCGATCGTGCCTGGATAACGCGCCTGCCCGAGAAACGCGGTGTCGACATTGGCGACCACCAGCGCGGGGCTTTCCGCCTTGGCAACCTGTACCCGCGCCTCCGCGAGCAGCTCGAACCGCGCTTCCTCGTAGAATTGCCCTGTCGCAACATTGTTGAGGTGACGGAACATGTCGACGTCGGCGAAACGGATCGGCACTGGCTTGTGCAGCGGGTAGCTGACCGGATCGAGACGTGCGGGGGTGGGTTTCACGGGGTCATCCTTTCGCGCCACCGGAGCAGCATCGCACGCGTGACATCGGGGGCCTCGCGCTGAGGAACATGGCCGCAGTCGGGGATCATCGCGAGCGTCGAATCGGGGATCACCTCCGCCATCTCGCGCGAACGGTCCGGTGAGACAATCGCATCCTGCGCTCCCGCAAGGATCATTGCAGGTACGGCAAGGCGCGGCAGCAGGTCGCAGCGGTCGATGCGCGTCGCGGTCGCGGCCTGCTGTTCGGCAAAGCGGTCGGCGCCGCAGCGCAGGATCATCGCGTGGGTGTCGGAGAGCAGCGCGGCGTCGGCGCGACTGCTGCGCGACAGCATTGCGCGCGCGAGGCGGTCAGCGAGCGCCGGAAAGTCGGCGCGTGCCTGCTCGATCGCGGTCTGGCGCCCGGCCTTCGCCTCTTCGCCATCCGCCGTGCAGGCGGTGCTGAGCAGCGCGAGCCCCGCCAGCCGCTCGGGCGCGCGGTCAGCGATCGCAAGCGCCACATAGCCGCCCATCGAATGACCCGCGAGCGCGAAGCGATCGGGCAGACCGGCAAGGATCGTTTCCGCCATCGCGTCGACCGTCGCGCCGCGTGGCGCGAATATGCGATCGACGGGCATGCCCTGCCAGCTGGCTTCGTCGGTAGCGATGCCGCAGATCGCAATGACCGAAATATCCACGCCCTCTCCTCTCGCGGCGATGCTGCTATTCCTCGGCGATTCCCGCAAGGTCGCGCGCGAGGCCCTTCTTCTTCTCGACCTCCATGCCGCGCAGGATCTGGATGCGCTGCGCCTGCGGCGACCCCGCGCCGTGCATCGACTCGGTCAGGTAACCGACGGCGTTGCGGCCAAGCGTCATATTCTCGATCAGGCGCAGGATGCGCTGGCGATATTCGACCGGGACATTGTGCTTGCCCTTCATATATTTCTCGAGGATCGGGCCGATCGCCTCGTTCTTGAAGTCGGCGTCCGAGGGCATCGTGACCATGATGCCGCCCGCGAGATCCTGCGCGAGACGCGAAATCTCGTATGGGAAGCGCGTGACATTGTGCTTGCAAACATTGGCGAGCATCGCGTCGTTCATATAGATGCCCGAGGGCAGCGGCTTCGCCTCGTGGCTCGACGCGATGGCGGAGGAATAGATGGTCTCGTTGAGATGGGTCATCTCGACGAGCTTGTCCTTGATGTGGCTCGCCGCTTCTGCACCATTGTAATCGGCGACCTGCGCCGCGGCTCCGACCATCACGTCGCCGAGCCCGGTTTTGCAGACATAGCTCGCGCGATGGTAAGCGGTGAAGCGCGCGACCATGTCCTGCGCGAACTCATATTCGCCGTCCATCAGCACATGTTCGTGCGGGATAAAGACATTGTCGAAGACGACGAGCGTCTCCTGCCCGCCGAAGCGCGCGTTGCCCTGATCGATGTCGCCCGCCTCCATCGCGCGCGTGTCGCACGACTGGCGGCCGTAGATATAGGTGATGCCCGTGGCGTCGCCGGGGACCATTCCGACGATCGCGAAGTCGCGGTCGGCCTCGCCCATGTTCATCGTCGGCATCACGCAGATCCAGTGCGAGTTGAGCCCGCCGGTCATATGCGCCTTGGCGCCGGTGACATAGACGCCCGCGTCGGTGCGCTTGACGACGTGCAGGAACATGTCGGGGTCGGCCTGTTCGTGCGGGCGTTTCGAGCGGTCGCCCTTGGGATCGGTCATGCCGGCGCCGATGATGATGTTCGCGCGCTGCGCATGCGCCATGAAGTCGAGGTAGCGCTGGTGGTAGGGCGTGCCGTGCTTCGCATCGATGTCGAAGGTGATCGAATGGAGCACGCTGATCGTGTCGAGCCCGGCGCAGCGCTGGAAGCAGGTGCCGGTGAGCTGACCCATCTTGCGCTGCATGCGGTTCTTCATGACCAGATCCTGCGGCGAACCGACGATGTGGAGGAAGCGGTTGACCGGCGCGTCGATCAGGTCGCTGTGCGCGGTGGCGAGTTCGGGGTCGGCGAGCGCGAGGTCGTAGGTCATCTTGAGCGCGTTGATCGAGGGGCGGATGATCGGGTGGTCGACGGGTTCCTCGACGCGTTCGCCGAAGAGCCAGACCTCGACGCCGCGGTTCCGCAGCGAGTCGACATAGTCGTCGCCGGTGACGATGGGCTGGAAGCGCGACCAGCGGTCGGCGGCGCTTTCTTCGCGGGGATGGATGGGCATGTGCAGTCTCCCGATTTTGTCGATGTTCACGCATATCGCCGATGCGGCGGGTGAAGACAGGGCATGACAGGCGAGGAAAACTCACCATAATGCGCAGCCATCATGGCGACGATCGACGGCTATTATTTCGAGGTGTGCACCAAAGGGGCCGAGCGCGCGGGGCTGCGCGTCGACGATCTCGTCGCGGGGACGGGGCTGAACCCCGCGGATTTCGCGGTGCCCGGGTGGCGCGGGCCGGTCGAGGCGATGGCGCTGCTGGTGCGCCAGATCTGGGGCGCGCTGGGCGACGAATATATGGGCTATACCGAAAGATGCGTGCGGCCCGGAAGTTTCGCCTTTGCCTGCGAACTGGCGCTCGAGGGCGCGGATGTGGCCGACGGGCTCGCGCGCGCGGCGCGTTTCTATAATCTGCTGGGCGCCGGGATCGAGACGCGGATCGCGGCGACCCACGAAGGGCTGGCAGTCGATGTGCGTTTCGACCGGCCCGAGCTCGACCCCGACCATTATTTCAGCGAATTCTGGATGATCATCTGGCACCGGCTCGCCTGCTGGCTGGCGGGCGAGACGATCTCGCTGCTGGCCGCCGAGTTCGATTATCCGCGCCCCGACGCCTATTTCGAGGAGTTCAAATATCTCTTTCCCTGCCGCCACCGCTTCGGTGGCACGATCCGCCGGATCGTGATGGACGCGCATGCCCTCCACGCGCCGGTGCGGCGCAGCGCCGCCGAGCTGGAGGCGATGATCGCCGCGGCGCCGCTCGACATCATGACCATCCCCGCGAGCGACCTGAGCGTGGCGCGGCTGGTGCGGCAATATCTGACGCGCGGCCCCGACCTGACGCTGGACGAGCTGGCGCACGAGACCGGACTGTCGCCGCACAAATTGCGCCGCCTGCTGCGCGAGGAAGGCACGACGCTGGCGACAATCCGCGAGAATGTGCGGCGCGACAAGGCGATACGGATGCTGACGACGGGCAATGCGACCGTCGAGGCGATCGCCGAGATGCTCGGCTATGCCGAGGCGCGGTCGTTCACACGCGCCTTTCGCCAATGGACCGGACGGTCGCCCTCGGCCTGGCGCGCGGGCGCGGCGTAACCCCCTCCCCCTTCGGGCGCACCCGCTTTGACTTGTCGGGCCGCCGCCCTAAGTTCGCGCCGGGGACGGTGCGAAAGGACGAGTTCGGGTGGAATATTATTTCGACGACCGGCAGGCGCTGCACGCGCCGACGCGCGAATTGCACAATGGCGAATTCGTTGCCTATGCCGAAAATGTCGAACGGTCGCGCTCGATCGTCGCGGCGCTGCGCGACTGGCAACCGGTCCGCGATTTCGGCCGCGAGCCGCTGCTCGCGGTGCACGACGCCGATTATGTCGCCTTCCTCGAACGCGCTTATGACAGCTGGCTGGCCGCGGGGCGGACGGGCGATGCGATCGGTTACAGTTTTCCGGTGGTGCGGCGCCGGCCGCTGGCGTTCGATCGCATCGATGCCGAGATCGGCGCTTACAGCTTCGACGCCTCGACCCCGATCGCGGCGGGGACATGGAGTTCGGCCTATTGGTCGGCGCAATGCGCGCTGACCGCGCTCGACGCGCTGCGCGACGGCGCACTTCACGCCTTTGCGCTATGCCGCCCGCCGGGGCACCATGCCGGGCGCGACTATATGGGCGGCTATTGCTACCTCAACAGCGCCGCGATCGCGGCGCGTCAGGCGCAGGCGCTGGGGCTCGGCCCGGTCGCGATCCTCGACGTCGACTATCATCATGGCAATGGCACGCAGGACATCTTCTACGACGACGGCGACGTCTTCTTCGCGTCGATCCACGCCGATCCGGTGACCGACTATCCCTTTTACTGGGGCCATGCCGACGAGCGCGGCGAAGGCGCCGGCGAAGGCGCGACGCTGAACCTGCCGCTGCCGCGCGGCACCGACGGCGCAGCCTATCGCCCGGCACTCGATGCGGCGCTGGCGGCGGTTTCGGATTGGGGCGCCCGCTGCCTGATCGTCTCTTTCGGTGCCGACACCTTCAGCGGCGATCCGATTTCGAGCTTCAAGCTCGAACGCGGCGATTATGGCGAGATGGCGTCGGCGATATCGGGCCTGGGCTTGCCGACGCTGATCGTGATGGAGGGCGGCTATGCCGTCGGCGACCTGGGCGCCAATGTCGCGGCGTTTCTGGCGGGGTTCGACCGCTAGCGATCCTCCTCCCCGGCGAAGGCCCGGTATCGCGACTCTGTATCTCTTCGTCACCCCGGGCTTGCCCCGGGGTCCCGCTGATCGACGGTGCCAAGCGGGACCCCGGATCAAGTCCGGGGTGACGATTTCAGGAACGTCCACTCCCCACCCCGATTCCGGCCAATCAGCCCCGATCCAGACGGAATGACCACTAACGACCGCTAGCGGCGCTCCTCGCCCGCGATGGCGATGAGGATGCGGGTCGAGCAGAGCGCGCAGTCGAAGCTGCGCGCCGGGCCTTCGTCGATCGCGAGACAGCGCGGCAGCGCGTCGGCCCCGCGCAGCAGATTGGCGAGCAATTGTTCGTCCTCCGACAGGCCCGCCGTCCAGCCGACCGAAAGTCCGCGACCGAGCGCCTGTTCATAGAGGCCGAGCAGACTGTCGAAGGCGGCGGCGAGCATCGCGCCATGATCGCCCGCGAGCAGCGCGTGGAGCGGCGGCGCCGGGGCATCGCCCGCGTCGCGTGCGGTGCGCCAGCAGCGCGCGGCGGCGCTGACCAGATCGGCCCCGACCGGCGCGGCCGCCGCTTCGGTAATGACGATATGCTTCATGGCGGTGCCTTTCGCTCGGATGTCCCTTCCTATCATATTTGCGAACGATTCGCAATAAGGATTTGCTGCGCATAAGCTCGCGATTGCGTTGCGCAATATATTGGCATATCATATGCCAATATATTGGGAGGGGATTCGCTATGGGGGCCTATCGCAAAAGGGGCGGAATGACGGCGCTGGTCGCGGCGCTGTTGCTGGCGCCCGCACAGGCGGCCCCCGCGCCCAGCCCCTCTCCCACCCCGAAACATCCCAATATCGTCATCCTGCTCGCCGACGACTGGGGGTTCAGCGACGTGGGGTCGTTCGGCGCCGAGTTTGCGACGCCCAACATCGACGCGCTCGCCTATGCCGGCATGCGCTTTTCGAATTTCCATGTCGCGGGGTCGTGCTCGCCGACGCGCGCGATGCTGCAGACGGGGGTGATGAACCACCGCAACGGGCTCGGCAACATGCCCGAGACGATCCCCGACGCGCACCGCGGCCGGCCCGGGTACGACACGGTGATGAACCACCGCGTCGTGACGCTGGGCGACCTGTTCGGCGCCGCGGGGTATAACACCTATCTCACCGGCAAATGGCACCTCGGCAGCGATGCGACGCGCCTGCCCGAAGCGCGTGGCTATAATCGCGCCTTCAGCCTCGCCGACGCGGGCGCCGACAATTTCGAGCAGCGCCCGATCGAGGGCATGTACGACACCGCCGCCTGGACCGAGAATGGCAAGCCCGCGACGCTGCCGAAGAATTTCTATTCGTCGACCTTCGTCGTCCAGAAGATGATCGATTATATCGACGCCGACCGCGCGAGCGGCAAACCCTTCCTCGCGTCGATCAACTTCCTCGCCAATCATATCCCGGTGCAGGCACCCGACAGCGACATCGCGCGCTATGCGGCGCTTTACAAGGACGGCTGGACGAAGCTGCGCGAGGCGCGGGCGAAGCGCGCGGCGGCGCTGGGCATCGTGCCCGCGGGCGCGCCGATGGTGACGATGGCGACCACCCCCGACTGGGCGAAGCTCGACGTCGAGGAGCGCGCGGCGGCGGTGCGCGTGATGCAGGCCTATGCCGGCATGGCGACCGCGATGGACCGCGAGGTCGGGCGGCTCGTCGCGCATCTGAAGGCGATCGGCCAATATGAGAACACGATCTTCGTCTTCCTGTCGGACAATGGTGCCGAGCCGATCGATCCGTACAGCCGCACGCGCAACCGGCTGTTCCTCAACATGCAGTACGACACATCGACCGCGAACATCGGGCGGCGCGGCAGCTTTGCGGCGATCGGTCCGGGCTGGGCGAGCGCGGCTTCGTCACCGCTGGCGGGATACAAGTTCAGCGCGACCGAGGGCGGGCTGCGCGTGCCGCTGATTATGAGTTGGCCGGGCAATCCGAAGATCCGCGCCGGGGCGGTGAACGGCGGGCTGGCGCATGTTACCGACATCCTGCCGACGCTCGCCGAGCTGGCGGGGGTCGCGGACCATGGCGGCAGCTGGAAGGGCAAGGCGGTCGAGCCGGTCACCGGGCGCAGCCTCGTCCCCATGTTGGCGGGCGCGCCGGGCAGCGTCCATGGCGACGATCCGCTCGGCTATGAACTGTCGGGCAACAGCGCGCTGTTCCGCGGCGATTACAAGCTGGTGCGCAACCTGCCGCCGACCGGCGACGGGAGCTGGCGGCTGTACGATCTGAAGAATGATCCGGGCGAGACGAAGGATCTGGCGGCGGCGATGCCCGACCGCTTCGCCGCGATGATGGCCGATTACCGCGCCTATGCGAAGGCGAACGGCGTGCTCGACATGCCCGCGGGCTATACCGCCGACGAGCAGATCAACGCCTATGCATGGAAGCAGCAGGGCAGGAAGCGTGCGATCCAGGCCGGGCTGTGGCTGGGCGGCGGGGTCGCAGCGATTGCGGGGTTGCTGTGGTGGTGGCGACGGCGAAAGCGGCGGGCGCGGGGGTAGCGCGGGTAGCGGTTTGGTGTGGCGTCCGCTTTGGGGTGGAACTAAGACATTCCCCTCCCTTTTAGGGAGGGGCTAGGGGTGGGTAGCGAGCGAAGCGAGCAAGAAGGAAGAGCACCGCCTTCGGCGGTTACCCACCCCCTGCCCCTCCCTAAAAGGGAGGGGAGGAT
>VFQM010000284.1_pt1 | contig 59696 bp, 65 predicted proteins | sample 3512391 | NCBI WGS metagenome assembly VFQM01 (sample SAMN10412369, study PRJNA504923) | tailings metagenome | isolation source: Replicate 1 from Balatoc abandoned mine | place: Philippines | reverse complement strand
CGCCTTTGCCCTGCCCGCCCACGCCCAGACCGAGATCCAGTGGTGGCATTCCATGGGCGGCGCCCTGGGCGAATGGGTGAATGACCTGGCCAAGGACTTCAACGCCACCCAGAGCCAGTACAAGATCGTGCCGACCTTCAAGGGCAGCTACGACGAATCCATGACGGCGGCCATCGCAGCGTTTCGCGCCGGCAACGCCCCGCACATCCTGCAGGTCTTTGAAGTGGGCACCGCCACCATGATGGCCAGCCGCCAGGCCATCGTGCCGGTGGGCGAGGTGATGAAAAAGGCCGGCGTGACCTTCGACCCCAACGCCTACGTGCCCGCGGTGGCCGGCTACTACACCGCCCCCAACGGCCAGATGCTGAGCTTCCCGTTCAACAGCTCGACCACCGTCTTCCACTACAACAAGGACGCCTTCAGGGCCGCCGGCCTCGATCCGGAGAACCCACCCAAGACCTGGCCCGAGGTGGCGCTGGCCGCCGGCAAGCTCAAGGCCTCCGGCCACAAGTGCCCCTTCACCACCAGCTGGGTGAGCTGGACGCAGCTGGAGAGCTTCTCCGCCTGGCACAACACCGAATTCGCCACCCTGGGCAACGGCATGCGCGGCATCAACGCGCGCCTGACCTTCAACAGCCCGCTGCACGTGCGCCACATCGAGAACCTGGCCAACATGGCCCGCACCGGCCTGTTCGTCTACAAGGGCCGCGGCAACGCCGCCGACGCCACCTTCGTCTCGGGCGAATGCGCCATGACCACGGGTTCGTCGGCGCTGTACGGCAACGTCAAGCGCAATGCCAAGTTCGCCAGCGGCATCGGCGCCCTGCCTTACTACCCTGACGTGCCCGGCGCGCCCCAGAACACCGTGATCGGTGGCGCCAGCCTGTGGGTGATGTCCGGCAAGAAGGACGATGAGTACAAAGGTGTGGCCCAGTTCTTCGCCCACCTGTCCAAGGCCGAAGAAGCCGCCAAGAGCCACCAGCGCACCGGCTACCTGCCGCTGACCAAGGCGTCCTACGAACTGACCAACAAGTCGGGCTTCTACAAGCAGAACCCGGGCACCGACGTGTCGGTCGAGCAGATGATCCGCAAGACCACCGACAAGTCGCGCGGTATCCGCCTGGGCAACTTCGTGCAGATCCGCACCATCAACGACGAAGAGCTCGAACAGGTCTGGGCCGGCCGCAAGACGGCCAAGCAGGCGCTGGATGACGCGGTCCGCCGCGGCAACGAGCAGCTTGCCCGCTTCGAGGCCGCCAACAAGGGCAGGTGATGGCCTGCCGGGCACCCCGGGTGCCCTGCCCGCCCCGCACCGGTGTGACCCGGGCGGGGCGGTTTTTGTTGTAGGGTCGCGCACCTCTGCTCGCAAGTACACATGGAAAAACGCGTCCGATTCCGATCAACCTGGCTGCCCTGGGTGCTCGTGGCACCCCAAATGGCGGTCGTGCTGGTGTTCTTTTTCTGGCCTGCCGCCCAGGCGCTCTACCAGAGCGTGCTGCAGCAGGACGCCTTCGGCCTGTCCACCGAGTTCGTGGGCATGGCCAACTTCGAGCGACTGTTCGCCGACCCGAGCTACCTGGCCTCGTTCAAGGTCACGGCACTTTTTTCTGTTCTCGTCGCGGGCTTCGGGCTGGTGATCGCGCTGCTGCTGGCCGTGATGGCCAACCGCGTGCTGCGCGGTGCCTCGGTCTACAAGACGCTGCTCATCTGGCCCTATGCCGTGGCGCCGGTGGTGGCCGGCGTGCTGTGGCTGTTCATGTTTGCCTCGCCCTATGGGGTGGTGGCCTACTTCCTGCGCTGGATGGGCCTGGAATGGAACCACCTGCTCAATGCCGACCACGCGCTGGCGCTGATCGTGATGGCCGCGGTATGGAAGCAGATTTCCTACAACTTCCTGTTCTTCCTCGCCGGTCTGCAGTCGATCCCGCACTCGCTGATCGAGGCCGCCACCATCGACGGCGCCTCGCCGTGGCGGCGCTTCTGGACCATCGTGTTCCCGCTGCTCTCGCCCACCACCTTCTTCCTGTTGGTGATCAACATCGTCTACGCCTTCTTCGACACCTTCGCCATCGTGGACGCCACCACGCACGGCGGCCCTGGCAAGGACACGGCCATCCTCGTCTACAAGGTCTACTACGACGGCTTCAAGGCACTCGACATGGGCGGCTCGGCCGCGCAGTCGGTGATCCTGATGGGCATCGTCATCGGCCTGACCATCCTGCAGTTCCGCTTCGTCGAGAAGAAGGTCCAGTACTGACGCCGCGAGGCCACCCATGATCGAACGACGCCCCGTCCTGACCTTCTTCTCCCACCTGATCCTGCTGCTCGGCGTGCTGGTGGTGGCCTTCCCGGTCTACATCACCTTCGTCGGCTCCACCCAGTCGGCCGCGCAGGTGGCCACCAGCAATCCCCTGTCGCTCATGCCGGGCGACCACTTCTTCCAAACCTACAAGCTCGCGCTGCTGGGCGGCAAGACCTCGGGCGGCTCCACCATCGCACCCGTGCTGCCCATGCTGTGGGTCAGCTTCGTCTGCGCCATGGTGATCGCCATCGGCAAGATCGCCATTTCGCTGCTCTCGGCCTTCGCCATCGTCTACTTCCGCTTCCCGGCGCGCGGCTTGGTGTTCTGGATGATCTTCGTGACGCTGATGCTGCCAGTGGAGGTGCGGATCGGGCCGACCTACGAGGTGGTGTCCAACCTGGGCATGCTCAACAGCTATGCGGGCCTGACCGTTCCGCTGATCGCCTCGGCCACCGCCACCTTCCTGTTCCGCCAGTTCTTCCTCACCGTGCCCGACGAGCTGGTGGAAGCGGCGCGCATGGATGGCGCCGGGCCGATGCGTTTCTTCAAGGACATCCTGCTACCGCTCTCGCGCACCAGCATCGCGGCGCTGTTCGTCATCCAGTTCATCTACGGCTGGAACCAGTACCTCTGGCCCTTGCTGGTGACCACCAGCGAAGACATGTACCCGGTGGTGCTGGGCATCAAACGCGCCATCTTCGGCGAGGTCTATGTCGAGTGGAACGTGGTCATGGCCACCGCCATCCTGGCCATGCTCCCGCCCGCCCTCGTCGTCATGCTGATGCAGAAGTGGTTCGTCAAGGGCCTGGTCGACACCGAAAAATAACGAGCAATCCCATGGCAACGCTGCAATTCAAGAACGTCATCAAGCAATACCGCCAGGGCAAGCAGTCCCTGCAGGTGATTCACGGCGTGAGCGCCGACATCGCCGACGGCGAATTCATCGTCATCGTCGGTCCCTCGGGCTGCGGCAAGAGCACGCTGCTGCGCATGGTGGCCGGGCTGGAGGAAATCACCGGGGGTGAGATCTGCATCGGCCCGCGCGTGGTCAACCAGCTCGAGCCCGCCGAGCGCGACATCGCCATGGTGTTCCAGAACTACGCGCTCTACCCGCACATGAGCGTGTTCGACAACATGGCCTACGGCCTGAAGATCGCCAAGGTGCCCAAGGACGAAATCAAGACGCGGGTGGACAAGGCCGCCAAAATCCTGGAGCTGGGCCACCTGCTGGAGCGCAAGCCGCGCGAGCTCTCGGGCGGCCAGCGCCAGCGCGTGGCCATGGGCCGCGCCATCGTGCGCCAGCCGCAGGTGTTCCTGTTCGATGAGCCGCTGTCCAACCTGGACGCCAAGTTGCGCGCGCAGACCCGCATCGAAATCCAGAAGCTGCACCGCGAGCTCGGCATCACCAGCCTGTTCGTCACGCACGACCAGGTCGAGGCTATGACGCTGGCGCAGCGCATGATCGTGATGAACGCCGGTCACATGGAGCAGTTCGGCACGCCCGAAGAGGTCTACAACCGCCCGGCCACCACCTTCGTGGCCAGCTTCATCGGCTCGCCGCCCATGAACCTGCTCAAGCAGGCGCCCGGCGCGCGCGAAGGCCGCATCCTGGGCGTGCGCCCGGAACACCTGGACGTCGGCAACGACGGCTGGGAGCTCGCCGTGGACACGGTGGAGTTGCTGGGCGCCGAGCGCCTGGTGCATTGCCGCCTGGGCGACGAAACGGTGATCATCCGCACGCACGAGGACGCAGGATCGCCGGCGGTGGGCAGCACCATCCGCGCCAAGCCCCGTGAAGACCGCCAGCACTGGTTCGACGCCGCCACCGGGCACCGGATCGACTGACATGCCCGCCCTGCCCCCCTGGTCCTACCCGCTGTGGATCGCCCACCGCGGCGCCGGCAAGCTGGCACCCGAGAACACACTGGCCGCCTTCCGGCTCGGTGCCGCGCACGGCTACCGCATGTACGAGTGCGACGCCAAGCTCAGTGCCGATGGCGTGGTGTTCCTGCTGCACGACGCGACGCTGGAGCGCACCACCAACGGCCAGGGCGTGGCCGGCGAGCGACACTGGACGACGCTGAGCCGGCTGGACGCCGGCGGCTGGCATTCGCGCGCTTTTGCGGGCGAACCCCTGGCCACCCTGGCGGCGGTGGCGCGACACTGCCAGGCGCATCGGCACTGGCTCAACATCGAGATCAAGCCCACGCCCGGGCAGGAGCTGGAGACCGGCCGCGTGGTGGCCGCCGAGGCGCAACGCCTGTGGGTGCACCAGCCCGAGCGCGCACCGCTGCTGACCTCCTTCCAGCCCGATGCGCTGCGCGGCGCGCGCGATTCCGCGCCCGATCTGCCGCGCGGGCTGCTGCTGGACACGCTGTGGAACGGCTGGCTCGACAAAGCGCAGGAACTGGGCGTGCAGGCCATCGTCTGCAACCACGCGCTGTGGGACCGTGCCCTGGTGCGCATCGCGCGCACCGAAGGCTGGCGCATGCTGGCCTACACCGTGAACGACGAGTGGGCCGCCGAGCGGCTGATTGACCTCGGCCTGGACGGCATCATCACCGACCGCGTGGACCTGTTTGCACCGGTGAGCTAGATTTGGTCAGCGGCTGCCGCGCAGCCACCACGCCAGACTGCCCTGCGCCAGCACCAGCGCCGCGTAGGTGAGCATGCGCCCGTCGCGGCCGAACACCACCAGGCCGGCCACCAGCACCACCACCCCGGCCGCGATCAACGCCGCCAGCTGGGCGCCTTTGCCCAGGCGCACCGCCCGGCGCCAGCGCAAACCGGCCCACAGCAGCAGCGCGACCACCACCGCTGGTGCAATGAAGGCCACGACATGCCCCAGAAAGAGGAGAATGGTCACGGCATCCCTTTCATAAGGCGCAAATTTTATAATCGGCAACATGTCTGTCTGGGCGCTCGGCATCAACCACCAAACGGCTCCGCTCGATCTGCGGGGCCGTTTCGCGTTCGCGCTCGACCAGATCCAGCCCACACTGCACCAGTTGCGCACGCGCCTGCCGCGTCAGCCCGAGGCCACGCTGCTATCCACCTGCAACCGCACCGAGCTGTACGGCGCGGGTGATCCCGCCGCGATGGAGCCCACCATCGACTGGCTGGCCCAGACCGGCGGCGTGAGCGCGCAGGTGCTGCGCCACCACGCCTATGTGCTGCGCGACGACCAGGCCGCGCGACACGCGTTCCGGGTGGCCAGCGGGCTGGACAGCATGGTGCTCGGCGAGGCGCAGATTCTGGGCCAGATGAAGGACGCGGTGCGCGTGGCCGATCAGGCCGGCGCGCTGGGCACCACGCTGCACCAGCTGTTCCAGCGCTCGTTCGCGGTCGCCAAGCAGGTGCGCACCTCCACCGAAATCGGCGCCCACTCCATCAGCATGACGGCCGCGGCCGTGCGCCTGGCCTCCCAGCTGTTCGAGGACCTGCGCGAAATCCGCGTGCTGTTCGTGGGCGCGGGCGAAATGATCGAGCTCGCCGCCACGCACTTTGCGGCCCGCACGCCCAAGGGCATGGTGATCGCCAACCGCACCATGGAGCGCGGCGAAAAACTGGCCGGGCGCTTTGGCGCGCAGGTCATGCGCCTGGCCGAGGTGCCCGAGCGCCTGCACGAGTTCGACGCCGTGGTGAGCTGCACCGCGAGCACATTGCCGATCATCGGCCTGGGCGCGGTGGAGCGCGCGCTCAAGAAGCGCAAGCACCGCCCCATGTTCATGGTCGACCTCGCGGTGCCGCGCGACATCGAGGCCGAAGTCAAGGGCCTGGACGACATCTTCCTCTACACCGTGGACGATCTGGCCCACGTGGTGCAGACGGGCAAGGACAACCGCCAGGCCGCCGTCGCGCAGGCCGAGGCCATCATCGACGCCGGCGTGCTCAGCTTCATGCACTGGATGGAGCGGCGCGATCCCGAAAACGGGGTGGTGCCGCTGATCCAGCAGATCAACGCCCAGGCCGACGCCTGGCGTGCCCACGAACTCGCCCGCGCCAAGCGCCTGCTGGCGCGCGGGGAGCCGGTGGAAGCGGTGCTCGAGGCCCTGTCCAAGGGGCTCACCCAGAAGATGCTGCACGGCACCCTGGCCGAACTGCACAGCGGCGACGCCGCCGCCCGCGCGGCCACGGCCGAGACCGTGTCACGGTTGTTCCTGCGCGAGAGCCCGGCCCCGCGCGAACCGCGCTCCTAGACCGCACACCGCACGCCCGGGCGGCTGCCGCGGGCTTGCGCACGCCATGCCGCGCCCATGAAACCCTTCGTCCGTAGCTCCCTGCAACGCCTGCGCGCGCGCCTGCACGAACTTGACGCCCTGCTCTCGGCCGCCGACGTGGTGGACGACATGGCGCGCTTTCGCGCCCTGAGCAAGGAACACGCGGAGGCCAGCGAGGTGGTGTCCGTGTACGAACGCTTCCTGCAGCGCGAAGCCGATCTGGACGCCGCGCAAGCCCTGCTGCGCGACCCGGAGATGGCCGACATGGCGCGCGAGGAGATCACCGCCTGCGAGGCCGACCTTGCCACGCTCGACACCGAGCTGCAGACCCTACTGCTGCCGCGCGACCCGGACGATGCGCGCAATGCCTTCGTGGAAATCCGCGCGGGCACCGGCGGCGACGAGTCCGCCCTGTTCGCGGGCGATCTGGCGCGCCTGTACACCCGCTATGCCGAGCGCCAGGGCTGGCGCGTGGAGGTCATGAGCGAATCGCCCGCGGAACTCGGCGGGTACAAGGAGGTGGTGCTGCGCATCGAGGGCGACGGTGCCTACGGCCGCTTGCGCTTCGAATCGGGCGGCCACCGCGTGCAGCGCGTGCCGGCCACCGAGGCACAGGGTCGCATCCACACCAGCGCCGCCACAGTGGCGGTGATGCCCGAGCCCGACGAGACGCAGGCGATCGAGCTCAACCCGGCCGAGCTGCGCATCGACACCTTCCGCGCCAGCGGCGCGGGTGGCCAGCACATCAACAAGACCGACTCGGCCGTGCGCGTGACGCACCTGCCCACCGGCATCACCGCCGAATGTCAGGACGGGCGCAGCCAGCACAGCAACAAGGCCAAGGCGCTGCAGGTGCTGGCCGCGCGCCTGCGCGAGAAGGACCGCGCCGAGCGGGCCGCCAAGGAAGCCGCCACGCGCAAGGGCCTGATCGGCAGCGGCGACCGCAGCGACCGCATCCGCACCTACAACTTCCCGCAGGGCCGGCTCACCGACCACCGCATCAACCTCACGATCTACCAACTCACGAGCGTGATGGAGGGCGAACTCGACGAGGTGGTGCGCGCGTTGCAGGTGGCGCGGGGTGCCGAGCTGATGGCCGAGCTCGAACACAGCGCGCCATGACCCTGGCGGCCCGGCTCACCGCCTTGCAGGCCGCCGGCCTGCCGCGCCTGGAGGCGCAGCAACTGCTGCTGCTGGCGCTGGGCCGCGACCCGCACGACCGCGCCTGGCTGACGGCGCATGATGATCAGACGCTCGATGCCAACGCCAGCACACGGCTGGACGCCCTGCTGGCCCGCCACCGCGCGGGCGAGCCCATGGCCTACCTGCGCGGCGAGCAGGCGTTCTTCGGCCTGCCCTTGCGGGTGGACCGGCGCGTGCTCGCCCCGCGGCCCGACACCGAGACCCTGGTGCAGTGGGCGCTGGACGTGCTGGCCGAGCGCCCCCCCGCGGCGCGGGTGATCGATCTGGGTACCGGCAGCGGCGCGATCGCGCTGGCCCTGAAACACCAGCGCCCCGCGCTGCGCATGCACGCCAGCGATGCCAGTGCAGACGCGCTGGCCGTGGCGCGCGAGAACGCCGCGCGCCTGGGCCTGGAGCTCGCCCTGCACCAGGGCGGCTGGCTGGCGGCCACGCCGGGCGAGCGCTTCGACCTGATCGTCAGCAACCCGCCGTACATTGCCGAAGGCGACCCCCACCTGCCGGGCTTGGCACACGAGCCCATCGGCGCCCTGACGGCTGGCGCGGACGGCCTGGACGACATCCGCGCCATCGTGAAGCAGGCGCCCGACGCCCTGTTGCCCGGCGGCTGGCTCCTGCTGGAACACGGCCACGACCAGGGCGCCGCGGTGCAGGCCTTGCTGCGCGAGCGCGGCTTCGAGGCCGTCGGTGGCCGCACCGATCTGGCGGGCATCGTGCGCTGCAGCGGCGGGCGCTGGCCGGCGGCGCGATAATCGCCCTATCGCCGGCCCGCTGCCGGCTTGCACAGGAATCCATCCCATGAGCGACACCCAGACCCGCATTGACCAACTGGTCAAGTCCAACGACGTCGTGCTCTTCATGAAGGGCAACGCGAGCTTCCCCATGTGCGGCTTCTCGGGCCGCGCGATCCAGATCCTCAAGGCCAGCGGCGTGGACCCGAAGTCCCTCGTTACCGTCAACGTGCTCGAGGACGAGGCCATCCGCCAGGGCATCAAGGAATACAGCAACTGGCCCACCATCCCGCAGCTCTACGTCAAGGGCGAGTTCATCGGCGGCTCGGACATCATGATGGAGATGTACCAATCGGGCGAGTTGCAGCAGGTACTGGGTTCGCAGGGCTGAGTGCCCGTTCGCGCCACACACGAAGCCGCCCGCGAGGCGGCTTCGTGCTTTTGGTCACGTGCGCGAGCAAAGTGAACACAAGCGGGGATTTCCCGGTCCTGTTCGGGGTTCAAGGCGGGCACGGACTGTGCTTGAATGAAAGTGCCGAACCGCTTGAAGGAGAGTTCCATGAGCAGCTCACGCAGCCTGGTTGCATCCCCTCCCCTGGGCCTGCCCATCGCCCAGATGCGCAGCGTGTTCAAACCCGAGGAGGTGGAACGCAAGCTCGCCAAGTTGCAGGCCAGCGGCAACGACCGCGAGCACGAAAGCCTGCGCAACACCTGGCAGCGCATGCTCGAGCGGGGCCCGCAGCGCTTTGCCGTCAAGCCCTCGGGCGTGCCCGACATGGCGCCGCTCTACGACCTGATGCCCAATTTTGGTGAAGCGCTGGACGACGTGAAGCGCCACGTGGCGCTGAGCCAGGACAGCCGTGACAGCCTGGAGCTCACGCCCATGCTGCTGCTGGGCCCCCCCGGCGTGGGCAAGACCCACTTCGCACGCCAGATCGCGGAACTGTTGGGCACCAGCATGAACCTCGTGCCCATGAGCAGCATGACCGCGGGCTGGCTGCTCTCAGGCTCGTCATCGCAGTGGAAAGGCGCCCGCCCGGGCAAGGTGTTCGAGGCGCTGGTCGATGGGCAGTACGCCAACCCGGTGATCGTGGTGGACGAGATCGACAAGGCGGCGGGCGAAGCCCAGTACGACCCGCTGGGCGCGCTCTACAGCCTGCTCGAGCACGACACGGCGCAGAGCTTTGTGGACGAGTTCGCCGAGGTGCCGATCGACGCCAGCCAGGTGATCTGGGTCACCACCGCCAACGACGAGCGCGCCATCCCCGAGCCCATTCTCAACCGCATGAACGTGTTCGAGATCCAGGCGCCATCGCCCGAAGCCGCCCGAAAGATCGCCGCCAACCTGTACCGAGGCATTCGCGGTGAACACGACTGGGGCCAGCGTTTCGACCCCGAACCGGCGGCCGACGTGCTCGACCTCCTGGGCAGCCTGCCGCCGCGCGAGATGCGCCGCGCGCTGGTCACCGCCTTCGGCAACGCACGCCTGGCCAGCCGCTACACGATCGAGCCCGACGACCTCCCCCGCGGCGGCCCTGGCAAAGGCCGCATCGGCTTTCTGCAATAACTACGCGAATGAGGCGGCCCTAACCGAGGGATGCCGCGGAACTGGCTTCGCCAGGCCGCAGGCATCGCCCCCTTGAGGGGGTCGCGCGCAGCGCGGCGGGGGGGTGCTCTGTCAAGCGTCGGGGTGCGCCCAGCGGCGCATCGCGGCGTACACCGCGTTCGGGTACGGCGCGCGGCCGCGGCTGCCGTTGTAGCGCCCCAGCGCGTAGAAGGTGTCGCCACGCTCGCGGTCGAGGTAGTGACGCAGGATCACGCAACCGAAGCTGATGTTGGCGTTGAGCTGGAACAGGAGACTGGCGTCACCGTTGCCGATGAGCCGCGCCCAAAACGGCATGACCTGCATGTAGCCGCGTGCGCCCACGACCGACACCGCGAACTTGCGGAACGCGCTCTCGACCTGGATCACGCCCATCACCATGGTCGGGTCCAGGCCCTGGCGGGTGGCGTAGTACCAGACGGTTCGCAGGAATTCATCGCGCTCGAGCGGGTGACTTTTCTGCCGGGCCAGTCGCGGACCGATGTCGCGACTCCACCGTTCGAAGCGCTCGCGGGATGCCTGCGGGAGCAGTTCGTGGTTGGGCGGTCCGGCGGACTCGATGGCCATGCGCAACGCCCCGCGCACCGAGTCGGCCAGGGGTTCCTCCACCTGACCGGCGTGCACGGTGGGCAGCCAGGCCGACGCACCGACCGATACCAGCCCGAGCAGGCTGTCTCGACGCGTCCAGCCCGGCAGCTTCATGCCTGCAGACGGCCCTTCACGTGGGCCACGATGTCGGCGAGTTTGACCGCGGTGGCGGCGCTGTCGCGGCGGTGCTGGTATTCCACCTCACCGGCCTTGAGGCCACGGTCGCCAATGGTGATGCGGTGCGGCACGCCGATCAGCTCCCAGTCGGCAAACATCGCGCCCGGGCGCTCGCCGCGGTCGTCGAGGATCACGTCCACACCGTCGTTCAGGAGTTGCATGTAGAGATTGTCGGTCGCGGCCTTCACATCGGCACTGCGGTCCATGCCGATCGGGCACACCACGACCGTGAACGGCGCGATCGCGTCCGGCCAGACGATGCCGCGCTCGTCGTGGTTCTGCTCGATGGCGGCCGCCGGCAGGCGCGTAATGCCAATGCCGTAGCACCCCATCTCGAAATGCTTGGGCTTGCCGTCTTCGTCCAGGAAGGTGGCGTTCATGGCCTTGCTGTACTTGGTGCCCAGGTAGAACACATGCCCGACCTCGATACCACGCTCGATGGCGAGCGCGCCTTTGCCGTCGGGCGAAGGGTCACCCTCGACCACATTGCGAATGTCGGCCACCTGTGTCGGCTCGGGCAGGTCGCGGCCCCAGTTCACGCCGGTCAGGTGCACGTCAATCTCGTTGCCGCCGCAGATCCAGTCGGCCATCACCGCCACTTCGCGGTCCACCACCAACCGCACCGGCTGCTTCAGGCCGATGGGGCCGAGGTAGCCCGGCTTGCAGCCGAAGTGGGCCTCGATCTCGGGCACGGTGGCAAAACGAAAGCCCTTGTCCAGGCCCGCCACCTTGGCAACCTTGACCTCGTTCATGTCGTGATCGCCACGCAGCAGCAGCAACCAGACCGTTGACTTCACCACCTCGCCGGCCTCGTCGAGTTCGTCGGTGGCGAGCACGATGGACTTGACCGTCGTGGCCAGTGGTACGCCCAGCAGCGCAGCGACGTCGGCGCAGGTGGCCTTGCCCGGCGTGGGCGTGCGCGTGAGCGGATTGGCCGGCGCGGGCCGCGGGCCGGTGGGCGCCAGCGCCTCGGCCTTTTCCATATTGGCGGCGTAGTCGCTGTTCGGGCAATACACGATCGCGTCCTCGCCGGTAGCGGCGATCACCTGGAACTCCTCGCTCAGATCGCCCCCGATGGCGCCGCTGTCGGCCGCGACGGCGCGGTAGCGCAGACCGAAGCGATCGAAGATGCGGCGGTAGGCCGCGGCCATGGCCTGGTAGCTCGCCTTGGCGCCGGCCTCGTCACGATCGAAGCTGTAGGCGTCCTTCATGATGAACTCGCGTCCGCGCATGAGGCCAAAGCGGGGACGGCGCTCGTCGCGAAACTTGGTCTGGATCTGGTACAGGTTGCGCGGCAGCAGCTTGTAGCTGCGCAGTTCCTGGCGCGCCACGTCCGTCACCACCTCCTCGCTGGTGGGCTGGACGACGAAGTCGCGATCATGGCGGTCCTTGATGCGCAGCAGCTCGGGCCCCATCTTCTCGAAGCGGCCGGTTTCCTGCCAGAGCTCGGCGGGCTGAACCACCGGCATCGTCATCTCCACCGCCCCGGCGCGGTTCATCTCCTCGCGCACGATGTTCTCGATCTTGCGGATCACGCGCAGGCCCATGGGCATGTAGTTGTAGATGCCGGCACCCAGCTTGCGGACCATGCCGGCGCGCGTCATGAGCCGGTGACTCACCACCTCGGCGTCGGCGGGGGCTTCCTTGAGCGTGGTGATGAGGAACTGACTGGCTTTCATGAACAGGATGGGGCGCCGTTTCGGTGCACGGTGGCTGCGTTCGGGTGGGGGACGCGCGGGGCGCTGGCGGGTTTTCCCTAGGCGGTGCGCGGGCTTGAGCGGTGTGTGGTCACTTCGCTTCCCACAGGGGGCGAGGCATAATGACCACAGTTCAAAAATCCGAGGTTGATTATGCTTGACAGAGAGGGTTTCAGGCCCAATGTCGGCATCATTCTGCTCAACCAGAAGAACCAGGTGTTCTGGGGCAAGCGCATCCGCTCCCATTCCTGGCAGTTTCCGCAAGGCGGCATCGACCGGGGCGAAACCCCCGAACAGGCGATGTACCGGGAGCTGCACGAGGAGGTCGGTCTGCGCCCCGAACACGTGAGCATCGTGGCCCGCACGCGGGACTGGTTGCGCTACGAAGTGCCGGACCGCTTCATCCGACGGGATGCGCGCGGCCACTACAAGGGCCAGAAGCAGATCTGGTACCTGCTGCGACTGGTTGCCCAGGACTGGCAGTTGAACCTGCGTGCCACCAGCCACCCCGAGTTCGACGCCTGGCGCTGGAACGACTACTGGGTGCCGCTGGACGTGGTGGTCGAGTTCAAGCGCGGCGTATACGAAATGGCACTCACCGAACTGTCGCGATACCTGCCGCGGGTGGACAGCCAGCGCAACCGGTATCTGCGCCACGGCGGCCGCGGGCATGCGGGCGACTTCGGCCCGCAGACCGCACCGATGGGCATCGAGTTGCCGCCGGGCGGCAGCTTCGATCCCGTACCAGGCCCAGACACCCGCTTGCTCGACACCGGATCCGAATGACATTCACCACCATCCGGCTCGCCGCCGTCGCCGCGGCCTGGGCCATCGCCGCCACGCCCACCTGGGCACAGGTGGACGAGCCCGCACCCTGGACCGAGGCGCCCACGGCGCCACCCGCCACCTGGAGCGCAGACCGCGCGGTCGAGTTTCGCCTCGGCAACACGACCACGTTGCGCTACGCGATCGACCCACAGACCCTCAGCGTGGGCGAAGACGGTGTGGTGCGCTACGTGTTCATCGCGCGCAGCAGCAGTGGCGCGATCAATGCGCTGTACGAGGGCGTGCGCTGCCAGACCGCGGAGGTCAAGGTGTATGCGCGATGGGATCCGGATGCCCGGCAATGGCGCAGCAGCGCCGACGAGTCGTGGCAGGCGATGGACTTTCGAGGTGCCACGCGGCGCGCGCTGCAGATGGCGCGTGGCGGCTTGTGCGATGGCAAAGTGGCCAATCGCTCGACTGCACTGATGCTGGACGCGCTTCGCAACGGGCGCGCCGATCAGTTTCGGTAACCGACTGACGCTGTGGGCTCTCAGCCCCGGCTGAGCACGAGGTTGTCGCGGTGGATCATCTCGGGCTCACCCACGTACCCCAGCAGGCGTTCGAAGTCCGACGAGGACTTGCGGCACAGCAGGCGCGCTTCCGAACTGGCGTAGTTGGCCAGGCCACGTGCGATCTCCGCGCCCCGGGCATCGCGCACGGCGATCACATCGCCGCGCGAAAACTCTCCCTCGACCGCCGTCATGCCGATGGGCAACAGGCTCTTGCCCTCGCCCAGGATCTTGCTGACCGCACCGTCATCAACCAGCACGGCGCCGCGCAACTGCAGGTGGTCCGAGATCCAGCGCTTGCGCGCCTGGTGCTTGGCGGTCTGCGCCACCAGGGCGGTGCCGATCGCCTCGCCGCGTGACAGGCGCAACAACACATCGGGCTCACGTCCCCAGGCAATGACGGTGGAAGCGCCCGAGCCGGCCGCGCGTTTGGCCGCCAGGATCTTGGTGATCATGCCGCCCTTGCCGATACCCGACCCCGCCCCACCAGCCATGGCCTCGAGCGCCGGATCGCCCGCGCGGGCCACGTCCACGAACCGGGCCTGCGGATCGCGACGCGGGTCGGCCGTGTACAAGCCCTTCTGGTCGGTCAGGATGATGAGCACATCGGCCTCGACCAGGTTGGCCACCAACGCGCCGAGCGTGTCGTTGTCACCGAACTTGATCTCGTCGTTGACCACGGTGTCGTTCTCGTTGATCACGGGAACCACGCCGAGCTGCAGCAAGGTCAACAGGGTGGAGCGGGCGTTGAGGTAACGCTCGCGATCGGCCAGGTCGGCGTGCGTGAGCAGCACCTGAGCACTGCCCACACCGCAGGCACGAAGCTGGGTTTCGTACATCTGCACCAAGCCCATCTGCCCGACGGCAGCAGCGGCCTGCAACTCGTGGATTTCCTTGGGCCGGGTGCGCCAGCCCAGGCGCTTCATGCCCTCGGCCACGGCGCCGCTGCTGACCATGATGAGCTCACGCCCTTGCTGCACCAGCGCGGCCAGTTGCTGGCTCCACTGCCGGATGGCGTCTTCGTCGAGGCCGCGCCCTTCGTTGGTCACCAGGCTGGAGCCCACCTTGACCACGATGCGCCGCGCCTCCTGCAGCAGGGCGCTGGCATGGCCGGCGGTCACCTCGGCGGCTGGATCGAAAGCCGGGACGCGGTCGGCAGGGATGAGGGAGGTGTCGGTCATTCGTCTGTCGTCGAGGGGCCGAAACGGGGATCGACGTCCACGGGCACCTGCTCGCTGCGGTGCACGTTGTGGATGTGCTCGAACACCTTTTGCACGAGCAGCTCGCAGCCCTCGCGCGTGAGCGCCGAGATCTGGAACACCGGCCCCTTGTAGCGCAGCCGGCGCACGATGTCCTTGATGCGCTGGTCGCGCTCGTCGGCGGGCAGCATGTCCACCTTGTTCAGCACCAGCCAGCGTGGCTTGTCGTACAGGGCGGGGTCGAATTTCTTGAGCTCTGCAGCGATCGCGCGCACTTGCGCCACCGGGTCCACCGTCTCGTCGAACGGCGCTGCGTCGACGAGGTGCAACAGCAGCCGCGTGCGCTGCAGGTGCCGCAGGAACTGGTGCCCCAGGCCCGCGCCCTCCGAAGCGCCTTCGATCAGGCCAGGCACGTCGGCGACCACAAAACTTTTCTCGGGCCCGACACGAACCACGCCCAGGTTGGGATGCAGGGTGGTGAAGGGGTAGTCGGCGATCTTCGGCCGGGCGTTCGAGATGGCCGCGATCAAGGTGGACTTGCCCGCATTGGGCATGCCCAGCAGACCCACGTCGGCCAGCACCTTGAGCTCGAGCTTGAGCGCCTTGCGTTCGCCGGGCCAGCCCGGCGTCTTCTGCCGCGGGGCTCGGTTGGTCGAACTCTTGTAGTGCATGTTGCCAAAGCCGCCGTCACCGCCCTTGGCAATCAGGACCTGCTCGCCCGGGGTGAGCAGCTCACACACCACGGCGCCGGTTTCGGCGTCCGAGATGATCGTGCCCACCGGCATGCGCAGAATGATGTCGTCGCCTTTGACGCCGAACATGTCCGAGCCCTTGCCGTGCTCACCACGCTCGGCCTCGAAACGGCGCGTGTAGCGAAAATCGACCAGGGTGTTCAGCCCGGCGTCGGCCAGGGCGTACACGTGCCCGCCGCGACCACCGTCGCCGCCGTCCGGCCCCCCGAATTCCTTGTACTTCTCGTGCCGGAACGACGCACAGCCGTTCCCGCCATCGCCCGCGGCGACGTCGATGAAGGCCTCGTCGACGAATTTCATGGTGGTGGTTGTATCAGGCTTGCGCCGGGGGGAAACAAAAAGGCCCGCTCACGCGGGCCTCTTGGCGATCACCTCGCGGCTGACCTGGCGGTCAGACCGGGGTGATGCTGACCACGTGACGGCCAAGCGCGCCTTTGACAGCAAAGGTCACATGCCCGTCGGTCGTAGCGAACAGGGAGTGGTCCTTGCCGATACCGACGTTGGTGCCGGGGTGGAACTTGGTGCCGCGCTGGCGAACGATGATGGAACCGGCCGTGACCAGTTCACCACCGAAGGCCTTGACGCCCAGCATCTTGGGCTTGGAATCGCGGCCGTTTCGCGTGGAGCCGCCGCCTTTTTTCTGTGCCATCTTGCTGCTCCTTAAGCCGAGATCGAAGCGATCTCGATCTCGGTGAAGTTCTGCCGGTGACCCTGGCGCTTCTGGTAATGCTTGCGACGACGCATCTTGAAGATGCGAATCTTGTCGTGACGACCATGCGCCACGACTTTCACCGTGACCGATGCGCCGGAGACCAAGGGGGTGCCCACCTTGAGTTCGGTGCCGTTGCCGACCGCCAGAACCTCACTGAACACGATCTCCTGGCCCACATCCGCAGCAATCTGTTCTACTTTGATCTTCTCGCCAGCGGCAACGCGATACTGCTTGCCACCGGTTTTTATGACCGCGTACATAGGGATCCTCTCGAAGTTGGCTGGCCTTGGGCGTCGCCACGACACGCGCAGAGCGCGATGGGAACGCGCAACGCCGACAGCCAGTTTCGGCAGACGAATTTCCACCGAACCGCGGATTATAGCTATTTTCCCCCGGTTCGCCAGGGCCGGGTTGTGCGGGCGATCAGGCGCAGACGGACCGGTTTCTATAATTCGCGCGCCCCTTTGCCCCGCCCAGAGCCCCTTCGATCGGCACTTCCTTGTCTGCCTCGCCCCCCCAGCCCCAACCGCTTGATCTGATCCGCGCCGACATGGCCGAGGTCGACGAGGTGATCCGCGCGCGCCTCACCACGGACGTGCCCTTGGTGCGCGAAGTGGCCCAGTACATCATTTCTGCCGGCGGCAAACGCCTGCGCCCCGCCCTGCTGCTGCTGGTCAGCGGCGCCCTGGGCAGTTCGCATCCGCACCGCCACACCCTGGCGGCGGTCGTTGAATTCATCCACACCGCCACCCTGCTGCACGACGACGTCGTCGACGAATCCACACTTCGGCGCGGGCGGGCCACGGCCAACCAGGTGTTCGGCAATGCCGCCAGCGTGCTGGTGGGCGACTTCCTGTATTCACGCGCCTTCCAGATGATGGTCGACGTGGACAACATGCGGGTCATGCAGGTGCTGTCCGATGCGACCAACGTCATCGCGGAAGGCGAAGTCCTGCAGCTGATGAACATGCACGATGCCTCGATCAGCGAGGACGACTACCTGCGCGTCATCCGCTCGAAAACCGCCAAGCTGTTCGAGGCCAGCGCGCGGCTGGCGCCCATCCTGGCCGGTGCCGACCCGGCGATCGAGCAGGCCTGTGCGACCTACGGCCAGGCGCTGGGCACTGCCTTTCAGGTGATCGACGATGTGCTCGACTACGAGGGCGATGCGCAGGAGCTCGGCAAGAACCTGGGAGACGACCTGCGCGAGGGCAAGGTGACCCTGCCCATCATCTGCGCGTTGCGGGCCGCCAGCGATGCGCAGCGCCAGCTCATCCGCGAGGCCATCGAGCATGGTCAGCTGGAACATCTGCCCGCGATCCAGTCGATCATCGTGAGCACCGGCGCGCTGGAGGCGGCCCGGCAGGCGGCGCAAGCCGAAGCACGGCGGGCACTGGAGGCGGCCAAGTCGCTGCCGGCCAATGAGCACCAATCCGCTTTGCTACAATTGGCGGCTGCTCTTCTGGAGCGTCGCTCCTGACGTCACGCAGAAGCAGCAAGCCGCCGGCGAAGTGCCGGCGGCCGCGGTTCTTGAGAACCCATCGGGGTGTAGCTTAGCCTGGTAGAGCGCTACGTTCGGGACGTAGAGGCCGGAGGTTCGAATCCTCTCACCCCGACCAGTTTCCCGACCTTCATGCCGATGACGACCGCCATTGCCGCGCGTTGTCGTTTTCGCTGACAGGCCCCACACAAACCCGGTTGACGCACCCTGGATACAACGCGGGCTGACGTGCACCGCGTTTTTCCAGACAACTGGCGTCAATTGTGCCGTCCAAGTTGTTGATTTCCGTTAGATTACGCAGATATGGCGTCAGTCGACACGGTCAATCAGGAAAGCCCGTCCATGGCCCTGCCAGGGTTGGGGCGTGCGCTTGTCTCCGCCGGCAAGCTCGGGCAGAAGGCCGCGGAAGACCTCTACCGCAAGGCGCAGAGCAGCCGCACCAGTTTCATTGCCGAACTGACGGGTTCGGGTGCGGTATCCCCGTCGGATCTGGCGCACACCATGTCGACGGCGTTTGCGGCACCCTTGCTCGACATCGATGCCGTGGACGTGCAGCGCCTGCCCTCCGGCCTGCTGGATCCGAAGATCTGCGCTGACTTCCGCATCGTTGTGCTGAGCAAGCGCAACAACCGCCTGATCGTGGCCACGGCCGACCCGTCGGATCAACAAGCGGCCGAGAAAATCAAGTTCGCCACGCAGATGGGCGTGGATTGGGTCATCGCGGAGTTCGACAAGCTCAGCAAGCTGGTCGAGACGATGACCAAGTCCGTCACCGAGGCGATGGACAACATCGTCGGTGACGTTGAATTCGACGACCTCGCGGCCGAAGCCGCCGTCACCGACTCGGCCGAGAAAACCGCCGAAGTCGACGACGCGCCGGTCGTCAAGTTCCTGCACAAGATGCTGATCGACGCGTTCAACATGCGCGCGTCCGACCTGCACTTCGAGCCCTACGAGCACCAGTACCGCGTGCGTTTCCGCATCGACGGCGAATTGCGCGAGATCGCCTCGCCGCCGGTGGCCATCAAGGACAAGCTCGCTTCGCGCATCAAGGTCATCTCGCGCATGGACATCTCCGAGAAGCGCGTGCCCCAGGATGGGCGCATGAAGCTCAAGGTGGGTCCCGACCGCGTGATCGACTTCCGCGTAAGCACGCTGCCCACGCTCTTTGGCGAAAAGATCGTGATCCGTATCCTGGACCCGAGCCAGGCCAAGCTGGGCATCGACGCCCTGGGCTACGAGCCCGAGGAAAAGGAACGTCTGCTCAGTGCGATCCAGCGCCCGTACGGCATGGTGCTAGTCACCGGCCCAACCGGCTCGGGCAAGACGGTGTCGCTCTACACCTGCCTGAACATCCTGAACAAGCCTGGCGTGAACATCTCGACGGCCGAAGACCCGTCCGAGATCAACCTGCCCGGGGTGAACCAGGTCAACATGAACGAAAAGGCGGGCCTGACCTTCGCGGTCGCACTCAAGGCCTTCCTGCGCCAGGATCCCGACGTCATCATGGTCGGCGAGATTCGCGACCTGGAAACCGCCGATATCGCCATCAAGGCTGCTCAGACCGGCCACATGGTGATGTCCACGCTGCACACCAACGACGCGCCGACCACGCTGACGCGGATGATGAACATGGGCATTCCCACGTTCAACATCGCCTCCAGCGTCATCCTGATCACCGCCCAGCGTCTGGCGCGCCGGCTGTGCCCGAACTGCAAGGCGCCGCTGGACGTGCCACGCAAGGCCTTGCTCGAGGCCGGCTACAAGCCCGAAGAGCTCGACGGCACGTGGACGCCTTACAAGCCTGTGGGCTGCTCGGCCTGCAACAACGGCTACAAGGGCCGCGTCGGCATCTACCAGGTCATGCCCATCTCCGAAGAGATCCAGCGCATCATCCTGCGCGGCGGCACCGCCCTGGACATCGCCCAACAGGCCAGCAAGGAGGGCGTGCGCAATCTGCGCGAGTCCGGCCTGCTCAAGGTCAAGCTCGGGTTCACTTCCCTGGAGGAAGTGCTGAGCGTGACCAACGAATGACCCCCCAATCCTTTCCGGCTCCCTGAGGACTTTTCATGGCCACCGTTGCAAGCAAGAGCATCAAGGACTTCGTGTTCGAGTGGGAGGGCAAGGACCGCAACGGCAAGGCGGTGCGTGGCGAGACGCGTGCCCAGGGCGAAAACCAGGTGACCGCCACGCTGCGCCGCCAGGGCATCGTGCCGGTCAAGATCAAGAAGCGCCGCACGTCCTCGGGCAAGCGCATCAAGCCCAAGGACATCGCGATCTTCACGCGACAGTTCGCCACGATGATGAAAGCTGGTGTGCCCTTGCTGCAGGCTTTCGACATCGTGGGCCGCGGCAACCCCAACCCCAACGTCACGCGCTTGCTCAACGACATCCGTTCCGATGTCGAGACGGGCACCTCGCTAAGTGCCGCCTTCCGCAAGTTCCCCCTCTACTTCGACAGCCTGTACTGCAACCTCGTGGAGGCCGGTGAGGCCGCCGGTATCCTGGAAGACCTGCTCGATCGCCTCGCCACCTACATGGAGAAGACCGAGGCGCTGAAATCGAAGATCAAGTCGGCCCTGATGTACCCCACCGCGGTGATCATCGTCGCCTTCGTGGTGGTCGCGGTCATCATGATCTTCGTGATCCCCTCCTTCAAGGAGGTGTTCACCTCGTTCGGTGCCGACCTGCCTGCGCCCACGCTGTTCGTCATCGCGATGAGCGAATTCTTCGTCGAATGGTGGTGGCTCATCTTCGGCGGTCTGGGTGGCGGCTTCTATTTCTTCATGCAGGCCTGGAGGCGCAACGAGAAGGTGCAGCGCGTCATGGACCGGCTGCTCCTGAAACTACCCATCTTCGGCGAACTGATCGAGAAGTCCGTCGTGGCGCGCTGGACGCGCACCCTGGCCACCATGTTCGGCGCGGGCGTGCCGCTGGTGGAGGCGCTCGACTCGGTGGGTGGCGCCTCGGGCAACTCGGTCTACGCCATCGCCACCGAGAAGATCCAGCAGGAGGTCTCCACCGGCACCAGCCTCACCGCCGCCATGACCAACGCCAACATCTTCCCGTCCATGGTGCTGCAGATGTGCGCCATCGGTGAGGAGTCCGGCTCGATCGACCACATGCTGGGCAAGGCCGCCGACTTCTATGAGGCCGAAGTGGACGACATGGTCGCCGGCATCTCGAGCCTGATGGAGCCCATCATCATCGTGGTGCTGGGCACGGTCATCGGCGGCATCGTGGTGTCGATGTACCTGCCGATCTTCAAACTCGGTCAGGTGGTCTGATGGCCGACGTCGCCACCGGAGCGCCGGCGGCGGCGCTGCTGGGTCTGCTCGGGTTGCTGCTGGGCAGCTTTCTCAACGTCGTCATCCACCGCCTGCCGAAGATGATGGAGCGCCAGTGGGCCCGCGAGTGCGCGGAACTGCAGGGCCAGGAGGCAGTGGCGGAGGAACCGGCGCGCTACAACCTGCTGGTGCCGCGCTCGGCCTGCCCGCACTGCGGACACCTCATCCGCTGGTACGAGAACATCCCGGTCGTGAGCTATCTGGCGCTGCGGGGCCGTTGCAGCCAGTGCGGCAAAGGCATCGGTCTGCGCTATCCGGCGGTGGAACTGGCCACGGGCGCGCTGTTCGCATGGGCGGGTTGGCGCTGGGGCGTGAGCGCCACGGGCCTGGCCTGGTGCGGCTTTGCCGCCGCGGTGCTCGCGTTGGCCTGCATCGACTGGGACACGACACTGCTGCCCGACGACATCACACTGCCCCTGCTCTGGGCGGGCCTGGTTGCATCGGCCTCGGGCGTGCTGCCCCTGCCCCTGGCAGATGCGCTGTGGGGTGCCGTGGCGGGCTATCTGTCGCTGTGGCTGATCTACTGGGCCTTCAAGCTGCTCACCGGCAAGGAGGGCATGGGCTACGGCGATTTCAAGCTCTTTGCCGCCTTCGGCGCGTGGTTCGGGTGGCAGGCGCTCGTGCCCATCATCCTGATGGCCTCGGTGATCGGCGCGGTCGTGGGCATCGGCATCAAGCTCGTGGGGCGCTTGCGCGAAGGGGGCTACGTGCCCTTCGGTCCCTTTCTGGCGTTGGGCGGCCTCACCGCCATGGTCTTCGGCCCCCAAGCCATCCTCGCCGCGGTCGGCCTGTGATGCCCCGACAGCCCTGGCGGCTCGGCCTCACGGGCGGCATCGGCAGCGGCAAGAGCACGGTGGGCGCGCGTCTGCAGGCATTGGGTGCGGAACTGATCGACGCCGATGCGTTGTCGCGCCAGAGCACGGCGGCCGGCGGGGCCGCGATCGAGCCGATCCGAGCCGCCTTCGGCGACGGCTTCATCGACAGCCACGGCGCTCTCGACCGCGCGGCCATGCGCGAGCGCGTGTTCAAGGACGCCACGGCCCGCCAGCGCCTGGAGGCAATCGTGCACCCGATCGTGGCCGAAGGCGTGGCCATGCGCGTGCGCGAGAGTCGCGCGCCCTGCATCGTGTTCGATGTCCCGCTGCTGGTGGAGTCGCCGCGCTGGCGCGTGCAACTTGATCGGGTACTGGTGGTCGACTGCAGCGAAGCCACCCAGGTGCGCCGGGTGCGCGCGCGCAGCGGCTGGGACGATGCCACCATCCACGCCGTCATGGCCCAGCAGGCCTCCCGGTCCCGTCGTCTGGCGGCAGCCGACATCGTTCTTTTCAACGACGAGGACAAGCTGGACCGCCTGCACGCCGACATCGACCGGTTGTCGACACGCTTCGGGCTATGATCGAGCCGCCGGAGGCCCAGGGCGCCGCCGGCCCCAGCGCCCGTGATCCTCTACGAATACCCTTTCAACGAACGCATCCGCACCTACCTGCGGCTCGAGCAACTCTTCAAGCGCCTGGCCTTGCTGGTGCCCCGTGAGCACGCGCTCGATCACCACTACGCGATCCAGACGCTGTTCGAGATCATGGACGTGGCCGCTCGGGCCGACATGAAGTCCGACGTCCTCAAGGATCTCGATCGCCACAAGCAGACGCTCATTGGCTACCGTGGCAACCCGGCCATTTCGGAAGATGCCCTCAATGCGGTGATCGCGCAGCTCGACGGTTGCTTCACGCAGATCGCCGAGACCGCGGGCAAGCCTGGGCACGGGCTCACGGAAAACGACTGGCTCATGGCCATCCGAAGCCGCATCAGCATCCCCGGCGGCACCTGTGAGTTCGATCTGCCTGCCTACTTTCACTGGCAGCACCTGCCCGCCGGCCAGCGGCAGGCGGAACTGGCAGCCTGGTCGCGTTCGCTGGCGCCGCTGGCCGAAGCCGTGGTGTTGCTGCTCAAGATGATGCGCGACACCGGCACCCCGCAGAAGGTGGTGGCGGTGGGTGGTCAGTTTCAGCAGAACCTGCCCCAGGGGCGCAGCTTCCAGCTGCTGCGACTGCGCATCGACCCGGCGCCCGGCATGATCCCGGAGATCAGCGGCAACCGCCTGATGTTCTCGGTGCGCCTGATGCGCCTGGGCGCCGACCAACGCCTGCACCCGGCCGGCGAGGACGGCAGCTTCGAGCTCACCCTCTGTGCGTGACGGCATGAGCGCGACCAACCCGGAACGCGTGGTGCGCTGCCCCGCCTGCGGCGGTGACAGCGTGTACGCCCCGTCCAACCGCTGGCGCCCGTTTTGCAGCGAACGCTGCAGGCAGCAGGACCTGGGCGCCTGGGCCAGCGAGCAATACGCCGTGCCCGAGCAGGAAAACCAGAGCGACCCCGACTTCGAGAAGAGCTGATCCGCGCGCTACGCGAGCAGCGCCGACTCAGGCCGACGAGGCCTCTTCCTGCAACCACTGCAGCACCGGTACGGTGCCCGGCAGCACCGGGCTGCACTGCACCGGCAAGCGCTCCCAGCGGAACTGCTGGCCCTCGTGCATCTGCAACTCGCCCGTCCAGTCGAACACCTTGCAGAAGTTCAGGCGCACGAGCGCGTGCGGATAGTCCACCAGTTGCGACTTCCAGGCGTGCGCGGTGCCGATGCGCACGCCGATTTCCTCGATCAGTTCGCGGCGCAGCGCCTGCTCCACCGTCTCGCCTGACTCGAGCTTGCCACCCGGGAACTCCCAGTAACCCGCATACACCTTGCCTTCGGGGCGCGAGGTCAGCAGGAAACGGCCTTGGGCGTCGATGAGCACGCCCACCGCGACCTCCGTGACGGGTCGACCGGCCTGCCCCGCCAGGCGGCCGCCGTCGACCACCAGCACGTCAGCGCTCATGCGGCCTGGCCGTGAGAGCCTGCGTGATCGCGCGCGAACTGGTAGGCGACGCGGCCGCTGCGGGAGCCGCGCTCCAGCGCCCACACCAGCGCCTGCGGCCGCGCCGCCTCGATCGCCTCGGGTGACACGCCAAAGGATGTGAGCCACTGCGCCACGATGGCGAGGTACTCGTCCTGGCTGAAGGGGTAGAAGCTGATCCAGAGACCGAAGCGCTCGGAGAGCGAAATCTTCTCTTCGACCACCTCGCCCGGGTGCACCTCGCCGTCCGCGGTGTGCGTGTAGCTGAGGTTTTCCTTCATGTACTCGGGCAACAGGTGACGCCGGTTGCTGGTGGCGTAGACCAGCACATTGGCGCTCGATGCGGACACCGAGCCATCGAGGATGGACTTGAGCGCCTTGTAGCCGGGCTCGCCGTCCTCGAAGCTCAGGTCGTCGCAGTAGACGATGAACTTCTCGGGTCGGCCGGCCACCACGTCCACGATGTCGGGAAGGTCCACGAGATCGCCCTTGTCGACCTCGATCAGGCGCAATCCCTGGGGCGCATAGGCATTCAGGCAAGCCTTAACCAGCGAGGACTTGCCGGTGCCGCGCGCGCCGGTGAGCAGCACGTTGTTGGCCGGCAGGCCCTGCACGAAGTGTTCGGTGTTGCGCTGGATGCGCTCCTTCTGCGCGTCGACCTCCTTCAGGTCTTCCAGCGCAATGGCGGCCACGTGGCGCACCGGCTCGAGCACGCCGTGCCCGCTGCTGCGCTTGCGGTAGCGAAAGGCGATGGAGGCGGACCAGTCGGGTTCGCCCAGGGGCTGGGGCAACACCGCCTCGATGCGGTCGATCAGCGCTTCGGCGCGCTGCAGGAGGCGCTCGAACGAGGGGTTCATGAGCGGTAGTCGGCGTTGATGGTGACGTAGTCGTGGCTGAAATCGCAGGTCCACACCGTCTCGCTCGCGTTCCCGCGGCCCAGGCCGATTCGAACCGTGATCTCGGCCGGCTTCATGACACGCTGGCCATCTTCCTCGCGGTACTGCGGGTGGCGCCCCCCCTGCGTGACCACGTGCACATCGCCGAGCCAGAGGTCGATGCCGCGGATGTCGAGATCGTCGATGCCCGCGTAGCCCACGGCCGCCAGGATGCGGCCCAGGTTGGGGTCGCTCGCAAAGAACGCGGTCTTGACCAGTGGTGAGTGCGCCACCGCGTACGCGGCCTTGAGGCATTCGTCGGCGTTGCGGCCACCCTCGACACGGATGGCGATGAATTTGGTGGCACCCTCGCCGTCGCGCACGATGGCGTGTGCCAGGCGCTGCGCGAGCGGCGTGAGCGCGGCCAGCAAGGCCTGGCCGTCGGCGCTGCCGAGGTCGTCGATCACGGCATGTCCGGCACGGCCGGTGGCCACGACCACGAAGGAATCGTTGGTGCTCGTGTCGCCATCGACCGTCACACGGTTGAACGACACGTCGGCCAGACGCCGCGCGAGCTCGTTCATGGCACCGGGTGCCACGGCCGCGTCGGTGGCCAGGTAGCCGAGCATGGTGGCCATGTTGGGCCGGATCATGCCGGCGCCCTTGGCAATGCCGGTGGCCCGCACCTCGCGCCCACCGATCGTGAAGCGCACGCTCGCGGCCTTGGGCACGGTGTCGGTGGTCATGATGCCCTGGGCCGCCGCCAGCCAGTGCGCACCGCTGTCGTGCTGCGGTTGCGCGGCGTGCGTGAGCGCGGCGGGCAGGCCACCGAGCAGACGGTCCATGGGCAGCGGCTCCATGATCACGCCGGTGGAAAACGGCAGCACCTGCTCGTGGTGCAGCTGCAGCGAGCGCGCCAGCGCCGAGCAGGTCTGGCGCGCGTTGGCCAGGCCACTCTCACCGGTGCCTGCGTTGGCGTTGCCGGTGTTGATGACCATCGCCCGGATGCCTTGGCCACTGGCGAGGTGCTCGCGGCACACCTGCACCGGTGCGGCGGCATAGCGGTTGCGCGTGAACACCGCCCCCACCGCGCAGCCCTCGTCGAGCAGGAAGACCGTGAGGTCCTTGCGGTTGGCCTTGCGGATACCGGCCTCGGCCACACCGATGCGCACGCCGGCAATGGGCAGCAGATCGGACTCGACCGGGATGGGGAGCTGGACGGGCATGGGTTCCTCCGGGATGGCAGCGCGCGAAGGCGCCGCGGGGTCAGTCGAGCTTGCCGTGGCAGTGCTTGTACTTCTTGCCGCTGCCGCACGGGCAGGGATCGTTGCGACCGACGCGCGGCACATCACCGGCACGCGGGGCGCTGCCCGCCGGCCCGGCCGTGACCTCGACCTCGCCGGTCTCGGTGGGAGCGGTGTAGGTGACGTTACTGATGGCCTCGGCACGCTCTTCCATCTGCTCGGCGGCCTGCGAGATCTGCTCGGCCGACTGCACGCGCACGTTCATGAGGATGCGGGTCACGTCGTTCTTCACCGCGTCGAGCAACTGGCCGAAGAGCAGGAAGGCCTCGCGCTTGTACTCCTGCTTCGGTTGTTTCTGCGCATAGCCACGCAGGTGGATGCCCTGGCGCAGATAGTCGAGCGCCGCCAGGTGTTCGCGCCACTGGGAGTCGATGGTCTGCAGCAGCACCACGCGTTCAAAAGCGGTGAAGTTCTCCTCGCCGACCTGCGCCACCTTGGCTTCGAAGGCGGACTTCGCCGCGGCCAGCACACGCTCGACGATCTCGTCGACATCGATCGATTCGGCCTCGCTCACCCAGGAGGTCACGGGCGCGTCGACTCCCCATTCCTCCTGCAGCGCCTTCTCCAGCGCCGGCAGGTCCCACTGCTCTTCGACGCTGCCCTCAGGCACGTACTGGTGCACGAGATCGGTCATCGCACCATCGCGCAACGAGTCGATCTGCGCGCGCAGGTCCTTCGCATCGAGGATGTCGTTGCGCTGCTGGTAGATCACCTTGCGCTGGTCGTTGGCGACGTCGTCGTATTCGAGCAGCTGCTTGCGGATGTCGAAGTTGCGCGCCTCGACCTTGCGCTGCGCGCTCTCGATGCTGCGCGTGACGATGCCGGCCTCGATCGCCTCGCCCTCGGGCATCTTCAGGCGGTCCATGATGGCGCGCACGCGATCGCCCGCGAAGATGCGCATCAGCGCGTCGTCCAGGCTCAGGTAGAAGCGCGAGGAGCCCGGGTCGCCCTGACGGCCCGAGCGGCCGCGCAGCTGGTTGTCGATGCGCCGGCTCTCGTGACGCTCGGTCGCGATGATGCGCAAGCCACCCAGGCCCACCACCTTCTCGTGGTCGGCCTGCCACTGCGCACGCAAAGCGTCGGCGCGCGCGGCCTTGGTGGCGTCGTCCAGCGCGGGGTCGGCCATCACGGCATCGACCATCTTTTCGAGATTGCCCCCGAGCACAATGTCGGTTCCGCGGCCGGCCATGTTGGTGGCGATGGTGATGGCGCCGGGGCGCCCGGCCTGCACGATGATCTCGGCCTCGCGCGCGTGCTGCTTGGCGTTGAGCACCTGGTGCGGCAGCTTCTTCGCCATCAGGAGCTGCGCGATGATTTCCGAGTTCTCGATCGACGAGGTGCCCACCAGGACGGGCTGGCCGCGCTCGTGGCACTCCTGGATGTCGGCGATCGCGGCGTCGTACTTCTCCTGGGTGGTCTTGTAGACGCGATCGAGCTGGTCCTGGCGCTTGCTCGGGCGGTTCGGCGGGATCACCACCGTCTCCAGGCCATAGATTTCCTGGAACTCGTAGGCCTCGGTGTCGGCCGTTCCGGTCATGCCCGAGAGCTTGCCGTAGAGGCGGAAGTAGTTCTGGAAGGTGATCGAGGCCAGCGTCTGGTTCTCGGGCTGGATGCCCACGCCTTCCTTGGCTTCCACGGCCTGGTGCAGGCCATCGCTCCAGCGGCGCCCGGCCATCAGGCGGCCGGTGAACTCGTCCACGATGACGATCTCGCCGCCCTGATTCACGTAGTGCTGGTCGCGGAAGTACAGGTGGTGGGCCTTCAACGACGTCACCAGGTGGTGCAGCAGCGTGATGTTGGCCGGGTCGTAGAGCGAAGCGCCCTCGGGCAGCAAGCCGGCCTTGGCAAGCATTTGTTCCGCGCGCTCGTGGCCCTGCTCGGTGAGGTGGATGTTGCGCGCCTTCTCGTCCAGCGTGAAGTCACCGGGCTTGATGACACCCTCGCCCGTGCGGGGGTCGGCCTCGCCTTCCTGTCGCGTGAGGTGCGGCACCAGCTGGTTGATGGCAACGTAGAGCGCTGTCTGGTCCTCGGCCTGGCCGCTGATGATGAGCGGCGTGCGGGCTTCGTCGATCAGGATCGAGTCCACCTCGTCGACGATGGCGAAGTGCAGGCCGCGTTGCACGCGATCCGCCGCTTCATAGACCATGTTGTCGCGCAGGTAGTCAAAGCCGTACTCGTTGTTGGTGCCGTACGTGATGTCGGAGCGGTAGGCGGCCTGCTTCTCCTCGCGCTGCATCTGCGGCAGGTTCACGCCCACGCTGAGGCCGAGGAAGTTGTAGATCTTGCCCATCCACTGGGCATCCCGGTTGGCCAGGTAGTCGTTGACCGTGACCACATGGACACCCTTGCCGGCCAGCGCGTTGAGGTAGACCGGCAGCGTGGCGGTGAGCGTCTTGCCCTCGCCCGTGCGCATCTCGGCCACCTTGCCGTTGTGCAGGGCGATGCCACCGATCAGCTGCACGTCGAAGTGCCGCATCTTCATCACGCGTTTGCTGGCCTCTCGCACCACGGCGAACGCCTCCGGCAGCAGCGCATCGAGCGCTTCGCCCGCGGCAATGCGCTGCTTGAAGGCGTCGGTCTTGCCACGCAATTCCTCGTCGCTCAGCTTCTCGAACTGAGGCTCCAGGGCGTTGATGCGATCAACCGTCTTGCGGTACTGCTTGAGCAGGCGGTCGTTGCGGCTTCCGAAGAGCTTGGTGAGGAAATTGGTGGCCATGTTGGGGCGCCTGCGACACATGCATGGGCACGTGGGCGGACGTGTGTGTTCGGTCGGGTGAGCGCGTAAGCGCCCGGGCTGGCTGCCATGCAGCGCTCGCGCTGCAGATGCAGGCGCTCACGCGGCTTTCAAGCGCGAAAAGACGATTTTAGCCGGGGGCACCGGCGTTGCGCCTCAACGCGCTCGCGGCCCGGCGGGCGCGGCGCCGCGCTGTGCCAGTTGCTCACCGGCCTGCAGGAACTTCTTCGGATCCTGCGGCACGCCGGACACCCAGACCTCGAAGTGCAGGTGCGGCCCCGTGGAGCGCCCGGTGGAGCCCACGTCGGCGATGCGCTGGCCGCGTTTGACGATGTCGCCTTTCTTCACATGCACCTTCGAGGCATGGGCGTAGCGCGTCACCAGATCGTTGCCGTGGTCGATCTCGACCAGGTTGCCGTAGGCCGAGTGGTACTCCTGCGCGATCACCACGCCACCGGCGGCGGCCAGGATGGGCGTGCCGGTGTCCGCCGGGAAATCCAGGCCGGTGTGCAAGGCCGATTGCCCCGTGATCGGGTCGATGCGGAACCCGAACGGTGAGCCGGCACGAACCCCGACCACCGGGTCCTCGGTGGGCACCAGCGAGCGCTGGATCTTCTGGTCGAACAGGCGCGACTCGATCGCCGTGAGCCAGTCGACGCGAGAGCCGCTGCCGGCCTCGAGGGCGTCGATCTCGCGCGAGAGTTCTTCCAGCGTGAGCGAACGGTTGGCAACCAGCACGCCGCCCGAACCGGGCAGCGGTGGCCGGGCCTGTGCCGGCTCCAGCCCGGCCAGGCCGGCCACGCGTTCGCCCAGCGAGTCGATCTGCATCAGGCGCGCCTGCATTTCGCCCAGTTTGCGGGCCATGGCATCGAGGTTGGCGCGCAGATAGGCGTCGCGCTCGCCGTCAGTGTCCCGGTGGACCAGCCGCGCCACCGACGAAAACCCTGGCCAGCCCTGCCGGATGCCCTCGAGGAAGACCCAGTGGTAGGTGGCCACCGCGCCAAGCATGAGCAGCAGCACCGACAGCACCGCAGCGCCCATGAGCTTCCAGCCGTTGAGGTGCAGGGCCTGGCGGCGAGCCAGCCATGCGTCCGTGATGATGATGTGCACCTTCCAATCCTTTCCTGCGCGCCGGGAACGGGCCCGAACGCCTGGGGGCGGTGACAATCACCGCATGCCCGCTCCCCGATCGACCAACGTCTTCAGCCTGCAGGAGGCCGTGAGCGCCGCATCCACGCTGGCCCAACTGCGCGAGCGGGCCGAAGCCTCACAGCGCTGCCTCGCCCTGGTTCGCCCCTTGCTGCCAGCAGGCCTGCGCAGCCAGGTCAAACCCGGCCCGTGGGGCGACGGCGAGTGGTGCTTGCTGGTGGGCAACGCCGCTGCGGCCGCCAAACTGCGCCAATTGCTCCCCGCCATGCGTGACACATTGCACGAAAACGGGGCGCAGGTTAGCGCAATCCGGATCAAGGTCCAAACGCCGGGGCGATGAGCGCGGGTCTCGGGCGCCTGGGAGGGGGTGGTGCCGCTTGTCCGACTCGAACGGACGACCTATCGCTTACAAGGCGATTGCTCTACCAACTGAGCTAAAGCGGCTCGGGGCTGCCATTCTAGGTGGCGCCTCCGGTCGAAATCTCACTTCACGCGCTTGAGCTGAGGGCGACCGCCACCCGGACGCCCCGGGCCGTCGCCGCCGGGCGGGGGCTCGCCGCCCCCTTCAGGCGGTACCGCACGCAGCGGGCTGGCGGCGGGCGCAGGGGCGACACCGGCAGCGGGCGCAAGGGCGGGGCCTGCGCCAGCGCCGGGTGCGGGCGCAGGCGCGGGTGCCGGAAAGGCCATGCCCTGCCCATTCTCGCGCGCATAGATGGCGATCACATGGCTGACGGGCACCACGATGTCGCGCGCCACGCCACCGAAGCGGGCCTTGAACTCAATGAACTCGTTGCCCAGGCGCAAGCCGTTGGTGGCGTCCATGCTCACATTGAGCACGATCTCCCCGTTCTTCACGTATTCCAACGGGACCTGGACCGAGGCATCGACATGCACCGCAATGTAGGGCGAGAAGCCGTTGTCGCCACACCATTCATAAAGCGCACGTATCAGGTACGGGCGGGTGGACGGAACGGCAGTCTCGGTGCGGTTCATGGTGCTCGGGCCTACCCGGCTTACTTGCGCATCACCTTCTCGGAAGGCGTGAGCGCCTCGATGTAGGCCGGACGCGAGAAGATGCGCTCGGCGTACTTGAGCAGCGGCGCCGCATTCTTGCTCAGCTCGATGCCGTAGAAGTCCAGGCGCCAGAGCAGCGGTGCGATCGCCACATCGAGCATCGAGAAGTTGTCGCCCAGCATGAACTTGTTCTTCATGAACACCGGGGCGAGCTGGGTGAGGCGGTCGCGGATGTGCGAGCGCGCTTTCTCCAGCGCTTTCTCGTTGCCTTTGCTGGCACGCGATTCAAGCACGGACACGTGGGTGAACAGTTCCTTCTCGAAGTTGAGCAGGAACAGGCGCACGCGGGCGCGGTCCACCGGATCGCCGGGCATGAGCTGCGGGTGCGGGAAGCGCTCGTCGATGTACTCGTTGATGATGTTCGACTCGTACAGGATCAGATCGCGCTCGACCAGGATGGGCACCTGGCCATAGGGGTTCATCACGCTGATGTCTTCGGGCTTGTTGTACAAGTCGACGTCGCGGATCTCGAAGTCCATCCCCTTTTCGAACAGCACGAAGCGGCAGCGGTGCGAATAGGGGCAGGTGGTGCCCGAGTACAAGACCATCATGATTGGCGTCTCCTGAAACAGAAAACAGTGGCTTGCGATTGTGCCGTCCGGCACCGCAGGCCACTGTGGGCGAGCAAGGGGCGGCTCACGCCCCGAGACGAAGGCTTACTTGACGTCTTTCCAGTAGGCAGCGTTGAGGCGCCAGGCGACCACGGTGAAGAAGCCCAGGAAGATGAGCACCCACACACCGATGCGCACACGGCTGTTGGCAGCGGGTTCGGCCATCCACTGCAGGTAGGCGACGAGGTCGCCGACGTTCTGGTCGTACTCGGCCGGTGTCATGGTGCCGGGCTTGACCTGCTCCCAGCCAGCCAGCACCTCGACCTCTTGACCGTGGCTCATGACCTTGCGGTAAACGGGCTTTTGCTCGCCCTGCAGTTCCCACAGGGGGTTGGGCATGCCGATGTTCGGGAAGGCCTTGTTGTTCCAGCCGGTGGGCTTGGTGTCGTCGCGGTAGTAGGTACGCAAGAGCGTGTAGAGGTAGTCGGGGCCGGGGCCGGCCTTGCTCGAGCGCGAGCGCGCCACCAGCGTGAGGTCGGGCGGCACCTTGCCGAACCAGGCCTTGGCCATGGCCGGGTCGATCGCGGCCTTCATGGTGTCGCCGATCTTGTCGGTGGCGAAGGTCAGGTTCTCTGCGATCTGCTTGTCGTTCAGGCCGATGTCGCGCAGCCGGTTGTAGCGCATGAACGCCGCCGAGTGGCAGTTGAGGCAGTAGTTGACGAACAGCTTGGCACCGTTCTGCAGCGCGGCCATGTCGTTGGTGCGCTGGGGGGCCTTGTCCAGCGGAATGCTGGCGCCGGCGGCCAGCGCCGCGCCGCTCATGCCCAACGCCAATCCGAGGGCCAGGAGGATCTTCTTCATTGCTGTGTTTCTCCGGAGATCGCGTCGGGTCAGTGCGGCTGGAAGGTCACGCGCTCGGGCACGGGCTTGAACTCGCCCAGGCGGCTCCACCACGGCATCAGCAGGAAGAAGCCGAAGTAGAACAGCGTGCCCACCTGCGAGACGCGCTCGCCGATCGGCGACGGGGGCAGGATGCCCAGGTAGCCAAGCACGAAGAAGTTCACCACGAACGCGCCATACAGCCACTTGTTCCAGGTCGGGCGGTAGCGGATCGACTTGACCGGGCTGTGATCCAGCCAGGGCAGGAAGAACAGGATGATGACGGCAGCGCCCATCACGACCACGCCCCAGAACTTGGCATCGATGGATAGCATCGCAGCCGAGGCGGCAACCGCGGCGGCGACGATGGCGCCCTTGATGGCACCCGCCACGCGGGCCTTGAGCACACCCAGCACGGCACCCAGCACCACGCAGGCCACGAGCACGTACATCATCTCGGCGGTGATGGCACGCAGCATCGAATAGAAGGGCGTGAAGTACCAGACCGGGGCAATGTGCAGCGGCGTGGTCAGCGGGTCGGCGGGAATGAAGTTGTTGAACTCGAGGAAGTAGCCGCCGAACTCGGGCGCGAAGAACACGATCGCCGAGAACGCCATCAGGAACACCGAGACGCCCAGGATGTCGTGCACGGTGTAGTAGGGGTGGAACGGAATGCCATCGAGCGGTTTGCCGCTGGCGTCCTTCTTGGCCTTGATTTCCACGCCGTCGGGGTTGTTGGAGCCCACTTCGTGCAGCGCAATGATGTGCGCCACCACCAGGCCCAGCAGCACCAGCGGCACCGCGATGACGTGGAAGCTGAAGAAGCGGTTGAGCGTGGCATCGCCCACCACGTAGTCGCCGCGGATCAGCAGCGCGAGGTCGGGGCCGATGAAGGGAATGGCGGAGAACAGGTTCACGATCACCTGAGCGCCCCAGTAGGACATCTGGCCCCAGGGCAGCAGGTAGCCCATGAAGGCCTCGGCCATCAGGCACAGGAAGATCGCGCAACCGAAGATCCAGACCAGCTCGCGCGGCTTGCGGTAGCTGCCGTAGATGAGGCCGCGGAACATGTGCAGGTACACCACCACGAAGAACGCGGAGGCACCGGTGGAGTGCATGTAGCGGATCAGCCAGCCCCAGGGCACGTCGCGCATGATGTACTCGACCGAGGCGAACGCCAGGTTCGCATCGGGCTTGTAGTGCATCACGAGGAAGATGCCGGTGACGATCTGGATCACCAGCACCAGCAGGGCCAGCGAGCCGAAGAAGTACCAGAAGTTGAAGTTCTTCGGCGCGTAGTACTCGGCCAGGTGCTCGTTGTAGAGCTTGGACAGCGGGAACCGGTTGTCGACCCAGTTCAGGGCCTTCTGGCTCAGCGGTGCGTCAGGGGAAATCTCTTTGAATTCAGCCATGGGGAAGTGCCTCGGGGTTCCTCATTGAATCGGTGCCGCGGCCTCAGGCCGGTTGTTCCTCGCCCACCACCAGCAGGGTGTCGGAGGCGTAGTAGTGCGGCGGGATCTCCAGGTTGTCCGGCGCCGGCTTGTTCTGGAACACGCGGCCGGCCACGTCGAACGTGGAGCCGTGGCAGGCACACAGGAACCCGCCCTGCCAGTCGTCCGGCAGCGAGGGCTGCGGGCCGGGGGTGAGCTTGTCGCCTGGCGAGCAGCCCAGGTGGGTGCAGATGCCGACCGCCACGAAGAATTCGGGCTTGATGGAGCGGTGGCGGTTCTTGGCGTATTCGGGGGTGGGGTAAGCGGTGCGCTCGGAATTGGGGTCGGCCAGCTTGGCCTCGTCCTTCTCGAGCGTGGCCAGTTGTTCGGGCGTACGGCGGAAAACCCACACCGGCTTGCCGCGCCATTCCACGACGCGCTTTTCGCCCGGGGCGATGGTGGAGACGTCCACCTCGACCGCGGCACCGGCGGCCTTGGCGCGCTCGGAGGGTTGGAAGGAGCTCACGAAGGGCACGGCAACTGCCGCGGCACCCACGCCGCCCATGGCGCAGGAGGTGATCAGCCAGGTCCGGCGGCTGCTGTCCACAGCGGCCTTGCCGTTGTCGGAGGTAGCTTCACTCATGGGAGTCTTTCTCGGGGTCGAGGGAGGGGATCTCAGGGACAACCCGGCATTGTACTGGACGGTACCCGGGCGTTCTCCGGGTCCGCACGCCGCAGTGGGACATCGGCCGCGGCGCGCGCACGAATCCGGTGCGCAGCGTGTGAGAATGGGAGCCACACCAACCAGACTGGAGAGATGACATGGGCATGATGCAGGAGTTCAAGGAATTTGCGGTCAAGGGCAACGTGATCGACCTGGCCGTGGGTGTGATCATCGGCGGCGCCTTCGGCAAGATCGTGGGCTCGCTGGTCGATGACGTCATCATGCCCGTCGTGGGCCTGGTGTTCGGCAAACTCGACTTCAGCAACCTGTTCGTGGTGCTTGGCACGGCGCCCGAAGGCACCGCGCGCACCCTGGCGGCCATGAAACAGGCCGGCGTGCCGGTGCTGGCCTACGGCAACTTCATCACCGTGGCCATCAACTTCCTGATCCTGGCGTTCATCATTTTCCTGATGATCAAGCAGATCAACCGCCTCAAGCGCGAGGCACCCCCCGCCCCGCCGGCAGCGCCGCCCGAAGACATCGTGCTGCTGCGCGAGATCCGCGACAGCCTCAAGCGCTGAGCGCCGTCGCCGCCAGCGCCGCGTCGATTGCACCGAGCAGGCTGGCCGCGCTGGCCACGCCCCGCCCGGCGATGTCGAAGGCGGTGCCGTGGTCCGGACTGGTGCGCACGAAAGGCAGGCCCAGCGTGGTGTTCACGCCGTGCTCCACCCCCAGCAGCTTCACCGGGATCAGCCCCTGGTCGTGGTACATCGCCACGACCACGTCGTACACCCCCTGACGGGCCCGCATGAACACCGTGTCGGGCGGGTGCGGCCCGCTCGCATCGATGCCCTGGGCGCGTGCGGCGGCCACGGCCGGTGCGATGTGCTCGATTTCTTCGCGGCCGAACAACCCCCCCTCCCCCGCATGGGGATTGAGGCCGGCCACCGCGATGCGCGGCGCCGCCTTGCCGGTACGAACGAAATGGGCGTGCGCGATGCGGATGGTCTGCAGCACCGCATCGGCACGCACGGCGTCCAGCGCATCGCGCAGCGCCACGTGAATGCTCACCAGAACCGTCGCCAACCGAGGCGCGCTGAGCATCATGCGCACCGGCACGGCGGTCGTTGGCACCCCGAGGTGCTCGGCGGCCAGGGCCTGGAGCAGTTCGGTGTGCCCGGGGAACGGTTCACCCGCTGCGGCCAGTGCTTCCTTGTGCAGCGGGGCGGTGACCAGCGCACGTGCCTGACCCTGGAGCACCGCCCGGGCACCCGCGCGCACCGCACCCGCGGCCGCGCGTCCGGCCGCCGCGCTGACGACACCCCAGCCCAGATCGGGCAGGGCTTCGCCGGTCTGAACGAGCGCTACCGCGCCCGGTGGGCGCTGCGGCCAGTGCGCAAGCGACGCCAGCTCGGCCAGCACGAGCGCATCGGACGCGGCATCGCTGGCGCCCGCCGGGGCGCTCAGTCGTGCGGCACGGTGCAATGTGGCGACATCCCCCAGCACCACGAGCTGATCGCGCAGCGCGCGGCGCTCGCGCAGCGCGCGCATCACGATCTCGGGGCCGATGCCGGCGGGATCGCCCATGCTCACCACGACGGGCAACGAACTCATGCGGGGTTGGGAATGTCGATGAACAGGTGCTCGATGCCGAGCTCGGCCGCCACATGCGCACCCACCGCGGGTGCGCCGTAGCGCTCGCTGGCGTGGTGGCCGCAGGCCAGGTAGGCCACGCCGCATTCCCGCGCGTAGTGCGCCTGCGGCTCGGAGATCTCCCCGGTGATGAACGCATCGACGCCGGCGGCAATGGCCGCCTCGAAATAGCCCTGTGCACCGCCGGTGCACAGGCCGATACGACGCACCTGGCGGTCGGGCTCGGCCACCAGGGTGACGGCGCGACCGAGCGTGGCCTGCACATGATCGGCCAGGGCTTGCGCCGGGACGGGCGTGCGCTGGCCCACGAAGCCGAGCGATTGGTCACCGAAGCGCACGCCGTCTTCGAGCTCGATGCCCAGCACACGGGCGAGTTGCGCGTTGTTGCCCAGCGCCGGGTGTGCATCCAGCGGCAGGTGGTAGGCGAAGAGACTGATGTCGTGCGCCAGCAGGCGCGCCAGGCGCTGCTTCATCCAGCCGGTCACGCGCCCGTCCTGGCCACGCCAGAACAGGCCGTGATGCACCACGATGGCGTCTGCCCCGGCGGCGATGGCGGCATCGATCAAGGCCCGGCTGGCCGTGACACCGCTGACCAGACGTCGCACTTCGGTGCGACCCTCCACCTGCAGGCCGTTCGGGCCATAGTCTTTGAAGGCCGAGGGCTGCAGCAAGGAGTCGAAGGCGCGCTCCAGCGCGTCGCGGGTGGTGCTCATGGATGACTGGCGGCTTGAAAACGGCATTCTGACAGCCACTTGCCGGCATGCGGATGCAGGACAATCCGTGGTTTCACCCCGCCCGACTTCGCATGAAACGCCTCTGGCTTCTGTTTGCCCAAACCGTCACCGTGCTGGTGGCGGTGTTTTTCGTCGTGGCCACCCTGCAGCCGCAGTGGCTGGGGCGGCGCGCCCTGCCCTCGGTGGTGCCGGTGTTCGAGGCCGCCCCGGGCAGCTCACCCGCCGCCGGCGACCCGGGCACCGTGAGCCTGCGCGCAGCGGCCAAGGCGGCTTCGCCGGCGGTGGTGAGCATCAACACCAGCAAGGCACCGGCCAACAACCCCAACAGCGCCGATCCCTGGTTCCGCTTCTTCTTCGGCGACCAGATGGACAACCAGCCCCAGACCGGTTTGGGTTCCGGCGTGATCCTGAGCCCGGCGGGCTACGTGCTCACCAACAACCATGTGATCGAGGAAGCGGACGAAATCCAGGTCAGCCTGACCGACGGACGCAATGCCATCGCGAAGGTGATCGGCACCGACCCCGAGACCGACCTCGCCGTGCTCAAGATCGATCTGACCGAGCTGCCCGTGATCACCCTCGGCAATTCCGACGCGCTGGAGATCGGCGATCCGGTGCTGGCGATCGGCAACCCTTTCGGTGTCGGCCAGACCGTCACCAGCGGCATCGTGAGCGCCCTGGGCCGCACCCAGCTGGGCATCAACACCTTCGAGAACTTCATCCAGACCGACGCTGCCATCAACCCCGGCAACTCCGGCGGCGCGCTGGTGGACGTCAATGGCCATCTCATGGGCATCAACACCGCCATCTACTCGCGCTCGGGTGGCTCCATGGGCATCGGCTTTGCCATTCCCACGTCCACCGCGCGCAGCGTGATGGAGGCGATCGTGAAGGACGGCCAGGTCACGCGCGGCTGGATCGGCGTCGAGCCGCAGGACCTGACCCCGGAACTCGCCCAAAGCTTCGGCGTGGGCGTCGGCAGCGGTGTGATCATCACCGGCGTGCTCCAGAACGGCCCCGCCGCGCAGGCCGGCATCCGCCCGGGCGACGTGATCACGCGCGTGAAGGGGCGGGAGGTGAAGGACGTGCCGCAGCTGCTGGCGGCCGTTGCCGCACTGCCGCCCGGCGAAAAAGCCGAGGTCGACGTGCTGCGCCGCGCTGAAACGCTCAAGATCGAGGTGACACCGGGCCGGCGCAATCTCGCGCGTCAAGCCATGAACCGGCGCTGACTGGAGCGGCCACCCCGGGGGCACTTCCGCTAAGCCCCTCAGGACCGCAAAGTCGCTCGGGAAAAGCCGCTCAGGAAGCGGCTTTCTTTTCGTCCGCCTCGTTGCCCTCGGCGTCGGTCGCGGACTTCTTGATGAAGAGCTGCGCGCCCCAGATGCCCAGTTCGTACAGGATGCACATGGGCACCGCCAGGGCCAGTTGCGAGATCACGTCCGGCGGCGTGACGATGGCCGCGATGATGAACGCGATCACGATGAAATAGCCGCGGAAATCCTTGAGCTTCTGGATCGAGACCATGCCCATCTTGACCAGCAACACCACCACGATGGGGACCTGGAAGGCCAGACCGAAGGCGAGGTAGAGACCGAGAATGGCCTCCACATAGGAAGCGATGTCTGGCGTGGCGGCCACGCTGGCGGGCGTGAACTTCTGGATGAAGCCGAACATCTTGTCGAGCACGAAGAACTGCACGAAGGCGATGCCCAGGTAGGCCAAGGCGCTGCCGAGCACGATCAAGGGCACAGCAAAGCGCTTCTCGTGGCTGTACAGCCCGGGCGCGATGAAGGACCAGAGCTGGTACATCCACCACGGCAGCGAGAGCAGCACCGCGGCCATGGCCAGCACCTTGAGCGGCACGAAGAAGGGCGAGAACACACCAACCGCGATCAGGCGCGCATCGGGCGGCATGTGGGCGCGGATCGGCACCGCGATGAGGTCGATGAGGCCGCTGGGCCCGGGCCAGAAGGCCAGCAAGGCCATGCAGATGGCCAGGCCGATGACGCTGTAGAGCAGACGGTCGCGCAGCTCCATCAGGTGCTGCACGAACGGCTGTTCGGTGCCGGCGAGCTCGTCGGCGGAATCGGGCTTGTCGGACATCAGGGTTTCTGGAACGGGCGGGGCCGAAAGCGCGCCACGCGGGCGGCACCCGACTGGGTGCGCGTGCGAATGCCGGAGCGTGCCTTGAACCACTGCGGCACGGCCTTCTGCTTCAGGCGGAAGTTCTTCTTCGGGTGCTTGTAGACCGGGAACACCGGCTGACCCAGCGACTGCAGTGCATCGGCCTCACCGGGTTCGCGCAGCGGCTCATCGAGGCCCGCGGTGGCCTCGGACCAGGACTTCTCGAAATCGCTGGCGCCGGACTCGACGGACGTCTGCACGTCGCGTGCGGCGTTTTCCACCGAGTCCTTCATCTTCTTGAGCTCTTCGAGCTCCATCGAGCGGTTGACCTCGGCCTTGACGTCCGCGACGTAGCGCTGCGCCTTGCCCAGCAGCGCGCCCACCGTGCGCGCCACGCGCGGCAGTTTCTCGGGGCCGATGACGACGAGCGCCACGGCGCCGATGAGCGCGAGCTTGGAAATGCCGAGATCGATCATGAATCAGACCTTGCAGAGACGGTTCGGGGCTGTGTACCAGCCCCGCACAACGTCACCAACGAAGGAAAAGAGGGTCGCGGGCGGGCGACTCAGCTCTTCTGCTTGGCTTCGACGTCGATCGTGCCCTTGTCGGCCGCGCTGTTCTGCGTGACCTGGGGTGCCTGGCCGGCGGGCGTCTCGGCGGACTGGCCACCTTCCTTCATGCCGTCCTTGAAGCCCTTGACAGCGCCACCGAGGTCGGAGCCGATGTTCTTGAGCTTCTTGGTGCCGAAGACCATGACCACGATCAGCAGCACGATCAGCCAGTGCCAGATGGAAAACGTACCCATGTCAATCTCCAGAGGGGGTGGGGGAGCGCTTGCGCAATCCTGGGATTCTAAGGCCGGGTGGGGGTTCAACCGCCGGTCACGGGGCATTGCGGCCCCGGGCACCGCGAGGGATCAACCCCGCAGCCAGGGGCGCGGGCCGCCCATGACGTGGATGTGCAGGTGATGCACCTCCTGCCCGCCCTCGGTGCCGGTGTTGCACACGATGCGAAAACCACCTTCGGGATAGGGATTGCAGCCCTGCTCGATGGCCAGGCGGGGCGCCAGCGTGAGCAGGCGGCCCATGAGGCGCTCGTGCTCGGGGCCGACCTGGGCCATCGACGCAATGTGCTGCTTGGGCACCATCAGGAAGTGGACCGGCGCCCAGGGGTGGATGTCGTGGAAGGCGAAGATGTCCTCGTCTTCGTAGACCTTCTTCGAGGGGATCTGGCCGGCAATGATCTTGCAGAAGATGCAGTTCGGGTCGTGTGCGCTCATGGGTGGACCTGGGGCTCAGCGAGGCATGGGCCGGTTGTCGTTCATGTTGACCATGCCGCGCACGATGCGATAGAGGAACCAGATCGAGATCAGGCCCCAGGCGATCCAGCCCGGGACGAAGAACAGGGCCCACAGCGGCGCGGTGACGAGGTAGAGGATGGCGGCCCAGATGACCGAGCGGATGCGCCAGGAGAAGTGGCTGGCCTGCCAGGTTCCCTCGGCCTCGCCCTTCTTAACGAGATCGATCACCAGAGCGATGATCAGCAGCGCCACGCCCGGCTGTGTGCCCGGCAGCACCGCGCCCACGGCGACGATGAGGTGCAGGATGTAGCTGAGCCAGCCCACGCTCTTGAGCGATTGGGCCTTTTCGTTGTCGGTGGTTTCCACGTCGATCACGTCGGTCATGGCATCGCTCCTTGGCTCATTCCCCGGCTTCGCGTTCGCGCAGCTTGCGCAGGGCCTTCTCTTCCAGGCCGCTGAGCCCCTCGCGGCGCACCAGTTCGGCCACCACGTCGGCCGGCCCGAGCCCGTGGTGCGCCAGCGCGATCATGCAGTGAAACCACAGGTCGGCGACCTCGTTCACGAGCTTCTGACGATCACCGCCGTGCTCCAGATCCTTGGCGGCCATCACCGCCTCGGTGGCTTCTTCGCCGATCTTCTTGAGGATGGCATCGGGCCCCTTGTGCAGCAGGCGCGCGACGTAGCTCTTCTGCGGATCGCCGCCGTGGGCCGGCTTGCGGCTCTCGATCACGGCGGCCAGACGGGCCAGGTCGTCGGTGCTGCTGGTCATGGGGTCACTTGTAGATGGATTCGGGGTCCTTGAGGACCGGCTCGACGGTGTGCCACGCGCCATTGTCGTAGCGCTGGAAGAAGCAGCTATGCCGCCCGGTGTGGCAGGCGATGCCGGGCTCGTGGCCGAGCTGAGTGACCTTGAGCAGCACGACGTCGTTGTCGCAATCGAGCCGGATGTCGTGCACCGTCTGCACGTGGCCGGATTCCTCCCCCTTGAACCAGAGCTTGCCGCGCGAGCGGCTGAAGTAGACCGCGCGACCGAGTTCGGCCGTCTTCTGCAGGGCCTCGCGGTTCATCCAGGCGAACATCAGCACGTCGCCGCTGGCAGCCTCTTGGGCGATCACGGGCACGAGACCCTGGTCATCCCACTTCACGGTGTCGAGCCAGTCCATCAGAGCCTCACTGGAATGCCGCGCTCGGCCATGCGCGCCTTGGCCTGGGCCACGGTGTATTCGCCGTAGTGAAAGATGCTCGCGGCGAGTACCGCGTCCGCCCGGCCCTGCTGCACGCCATCGGCCAGGTGATCGAGGTTGCCGACGCCGCCCGAGGCGATGACGGGCACATCGACCGCGTCGGCCACGGCGCGCGTGAGCGCAAGGTCGAAACCGGACTTGGTGCCGTCGCGGTCCATGCTGGTGAGCAGGATCTCGCCGGCGCCGAAATCGGCCATCTGCTTCGCCCAGGCCACCGCATCCAGGCCCGTGTTCTTGCGCCCGCCGTGGCTGTAGACGTCCCAGCCCTCGCCGCGCACCGCGGCCTCCTCGAGCGAGCGGCGCTTGGCGTCGATGGCGACCACGATGCACTGCGAACCGTATTTGTCGGAGGCGTCGCGAATCACTTGGGGGTTGGCGATGGCCGCGGAGTTGAAACTGGTCTTGTCGGCCCCGGCGTTGAGCAGGCGGCGCACATCGTCGACCGTGCGCACACCACCACCGACGGTGAGCGGGATGAAGACCTGCGAAGCCACGGCTTCGATGATGGGCAGGATCAGGTCGCGGCCGTCGCTGGTGGCGGTGATGTCGAGGAACGTCAGTTCGTCGGCACCCTGTTCGTTGTAGCGCGCCGCGATCTCCACCGGATCGCCCGCGTCGCGAAGCTCGACGAAGTTCACCCCCTTGACGACCCGGCCACCGGTGACGTCCAGGCAGGGGATGATGCGTTTGGCGAGCATGGATCTTCAGCCGTTGAGGTCGTCGGCCAGTCTCTGCGCCGCTTCGAAATCCAGATCACCGCTGTAGATGGAGCGCCCGCAGATCACACCCTCGACGCCTTCGTCTTCCACCGCGCACAGCTTGCGGATGTCTTCGAGGTTGGACAACCCGCCCGAGGCGATGACGGGAATGCTGAGCGACTGCGCCAGCTTGACCGTGGCCTCGATGTTGATGCCGGTGAGCATGCCGTCGCGACCGATGTCGGTGTACACGATGGATTCGACACCGTAGTCCTCGAACTTCTTCGCGAGATCGACCACCTCGTGGCCGGTGAGCTTGCTCCAGCCATCGGTGGCGACTTTGCCATCCTTGGCGTCAAGGCCGACGATGATGTGACCGCCGAACGCCGTGCAGGCGTCCTGCAGGAAGCCGGGGTTCTTCACCGCGGCGGTGCCGATGATCACGTAGCGCAGGCCGGCGTCGAGGTAGCGCTCGATGGTGTCGAGGTCGCGGATGCCACCCCCGAGCTGCACGTCCACCTCGCTGCCCACTTCCTTGAGGATGGCGCGGATGGCCTGTTCATTCTTCGGCTTGCCCGCGAAGGCGCCGTTCAGATCGACCAGGTGCACGCGGCGCGCGCCCTTGTCGACCCAGTTGCGCGCCATGGCGGCCGGGTCTTCGCTGAACACCGTGGATTGGTCCATGTCGCCTTGCTTGAGGCGAACGCAGTGGCCGTCCTTGAGATCGATGGCGGGAATCAGCAGCATGGTCTTGGCAGGCGCGGGTCAGGGGTTCCAGGAGAGGAAGTTGCGGTAGAGCGCGAGGCCCTGGTCGGCGCTCTTCTCGGGGTGAAACTGGGTCGCAAAAATGTTATCGCGCGCCACCGCGGCTGCAAAGCGGCCGCCGTAATCGCATTCGCCGGCCACGTGTGCTGCCTGCGCCGGCGCGGCGTAGTAGCTGTGCACGAAGTAGAAGTAACTGCCTTCGGGCACACCGGCCCACAGGGGGTGCGGGCGCTGGAAGACCCGGTTCCAACCCATCTGCGGCACCTTGAAGCGGCTGCCGTCGGGCTGCAGGCGGCCCTCGAGCCGGAAGCGCCGCACCTCACCGGGGATCAGGCCCAGACCGTCGGTCGGGCCCTCCTCGCTGCGATCGAGCAGCATCTGCATGCCCACGCAGACGCCGAACAAGGGCTTGTTCGCACAGGCGTGGAGCACGGCGTCCTTCATGCCGGAGGCAGCCAGTGCGCGCATGCAGTCGGCCATGTGGCCCTGGCCGGGCAGCACCACACGCTCGGCGGCCATCACGTCCTCGGCGCGCTGCGTGACGATGACTTCCAGGCCGCTGCCGCGCGCGGCGTGCATCACCGCCTGCGACACCGAGCGCAAGTTCCCGCTTTCGTAGTCGACGACCGCGACCGTCCTGACGTTCATCTCGCAGACCGCAGACGGTTCAGAGCGAACCCTTGGTGGAAGGAATGACGTCGCCCAACCGCGGATCGCGCTCGAGCGCCATGCGCACGGCACGCGCAAAGGCCTTGAACACCGTCTCGGCCTGGTGGTGCGCGTTCTCGCCGTGCAGGTTGTCGATGTGCAGGGTGACGCCCGCGTGGTTCACGAAGCCCTGGAAGAATTCGTAGGTGAGCTGGGTGTCGAAGCCGCCGATCATGCCGGCCTTGAACGGCACGCGCATGTGCAGGCCGGGTCGGCCGGAGAAATCGATCACCACGCGCGAAAGCGCTTCATCGAGCGGCACGTAGGCATGGCCGTAGCGGCGGATGCCCTTTTTGTCACCCACGGCCTTTGCGAAGGCCTGGCCGAGCGAGATGCCCACGTCCTCCACCGTGTGGTGGCCGTCGATGTGCAGGTCGCCCTGGGCGTGGATCTCCAGATCGATCAGGCCGTGGCGCGCGATCTGGTCGAGCATGTGGTCGAAGAAGCCGATGCCGGTGGACAGCACGGCGACGCCTGTGCCGTCGAGGTTGACGCGCACGCGGATGCGGGTCTCGCTGGTGTTGCGCTGCACGTCGGCAGCGCGGTCACCGGGGCCCGGGATGGGGAAAACGGGCGTGGGGGTCGTCATAGGGCGGTCTGCAGGGCGCGGAGAAGCTGGGCGTTTTCGTCGGGGGTGCCCACCGTGAGCCGCAGACACTGGGCCAGCAGCGGGTGCATTGTAGAAACATTCTTCACGAGCACACCTTGCGCCTTGAGTCCCTCGAAGCTGCGCTTCGCATCGGGCACGCGCACCAGCACCATGTTGGCCTGGCTGGGAAACGGCGTCACGCCAGGCAGCTTGCCCAAGGCGTCGATCAGCATTTCGCGCTGTTCCCGGATCAGCGCGGCCTGATCGGCGAACACATGCGCGTGTTCGATCGCGAACAGCGCGCATTCGGCATTGAGCACGCTCACGTTGTAGGGCGGGCGCAGCTTGTCGATCTCGCGCACGATGGCCTGCGGGCCCACCAGGTAGCCGATGCGAACGCCCGCGAGGCCGAACTTGGAGAGCGTGCGCATGAGCAAGACATGTGCATTGGCCTCGGGCTGGGCACGCATCTCGTCGAGCCAGGTGCGGCTGGAGAACGGTTGGTAGGCCTCGTCGATCACCACCAGGCCGCCAAAGGTGGCGGCCTCGGCAATGAGGCGGCGCACCACCGCCGCGTCCCACAGGTTGGCGGTGGGGTTGTTGGGGTAGGCCAGGTAAGTGATGGCGGGCCGGTGCGCGCGCATCGCCGCCAGCATGGCGGGTTCGTCGAGCTCGAAATCGGCGGTCAGCGGCACACCGTGGAAGGCCAGGCCCTGCAATTGCGCACTCATCGCATACATCACGAACCCGGGCAGCGGCGCCAGGATGCTGGCGCCGGGCAGGTCGCAACCCATCGCCAGCAACGAAATGAGCTCGTCGGAGCCGTTGCCGAGCATGAGCGCGTGCCCCGCGGGCAGTCCGATGTGGCGCTCCAGTGCGCGCTTGAGGTCATCGATGCGGCCGCCAGGGTAGCGGTTGATGGCGACGGCACCCAGCCGGCGGCCCAGCTCGGCTTGCAGCGGCAACGGCAGCGCGAACGGGTTCTCCATCGCGTCGAGCTTGAGCATGCCGGTCGAGTCCTGCACGGCGTAAGCGTGCATGGACTGCACGTCCTGGCGGATGCGGGCCATGGGGTTGGTGTTGAGCGGGGTGTTCATGTCGGCTCTCGCATCGGCGGCACGGTGTTCAGGCGCAGCTCGGCCGCGCGCGCATGGGCCTGCAGGCCCTCGCCATAGGCGAGTTCGGCCGCCACGGTGCCCAGCGTCTGCGCGCCCGCGGCACTGACCTCGATCAGGCTGCTGCGCTTCTGGAAGTCGTACACCCCCAGCGGCGAGGAAAAACGGGCCGTGCCGCTGGTGGGCAGCACGTGGTTGGGGCCGGCACAGTAGTCACCCAGGCTTTCGCTGGTGTAGGCGCCCAGGAAGATGGCACCGGCGTGCTTGAGCAGCGGCTCCCAGCGGTGCGGCTCGGCGCTTGATACCTCCAGGTGCTCGGGCGCGATGCGGTTGCTGATGGCACAGGCCTCTTCCATGCTGCGCGTGAGGATCAGCGCGCCACGGTCGTTGAGGCTCTTGGTGATGATGGCTGCGCGTGGCATGGTGGGCAGCAGGCGATCGATCGCTGCCTGCACGGCGTCGATGTAGGCGGCGTCCGGGCACAACAGGATGCTCTGCGCGAGTTCGTCGTGCTCGGCCTGGCTGAACAGGTCCATGGCCACCCAATCGGCCGGCGTGCTGCCATCGGCCAGCACGAGGATTTCGCTCGGGCCCGCGATCATGTCGATGCCCACCGTGCCGAACACGCGTTTCTTGGCGCTGGCCACGTAGGCGTTGCCGGGGCCGGTGATCTTGTCGACCTTGGGCACGGTGGCCGTGCCGTAGGCCAGTGCGGCCACGGCTTGCGCGCCGCCGATGGTGAAGGCGCGCGTGACGCCCGCGACATGGGCCGCCGCCAGCACCAGTTCATTGCGCTCGCCGCGGGCCGCGGTGGTGGTGCCGGTGCCACCGGTGGCGACGCTGCCGCGCACCGGCGTGGGCACCACCATGATGATCTCGGGCACGCCCGCCACGTGCGCGGGCACCGCGTTCATGATCAGGCTCGATGGGTAGGCCGCCTTGCCACCAGGCACGTAAATGCCCACACGGTCCAGCGGCGTGACCTTCTGGCCCAGCAAGGTGCCGTCTTCTTCGCGGTAGCTCCAGCCTTCGCCGTTGGCTTTCTTCTGCGCCTCGTGGTAGCGACGCACGCGCGCGGCGGCGGCTTGCAGTGCTTCGCGCTGCGCAGCAGGCAGCGCGTCGAAGGCCGCCTTGAAGTCGGCCTGCGTGAGCTCGAGTTCGCTCACGCTCGCGGCCTGCAGGCCGTCGAAGCGCGCGGTGTACTCCAGCACGGCAGCATCGCCCCGCGTCTGCACATGCGCCAGGATGTCGGCCACGCGCTGCTCGATCGCGTGGTCCGTCTCGCTCGACCAATGCAGGCGCGCCGCAAAGCGCGCCTCGAAATCGGGCTGGGCGGTGGACAGGCGAAGGGGCTGGGCGTTCATGCGTTGGCGATGGCTGGAATGGCTCAGGCGGTGATGGCGCCGGCAAAGGCGTCGATGAGCGGGCGCAGGCGCGCCTGTTTGAGTTTGAGGGCCGCCTGGTTCACGACCAGGCGCGAGCTGATGTCCATGATGCGCTCGACCTCCACCAAGTTGTTGGCCTTGAGCGTGTTGCCGGTCGACACGAGATCGACGATGGCATCGGCCAGACCGGTGAGCGGCGCAAGCTCCATGCTGCCGTAGAGCTTGATCAGGTCCACGTGCACGCCCTTGGAGGCGAAGAACTCGCGTGCGATGGCGGTGTACTTGGTGGCCACGCGCAGGCGCGAGCCCTGGCGCACCGCCGAGGCGTAGTCGAAATCGGCGCGCACCGCGACGCTCACGCGGCAACGTGCGATGTTGAGATCCAGCGGCTGGTACAAGCCCTGGCCGCCGTGCTCGATGAGTGTGTCCTTGCCGGTCACGCCGAGGTCGGCGCCGCCGTGCTCCACGTAGGTGGGCACATCGGTGGCGCGCACCAGCACCACCTGCACGTCGGCCTGGTTGGTCGGCAGGATGAGCTTGCGCGACTTCTCCGGATCCTCCAGCACCTCGATGCCCGCCGCGGCCAGCAGCGGCAGGGTTTCATCGAAGATGCGGCCCTTGGACAGCGCGAGCGTGATCATTTGATCCTCTCGATGTCGGCGCCGAGCGCGCGCAGCTTCACTTCCATCTGGTCGTATCCGCGGTCAAGGTGGTAGATGCGGTCGACGATGGTCTCGCCTTCGGCCACGAGGCCGGCGATCACGAGGCTTGCCGAGGCCCGCAGGTCGGTCGCCATCACGGTGGCGCCCGACAGCCGGGGCACGCCCTCGACCATGGCCACCTTGCCCTCGGTCTGGATGCGCGCACCCAGGCGAACGAGTTCGTTCACGTGCATGAAGCGGTTCTCGAAGATGGTCTCGGTGACCTTGCTTGCCCCCTCCGCGATGGCGTTGACCGTCATGAACTGGGCCTGCATGTCGGTCGGAAAGCCCGGGTACTCGGTGGTGCGGAAGGACTGCGCCTTCATGCGCCCGTCGGCGCGGACGCGGATGAAGGGCCCCGCGGCGTTGCGGCCGGCCTCGATCTCGGCGCCGGCCTCGGTGAGCTTGTCGATCACCGCGTCGAGATGATCGGCGCGCGCCTGGCGCAGCACCACGTCGCCGCCGGTGGCAGCGACAGCGCACAGGAAGGTGCCGGCCTCGATGCGGTCGGCCACCACGTCGTGCGTGCAGCCGCTCAGGCGCTCCACGCCTTGCACGTGGATGCGGCTGGTGCCGTGGCCCTCGATTTTTGCGCCCATCTTGATGAGCATCTCGGCGAGATCGGTCACCTCGGGTTCCTGCGCCGCGTTTTCCAGCAACGTCTCGCCCTCGGCCAGGGCGGCCGCCATCAGGAAGTTCTCGGTGCCGGTGACGGTCACCATGTCGGTGGCGATGCGCGCGCCGTGCAGGCGCGAGCGGCCAGCGGGCAGGCGCGCCACCATGTAACCGTGCTCGACCACGATGTCGGCACCCATGGCCTGCATGCCCTTGATGTGCTGGTCCACCGGACGCGACCCGATGGCGCAACCACCGGGCAGCGACACCCGCGCTGCACCGAAGCGCGCCAGCAGCGGGCCCAGCACCAGCACCGAGGCGCGCATGGTCTTGACCAGGTCGTACGGCGCCTCGGCCTTGAGCACGCCGCGCGCGTTCAGCGTCATGCCGCCGCGCTCACCGTGCGTCTCGGTCTGTACGCCCATGTGCGTGAGCAGCTGGCGCATGGTGGCCACGTCGCGCAGGCGCGGCACGTTGGTCAGGGTGACCGGCTCTTCGGTGAGCAGCGCAGCGCACAGCTCGGGCAGTGCCGCGTTCTTGGCGCCGGAGATGGTGACGTCGCCGCTGAGCTTGCGGCCACCGCGGATCAGGAGTTTGTCCATGCGTGGGTCAGGCTTGCGCGGCCCACTCGGCCGGCGTGAGGGTCTTCATCGAGAGTGCGTGCACCTCGTCGGTGTGCATGCGCGTGCCCAGCGTGGCGTACACCGCCTGGTGACGCTGGATGGCGCGCTTGCCCTCGAAGGCGGGCGAGACGATGACGGCCGACCAGTGACGACCGTCGCCGGTGACCTCGATGTGTTCGCAGGGCAGGCCCGCGGCGATGAGCGTTTGCAGTTGTTCAGCGGTCATGGCGTCAGTGGCGCACCTTGTAGCCGGTGCGCAGCAGGTGCAGCGCAATGGCGCTCACGACGGCCAGCGCCACGCTCACCAGCGCCAGGCTGAGCCACGGCGAGGTGTCGCTGCGGCCGAAGAAGCCGTAGCGAAAGCCGTCGATCATGTAGAAGAAGGGATTGAGGTGACTCACCTGCTGCCAGAAGGCCGGCAGGGAATGGATGGAGTAGAACACGCCCGAGAGGAAGGTCATGGGCATGATGATGAAGTTCTGGAACGCGGCCATCTGGTCGAACTTCTCGGCCCACAGGCCGGCGATCAGGCCCAGCGCGCCGAGCAAGGCCGCACCCAGGATGGCGAACGCAAGGATCCACAGCGGCGCCACCAGCGTGGGCTGCGCAAACCACCAGGCCACCGCCATCACGCCCGCCCCCACGGCCAGGCCGCGCACCACCGACGAGCCCACATAGGCCACGAACCAGGCACGGTGCGACAGCGGCGTGAGCAGCAGGAAGACCAGGCTGCCCATGATCTTGCTCTGGATGATCGAGGAGCTGCTGTTGGCGAACGCATTCTGCAGCAGGCTCATCATCACCAGCCCGGGCAGCAGGAAGGCGGTGTAGCTCACCGAGTCGTAGACCTGCACGCGGTCTTCGAGCACGTGGGCGAAGATCAGCAAGTAGAGCAGCGCGGTGAGCACCGGCGCGGCCACGGTCTGGAACGACACCTTCCAGAAGCGCAGCACCTCCTTGTAGAACAGGGTCTGCCAGCCGCTCATGCCGCCACCTCCGGCTTCGTGGCAGCGGGCTGCACCGGGGCGCTGCTGCCTGTGAGATCGAGGAACACATCCTCCAGGTCGGCCTTGCGCACCTCGATGTCCTCGGGCGTCACGCCGGCTTCGCGCAGGCGCGCCAGCACATGCTCCACCGCTGCTGCGTCGAGCGCGGGCAGCTGGACCACACGCCCGGTGATGCGCGCCTGCGCCGCGAGATCGGCGGGCAGCGCGGCGTCGGTCTTGAAGCGCAGCACGTTGGCGGCCGCGCGCGCGAGCAGCGCCGAGGTCGACTCAAGCGCCACCACCTGGCCCTGCTTGAGCATGGCGATGCGGCTGCACAGCGCCTCGGCCTCTTCGAGGTAGTGAGTGGTGAGCAGCACGGTGCTGCCCAGGCGCTTGTTCAGGCCCGAGACGAACTGCCACAGGGTCTGGCGCAGCTCCACGTCGACACCCGCCGTGGGTTCGTCGAGCACGATGACCGGCGGCTTGTGCACCAGCGCCTGCGCGATCAGCACGCGCCGCTTCATGCCGCCGGAGAGCTGGCGCATGTTGGCGCTGGCCTTGTCGGCCAGGCCCAGACCGGTGAGCAGCTCATCGATCCAGTCGTCGTTGTGGCGGATGCCGAAATAGCCCGACTGGATGCGCAGCGTCTCGCGCACGTTGAAGAACGGGTCGAACACGAGTTCCTGCGGCACCACGCCGAGCTGGCGGCGGGCGGCCTGGTAGTCGCGCTGAACGTCGTGGCCGTGCACGCTGACGCTCCCTTCGCTGGCGCGCGCCAGGCCGGCCAGGATGCTGATCAGCGTGGTCTTGCCCGCACCGTTGGGCCCGAGCAGACCGAAGAACTCGCCGGGCTGGATGTCGAACGACACCGAACGCAGTGCGTGCAGCGGGCCGCGTGAGGTGGGGTAGGTCTTGGATACGTTCTGGAAGGAGACGGCAGGCATGCAGCGACACCGTTGGGCCGCCACAGGCCCGCGGGACATCCGGGGCGTGGGCGAACCCGCGATTTTACGTGGCGTGCTCCGACCTCGCTGGCGGCGGGGCCGAGGGTCAGTCGCGCAGCAGTTCCTGCACGCCGTAGACGCGCACCAAATCCTGCAACCGCGGCGGCCAGTCCTGCACCCGCAGCGCCCTGCCCTGCGGCTGCAGGTCGCGCCGCAGCTCCAGCAACACCGCCACGGCCGACGAATCGAAATGCCGCAAGGCCCCGGCGTTCACCGTGACGTCGCCCGCGGCGCCCTGCCCCGCCACGGCCGTGCGCAGCGCAGCCAGCGTGGCGGCGGCCTCGTCCAGGGTCAGGCGCTCGGGCAGCCGGGCGGCGCTCGTCATCAGTTGGCCTTGGCGGTCGCGCCGCCCTTGTTGCGCTGGGCCAGCGCGGTGATCAGGCCGTCGATGCCCTTGGCATTGATTTCCTGCGCAAACTGGGTGCGGTAGGTCTCGACCAGCCACAAGCCGAGCACGTTGAGGTCGTAGATCTTCCAGCTGTCGCCCACCTTCTCGAGCCGGTAGTCGAGCTGGATCGGATCGCCCTTGCCCTTCACCTCGGAGCGCACGACCACCTCGGTGTCCTCGGGGCGCATGCGCATGGGTTTGAAGGTCAGGGTCTGGTCCTTCACCTCGCCGAGCGCTCCGGAGTAGGTCCGGACCAGCAAGGCCTTGAATTCGGCCTCCAGGCGCTTTTGCTGCTCGGGCGTGGCCTGGCGCCAGTGGCGGCCGACGGCCGAGGCGGTCATGCGCGTGAAGTTCACGTTGGGCATGATCTTGCTGTCCACCAGGGCGATGATCTTGTTGGTGTCGCCCGCCTGGATGGCCGGGTCGGCCTTGATGGCGTCCATGACCTCGGTGGCGATGCGCTTGACCAGGGCGTCGGGGGCTTCGGCGGCAGCGGCGGGCAGGGCCAGCGCAGCAAGGGCCAGGGACACGCCGGCGATCCAGCCGCGTCGTTGCAGTCGATTCATTCGGTACTCCTTTGCAGGCCGTTGGGCCGTGCGGGCAATGGTAGGCATCGGAGGCGGCGCTTCTGTGTCGGGTTCCGCCCCAAAGGTTGCGATTCGTATCCTGGGTTGGCGCTCACTTTGGCGTCAGTTCCCGTCGCCGAGACCAATGCCCTTGTCGATCATGTCGTCGATCTGGCGCTGGCGCCGGTTGAGATAGAGGTCGCGGGTGAAGCTGTACTTGTCCAGCGCGGCCTCCTCGAGCAGGTTGGTGGCGCTGAGCAGTTGTGCCCGCGTGTCGACAATGCGCAGCCCGTAGAGGCTGTTGCGCGTGGGCACGTGGTCGACCTGGCGCACGAGGTCACCCTCGGCATCGACCACCGTGCCCAGCCCGTCACGCACCGACGACGGCCCCATCAGCGGCAGCACCAGATAAGGGCCGGCGGGCACACCCCAGCGGCCCATCGTCTGGCCGAAATCGATCCGCGTGCGCGGGATGCCCGCTTCGCTGGCGATGTCGAGCAGACCACCGAAACCGAGCACGGTGTTGACACTGAAACGCATCAGGTTCTCGGCCGTCTCGCGTGGCCGCAATTGCAGGCCGGCGTTCACGGCAGACCACAGGTCGCCGAGGTTGCTGAAGAAGTTGCTCACGCCGGTGCGCACCGGGCTCGGCGTGACCGCCACATACCCCTGCGCCACGGGCTTGAGCACCGCGTCATCCACCGTGTCATTGAAGCGCTGCACGCCTCGGTTGAACGGCTCCAGCGGGTCGCGCGGATCGGCATCGGGACCGGTGGCGCAGCCGGCGAGCGGGCCCGCCAGGGCCACAGCGGTCAGGGCGCGCGCGAACGGAAGGCGGGTGATCGGATGGCTCATGTCGTGACTCCCTGCGAAACGCTCAAGGCGAATGGTTCATTGCGACGCGGGCGGTGCGTCGCCTGCCGGTTTATCGGCACCTTCGGCAGCCCGGTTGAAGAGGAACTGGCCGATGAGGTTCTCCAGCACCAGCGCCGACTGCGTCTGCGTGACCACGGCGCCGTCGGCCAGGTTGTCGGGATCACCGCCGGGCTCGATGCCGATGTACTGGTCACCCAGCAGCCCGCTGGTGAGGATCTTCATCGAGCTGTCCCTCGGGAAGCCGTAGCGCTTCTCGAGCGAGAGCGTGATGCTGGCCTGGAAGGTATGGTCGTCGAACGAGATGTTCTCGACCCGCCCCACCACCACACCGGCACTGCGCACCGCCGCACCGGGCTTGAGACCACCTGCGTTGTCGAAACGCGCGGTGACGCGGTACGTGGGCTCGAAGCTCAGGCTGAGCAGGTTGGCCGATTGCAGGGCGAGGAACAGGATGGCCGCGCCGCCGATGAGCACGAACAGGCCGACCCAGAAATCGTTCTTGGAAGCGGTCATGGAGGTTCTCCCGTGATCCTTTAGATGCTGAACATCATCGCGGTGAGCACGAAGTCGAGGCCCAGCACGGAAAGCGAAGCCATCACGACGGTGCGCGTGGTGGCGCGCGAAACGCCTTCGGGCGTGGGGTGCGCCAGGAAGCCCTGCAGCAGCGCGATGAAGGTGACCGCAAAGCCGAACACGACGCTCTTGATCACGCCGTTGCCGACATCGGACCAGACATCCACACCGCCCTGCATCTGGCTCCAGAAGGCGCCGCCATCCAGCCCGATGAGGCCCACGCCGACCAGCCAGCCGCCGATGATGCCGACGGCGCTGAACACCGCGGCGAGCAGGGGCATGGCGATGACCCCGGCCCAGAAGCGGGGTGCGAGCACGCGGCGCACCGGATCGACGGCCATCATCTCCATGGCGCTGAGTTGCTCGCCCGCTTTCATGAGGCCGATCTCGGCCGTGAGCGAGGTGCCTGCGCGACCGGCGAACAGCAGCGCGCACACCACGGGCCCAAGCTCGCGCACCAGGGAGAGGGCCACCAGCACGCCCAGGGCGTCGGTGGCGCCATAGCGCTGCAGCGTGTAGTAGCCCTGCAGGCCGAGCACGAAGCCGACGAACAGGCCGGAGACGCCAATGATGGACAGCGAATGGTTGCCCAGGAAATGGATCTGGTCGCGCACCAGGCCGAAGCGGCGCAGCGCCACGCCGGCCAGCGCCACCAGGCGCAGGAACAGCCGCGTGGCAAAGCCGATGGCAGTGAGTTGCCGGCGCACGGCGGCGCCCACGCGGGTCGGGTGCAGGATGTTCATCGCGCACCCCCGTTGCCGAAGTCCTCGGCCAGCGAGGGCGCCGGGTGGTGGAAGCGTACCGGGCCCTCGGGCCTGGCGTTCACGAACTGCTCGACCAGCGGATCGGTGCTGTGGCGAACTTCGTCGGGCGTGCCCTGCGCCGCGATGCGACCGTTGGCCAGCACGATCACCTGGTCGGCGATGCCGAAGGTCTCGTCCAGATCATGCGAGACGACGATGCTGGTGAGGCCCATGGCGTCGTTGAGCTCGCGGATCAGGCGCGAGGCGGTGCCCAGCGAGATCGGGTCCAGGCCGGCAAAGGGCTCGTCGTACATCACGAGTTCGGGGTCGAGCGCGATGGCGCGCGCCAGCGCCACGCGGCGCGCCATGCCGCCCGAGAGTTCGCTGGGCATGAGGTTGCGCGCCCCGCGCAGGCCCACGGCGTTGAGCTTCATCAGCACGATGTCGCGCACGAGGGCTTCGGGCAGTTGCGTGTGCTCGCGCAAGGGGAAGGCCACGTTGTCGAACACGCTCATGTCCGTGAACAGGGCACCGAACTGGAACAGCATGCCCATGCGCCGGCGCGCGGCATAAAGCGCTCGCTGGTCCATGGTGGTGATGTCGGCGCCGTCGAACAGGGTCTGCCCGCGCTGCGCACGGATCTGGCCACCGATGAGGCGCAGCACCGTCGTCTTGCCGCCGCCGGAGGCGCCCATGAGCGCCGTGACCTTGCCGCGCGGCACGGTCAGCGAGATGTTGTCGAGGATGACGCGCTCACCGTAGCCGAAGGTGAGGCCGCGCAGTTCGACCAGCGAAGGGGGGGTGGCGGTGCTCATCAAAGAAAAGCCGGGCGATGAACCCGGCCGTCGCATGATACGGGAATCGGGCAAACCCGAATCCCGTGACCCCCTTACGATTTGGTAATCGTGTGTTCAGCGGGGCAGGTCCGAGTAGCCCATCAAGAACTCGTCCACGGCGCGGGCGGCCTGGCGGCCCTCACGGATCGCCCAGACTACCAGCGACTGCCCGCGGCGCATGTCGCCGGCGGCGAACACCTTGGGCACGTTGGTGGCGTAGCCGCCGGTGAAATCGGTGGTGGCCCTGGCGTTGCCGCGACCGTCCTTGTCGACACCGAAAGCCTCGAGCACGGTGCCCACCGGGTTGGTGAAGCCCATGGCGAGCAGCACGAGGTCGGCCTTGTATTCCTTCTCGGTGCCGGCAATCTCGACGAACTTGCCGTCCTTGAGCTCCACGTGCACGGTTTTCAGGGCCGTGACCTTGCCGTTCTTGCCGATGAACTCCTTGGTGGAGATGGCGAACTCGCGCACGCAGCCCTCCTCGTGGCTGGAGCTGGTGCGCAGCTTGAGCGGCCAGTAGGGCCACACCAGGGGCTTGTTCTCTTCTTCAGGCGGCTGGGGCATGACCTCGAACTGGGTCACGCTGGCGGCGCCGTGGCGGTTGCTGGTGCCCACACAGTCGGAGCCGGTGTCGCCACCGCCGATGACGATGACGTGCTTGCCGTCGGCCCGCAGTTGCGCCTTGAGCTTGTCACCCGCGTTGACCTTGTTCTGCTGCGGCAGGAATTCCATCGCGAAGTGAATGCCGTCGAGGTCACGGCCGGGTGCGGGCAGGTCGCGGCTCTGTTCGGCACCGCCGGTGAGCAGCACGGCGTCGAATTCGCTCTTGAGCTGCTCGGCGCTCACGGTTTCCTTCGCCCAGTTGGTGACCTTGCTGCCTGCGGGCATCGAGCCCACCAGCACGCCGGTGCGGAACACCACGCCCTCGGCCTCCATCTGCGCCACGCGGCGGTCGATGTGCGACTTCTCCATCTTGAAGTCGGGGATGCCGTAGCGCAGCAGGCCGCCCACACGGTCGTTCTTCTCGAACACGGTCACATCATGACCAACGCGCGCGAGCTGCTGCGCGGCCGCCAACCCGGCCGGACCCGAACCCACCACGGCCACCTTGCGGCCGGTCTTGTGCTTCGCGGGCTGTGGCGTCACCCAGCCATGGGCCCAGGCCTTGTCGATGATGGCGTGCTCGATCGACTTGATGCCCACCGGGTCGTCGTTCACGTTGAGCGTGCAGGCCGCCTCACAGGGTGCGGGGCAGATGCGGCCGGTGAACTCGGGAAAGTTGTTGGTGCTGTGCAGCACGGCGATGGCGTTCTTCCAGTCGCCCTGGTACACGAGGTCGTTGAAGTCCGGAATGACGTTGTTGACCGGACAGCCGCTGTTGCAGAACGGCGTGCCGCAGTCCATGCAGCGCGCACCCTGCACCTTGGCCTGCGCGTCATCGAGGCCGATCACGAATTCCTTGTAGTGCTTGATGCGCTCGGGCACGGGCGCATAGCCTTCTTCGAGGCGCTCGTATTCCATGAAGCCAGTGACTTTTCCCATGGTGTTCTTCCTTCGCTTGCGTGGGGCGGGTTCGTGGGCTTATTTGGCGGGCACCGTGCCGGCCTTCTTGGCCGAGCCTTTGGCCTTGGTGGTGGCCTCGGCCGCAGTACGACGGGCGTGGATCTCGCCCAGGGCGCGCTTGTACTCGGTCGGGAACACCTTCACGAACTTCGCGCGGGCCTGGGCCCAGTTGTCGAGCAGTTCGCGCGCGCGCTTGCTGCCGGTCCAGCGGTTGTGGTCTTCGAGCAACTTCTTGAGCTGCGCCTCGTCGGTCTGGCCGCGGTGCCAGGTGGCCACGTCGGTCGATGCCTCCTGCTCCTTGGCGGAGAGCACCGGCTCCAGCGCCACCATCGCGGTGTTGCAGCGCTGGGCGAACTGGCCGTCCTCGTCGTACACGTAGGCCACGCCGCCGCTCATGCCGGCGGCAAAGTTGCGGCCGGTCTTGCCGAGCACGACAACGGTGCCGCCGGTCATGTACTCACAACCGTGGTCACCCGTGCCTTCCACCACCGCGGTGGCGCCCGAGAGGCGCACCGCGAAGCGCTCACCGGCCACACCGGCAAAGAAGGCCTCGCCCGTGGTGGCCCCGTAGAGCACGGTGTTGCCGACGATGATGTTGCGCGCGGCATCGCCGCGGAAGTCGATGCTGGGGCGCACCACGACGCGCCCGCCCGAGAGGCCCTTGCCGGTGTAGTCGTTGGCGTCGCCAATCAGGTAGAGCGTGATGCCCTTGGCGAGGAACGCGCCAAACGACTGGCCGCCCGTGCCTTCGAGCTGGATGCGGATGCTGTCGTCGGGCAGGCCTTCGGGGTGGTGCTTGGTGAGCTCGCCCGAGAGCATGGCGCCCACGGAGCGGTTGACGTTGCGGGCCACCTCGATGAACTGCACGCGCTCGCCCTTCTCGATGGCAGGGCGGCACTTCTGGATCAACACCTGGTCGAGGGCTTTCTCCAGGCCGTGCTCCTGCGCCTCGGTGTGCAGGCGCGGCACGTCGGCCGGCACGGTGGGCATGGCGAGCAGGCGGCTGAAGTCCAGGCCGCGTGCTTTCCAGTGCGCGATGCCGGCGCGCATGTCGAGCAGGTCGGCACGGCCGATCAGCTCGTCGAACTTGCGCACGCCGAGCTGCGCCATCAGGTGACGCACCTCTTCGGCGATGAAGAAGAAGTAGTTGACGACGTGCTCGGGCTTGCCCGAGAACTTCTTGCGCAGCGCCGGGTCCTGCGTGGCCACGCCCACCGGGCAGGTGTTGAGGTGGCACTTGCGCATCATGATGCAGCCCTCGACCACCAGCGGCGCGGTGGCGAAGCCGAATTCGTCGGCACCGAGCAGCGCGCCGATCACCACGTCGCGGCCGGTCTTCATCTGGCCGTCGGCCTGCACGCGGATGCGGCTGCGCAGGCGGTTGAGCACCAGCGTCTGCTGCGTCTCGGCCAGGCCGATTTCCCACGGGCTGCCCGCGTGTTTGATGGACGACCAGGGCGAGGCGCCGGTGCCACCGTCGTGGCCGGCGATCACCACGTGGTCGGCCTTGCACTTGGCCACGCCCGCGGCGATGGTGCCCACGCCCACCTCGGACACCAGCTTGACGCTGATGCTGGCGTGCGGTGCCACGTTCTTCAGGTCGTGGATCAGCTGGGCCAGGTCTTCGATGGAGTAGATGTCGTGGTGCGGCGGCGGGCTGATGAGGCCCACGCCGGGCACGCTGTAGCGAAGCTTGCCGATGTAGTCTGACACCTTGCCGCCGGGCAGCTGGCCGCCCTCGCCGGGCTTGGCGCCCTGGGCCATCTTGATCTGCACCTGATCGGCGCTCTGCAGGTACTCGGCCGTGACGCCAAAGCGGCCCGAAGCCACCTGCTTGATCTTCGAGCGCAGGCTGTCGCCGTCTTCCAGCGGCAGGTCGACCTCGACGACGTCCTCGCCGATGATGGACTTGAGCGTCTCGCCCTTGGTGATCTTGATGCCCTTGAGCTCGTTGCGATAGCGGCGCTCGTCCTCGCCGCCCTCGCCGGTGTTGCTCTTGCCGCCGATGCGGTTCATGGCGACGGCCAGCGTGGCGTGCGCCTCGGTGGAGATGGAGCCGAGCGACATGGCGCCGGTGGCGAAACGCTTGACGATCTCCTTGGCGGGTTCGACTTCGTCGAGCGGCACGGCCTTGGCCGGATCGAGCTTGAACTCGAACAGACCGCGCAGCGTCATGTGGCGGCGGCTCTGGTCGTTGATGAGCTGGGCGTATTCCTTGTAGGTGTTCCAGCTGTTGGCGCGCGTGCTGTGCTGCAGCTTGGCGATGGCGTCGGGCGTCCACATGTGCTCTTCGCCGCGCGTGCGCCAGGCGTACTCGCCGCCGGCGTCGAGCATGGAGGCCAGCACCGGGTCATCACCGAAGGCGGCCTTGTGCATGCGGATGGCCTCTTCGGCGATCTCGAACACGCCGATGCCTTCGACGCGGCTGGCGGTGCCGGTGAAGTATTTGGCCACCGTGTCGCTGTTGAGGCCGATGGCCTCGAACAACTGCGCACCGCAGTACGACATGTAGGTGCTCACGCCCATCTTGGACATGATCTTGGACAGGCCCTTGCCGATCGCCTTGATGTAGTTGTAGATCGCCTTGTCGGCGCTCAGCGCACCCGGCATGTCCTTGTGGATGGCGGTCAGCGTCTCCAGGGCCAGGTAGGGATGCACGGCTTCGGCACCATAGCCCGCGAGCACGGCGAAGTGGTGCACCTCGCGCGCGGTGCCGGTCTCCACCACCAGGCCGGCGCTCGTGCGCAGGCCCTCGCGCACCAGATGCTGGTGAATGGCCGAGAGCGCCAGCAAGGCGGGAATGGCAACCTGCGCCGGACCGACGCCGCGGTCGCTCACGATCAGGATGTTCTTGCCGCCCTTGATGGCGTCCACCGCGGCAGCGCACAGCGAGGCGAGCTTGGCTTCCACGCCCTCACGGCCCCAGCTCACCGGGTAGGTGATGTCGAGCGTGACGCTGCGGAACTTGCCCTGCGTCACCGATTCGATGTTGC